>ENA-OYYR01000122-OYYR01000122.1-human-gut-metagenome-genome-assembly--contig:-NODE-122-length-39925-cov-10.389140_pt1 | contig 39925 bp, 30 predicted proteins | sample MGYA00244066_ERZ653454 | MGnify/ENA primary metagenome ERZ653454 (study PRJEB26926, sample SAMN06165163) | human gut metagenome | biome: ENVO:00009003; feature: ENVO:2100002; material: ENVO:00002003...
AGAGCCATTACTGGTAAAGCAGTGGTCGAAAAAGAATAAGATAAAACCGACAGAGATTTCTATTGGTTCTCATAAGAAAGTGATATGGAGATGTAAAAAAGGACACGAGTGGGAAGCAGCCGTTAAGAGCAGAACAATAAATAAAACAGGTTGCCCGTATTGCTCCCATAATAAAGTGTTGGCAGGATTTAATGACCTTGCAACGCTTCTGCCGGATATAGCTGCCGAGTGGTCGGACAGAAATTATCCGTTACTTCCAACTCAGGTTACGGTCTTTGCAAATCGTAAGGCTTGGTGGAAGTGTAAGGATTGCGGTAGAGAATGGAACACCCTTATTTCTACCCGTTCCGGTGGGAGTAAATGCCCATATTGCAGTGGATACATATTCCTGAAAGGTTTTAATGATTTGCAGACAGCACACCCTGAAATTGCTTCGGAATGGTCGGAGAAGAACTTGCCGTTGAAGCCTGATGAAGTAAATGCAAAGTCGAGAAAAAATGTCTGGTGGAAGTGCAGAAAATGCGGTAACGAGTGGAAATCAGTTATCAATGCCCGTGTGAAAGGGACGGTATGCCCCGTTTGTGCGGAGAGAGAAGTTCTTGCCGGATATAATGATTTGGCGACAACAGACAGTCAACTTCTCAGTGAATGGGATTATGAACAGAATAAATTGAAGCCGACAGAAGTATCACGAACTTCAGCAAAGAGAGCGTGGTGGAAATGCAGGCACGGTCATTCGTGGAGTATGAAGATAAATGAAAGAACGATATTGAAGAAAGGCTGTCGAATTTGTGAGCAGGAGTATTTATCTCTATTTCCTGCTTTGGCTGTCAGCTATTATTCTAATAGGAAAGGCTTGAAAGCAGAACTTGGTTCTGACCGATTGCTTGGAGTTCCGCTTGAAACATACATACCTTCAGAAAAGTTGGCTATTGAGTCAGGAAGTGCTGACGAGAATATAGAAATAATGAAAGCATATATGTGTAAGCAAAGAGGAATAAGGCTGATTAAGCTGCCGATGAAAGGCACTGAACTGGATTATGCCGACAGCTTAAAAAGAACTTTTCAGAGCGTACATATATTTATTTCTTCCGATACAGAAGAAGATGTGGAGATAATCAAAAATACATTTGAAAGATGGAGGGAGAGCCAATGAGAGAGAAAACCTATCATCTATACTTAAATGAAGAAGAACGAAGCCGAGTGATACAATCGCTCATCGAACTGAAGAACAATTTAGCAGCTCAGGGACGATATACCGACGCAGTAGATGATGTCCTATGCAAAGTGCTTGAAGCAAAGAAAAAGAAATTGAAAATTGAATACATTTAGAACGTTGATTTGCCGTCTGTTTCCTAACCGGAGCAGGCGGCTTTTTTTATTTCAAAAATTTTTTTGAAATATTTTCGGAAAAGCGGTGGTTTTGGGTGTGCATTTCAAACCCCTTTGTCCAAATGAGTGAAGGGGGTCATTCCGGATAGCAAAAAACGGAAGCCTTTTCACTTGAAAATTGAATAAGTCATTCACTAAGACTTTATTTCTGATGATAGCCACTTTAGCAGGTACGCCGTGATTTCTGTATTTCAGAATAGCGAGAACTCCGGCTATGAGTATCAGGTTGCTCCTGATATGGCGATGACAGTCAGAATGATAATGATACTTCTCTACGGAGCTGGCGGAGTACCCGGCAGAGGTTAGAATCCTATGATACAGATAAGCAGTCTGTTCCTTAGTGACTTCCCATAAGCATTTTGCTTGGCAAGGGGTGTTGAGAACAAATATTGCTATGACCGATTAGGAAATGAGTCGGTCAGGTACATAGCCATAATGCGGTGGCTATGAATTTTCAGAAAGGAGGGCAAAAAGAAGTGTCAAACTGTAAAACGATTTCCGTATGTAATCAGAAAGGCGGAGTCGGAAAGACCACCACGACAGTTAATCTTGGAGTCGGGCTTGCAATGCAGGGCAAGAAAGTATTGCTCATAGACGCAGACCCGCAGGGAGATTTAACGACTTGTCTTGGTTGGCAGGATACAGATGGCTTGGGTATCACGCTTGCAACGAAACTCACAGATGTAATCAATGAAACGATGACAGACCCTATGGTTGGTATCCTGCACCACGAAGAAGGTGTTGACCTTGTTCCGGCAAACCTTGAGCTTTCAGCAATGGAATTTAACCTTGTGAACGCAATGAGCAGAGAAACTACCCTTAAAAATTATCTGAGTCAAGTGAAGAACAGATATGATTATGTAATTATAGACTGTATGCCTTCACTTGGTATGGTTACTCTCAATGCTTTATCAGCGGCAGACAGTGTTATCATTCCGGTTCAGGCTCAGTATTTGCCTGCAAAGGGTATGACACAGCTTGTGCAGACCATTTCAAAAGTAAAGAAGTATATCAATCCGGATATTAAGATAGACGGTATGCTGCTTACTTTGGTGGATAGTCGAACAAACCTTGCAAAGAGTACGGTGGAAGCACTCAGGGCAAACTTCGGTAATCAGATAAGAATGTATCGAACACAAATCCCGATTGCCGTGAAAGCTGCTGAAACTTCTTCCAAAGGCAAAAGCATTTATGCTTATGAGCCAAACAGCACAGTGTCAAAGGCATACGCTGAATTTACAAAGGAGGTGTTAGCCGATGGCAGGAAGAAAGAGCGACTTCACTCTCACGAAGCTCGATGATTTATTTACCACGCAGGCACAGAGAGATGAAGAACAGCTTTCAAAAATCCGAGATATTCCATTGGAGCTGATTGATGATTTTCCCGACCACCCGTTTAAGGTCAGGGACGATGAAGATATGATGCAGCTTGTGGAGAGTGTCAAGGAAAGAGGAGTGATTACTCCGGCAACAGTAAGGCAGAAAGAGGACGGCAGATATGAACTTGTTTCAGGACACAGACGAAAGCGAGCTTGTGAACTGGCAGGATTTGAAACACTGAGAAGTGAGATTGTAGACCTAAGCAGAGATGAAGCGACCATTTTAATGGTTGAGAGTAATTTCCAGAGGTCAGAGATATTGCCAAGTGAAAAAGCCTTTGCCTATAAAATGCGTTTGGAAGCAATGAAAAGGCAAGCAGGCAGACCGAGCAAAGAAAATGGAGTCCCAGTGGGACACAATTCTATTGTGGGTAAATCAAGAGAGATTTTAGCTTCTGAGAGTCAGGACAGTAACACACAAATACAGCGTTATGTCCGCCTGACAAACCTTGTTCCTGAATTGCTTGAATTTGTTGATGAGGGGCGTATTAAAATGCGTCCTGCCGTGGAACTTTCTTATCTTGATGAAGATTGTCAGCGTGATGTGGTTGACGAAATCGACCTAAATGACGCAACCCCGTCACACGACCAGACAATCCGTATGCGAAAGTTATTCAACGAGGGCAACCTTACAACAGAAGCAATCCACGCTGTTATGTCTGAGGAAAAGCCGAACCAAAAGGAAAAAATCGTGTTGAGGGGCGACAGAGTAAGACAGCTTATCCCGAAAAACATTCCCGTTAGTCAGACGGAGGATTTTGTCTGCAAAGCATTGGAGCATTACAACAAGTTCTTGCGTAACCGTGCAGAGCGTGACAGCAGATAGCCTGTTTTACAGTTCCCCTTTCTCACACTCTAACCCCTTAGTTATACTTCTACCTACCGAAAATGATATATATTATCTCACTTGAATATAACTATCTCAAAGTATATGTCTATCTCTAAGGGGCAATCGCACAGTATGAACGGACTGGAGGTGTATGGTAAAATGAGAAATTAACGAAAAATCCGCATTTGTTTTTCGGCAGGTAAATCTTGTCGTAAGAGAAAATCCACAAAGGCACATCGTAGAGATACGGTGTGTTTTTCAATTTTTACAGGAGGAAACGCAATGATAAAGTCAAAATTCAAAAGAGTCACGTCGCTTTTCTTGGCGACCCTTATGTGTGTGACCACTTTTGCAGGCATTGGCTCGACAACAGCATATGCTGCTTCGGGAGAAAAAGCCGATGTTTATATGGTCGATTTCCCTCGTGATGGCGATGCTAATTACGATGGGGTATGGGGACACAGCAATTTGACCTTGAAAAATGGTTGGCATACCGGACGTTCCAATTTTACCAATCTTAAGGCTATTGGCTCATACTCAGGCAATGTTGCTTATTGTATTGAGCCGGGAATTTCGCTCAAGGTCGGTCAGACAATGAATAAGTATGACGAAAATTATTTTAATAACCTTGCAGCCAATGGGGTTATTTCCGGAGATGAAATCCGTCTTTTCGTTGGTCGTATTTTACAGTATGGCTATCGTGGGACAATCTCGACATCTTGGAGGTCACAGAATGAAGCAGCAGCAAACAGCATTGCACAGGCTTATGCCACACAGCTTCTTATCTGGGAAACTGTTATCGGAGAGCGTGATGTGAACTTCAATCATGTAGCAGCCAGTGGTTGCAGCAATGTGAAAGATGTCATCAATGCAAAGCATCCGCTTCGCAATAAGATTTTCAGTTATTACAACAGTATGGTGCAGAGTGTACAGAACCATGCGACCATACCAAGCTTTTGTAATAAATCATCCGGTTCGGCAAAGACAATAGAACTTGAGTGGAACGGAAGCAAGTACACAACTACTCTGACAGATTCCAATAATGTGCTGTCCAAATATAATTTCAAGGCAAACATCAGTGGAGTGAGCTTTTCAGAGAATGGTAACAAACTTACTGTTTCTATGGATACTGCACCGAGTAAGGAATTTACTATTACCGCAACGAAGAAAAATGCAGTCCGCAGAGGTGTGGTTGTATGGTCAGAGGGTAAACACGGTCAGAACTCCAGTGTGCAGGATGTTGTCAGCTATGCTCAGGAAGTAAGCGACAGTATCAACGGTTATGTGAAGATGAAAGTCAGCTATGGTTCTTGTCAGATTGTAAAGACCAGTGAGGACGGAAAAGTTGACGGTATTAACTTCACGATTACTGGAAACGGTATCAATCAGACAGTTACAACAGCCAATGGCGGTAAGTTCCAGATTGATAATCTTATGCCAGGTATCTATACCGTAACCGAGCAGGCATATGATAAGTACGAGCCGCAGGAAACACATAGAGTTACTGTTGTAGCAGGACAGGTTGCAAAGGTCACTTTCAATAACAAATTGAAGCGTGGCGACCTTCAGGTAGTGAAGTCCTCAGAAGATAACCTTGTTGAAGGTGTGAAGTTCCATCTTTTCGGTACTTCTCTTTCCGGTGATGCTGTTGACCAGTATGCAGTTACGGACAAAGACGGTGTGGCAACTTTCAAAGATGTGCTTATCAGTGGTTCTGAACCGTATACCCTTGAAGAAGTAGACACAGCTATCCGTTATGTTGTGCCAAAAAATCAGACTGCACCGGTGAAGTGGAAAGAAGTAACTACAAGAAACTTCAATAACATTTTGAAAAAATTTACTGTAACAGTAACAAAGAGCGACGCTGAGAAAGGCGAAGCACAGGGCAATGCCAAACTTTCGGGAGCAGTTTACGGTATCTATAAGGGAGAAACGCTTGTAGATAAGTATGTTACTGATGAAAACGGTCAGTTCACTACCAAAGAATATGTTTGTGATACCGACTGGACAATCCGAGAAATTACACCGTCAGAGGGATATTTGCTTGATAAGACTATCCATGAAGTAGGTGCAGACCCGAAACTTTATGAGGTGGAACACAACCTTACTTCCAATGATGTAACCGAGCAGGTAATCAAAGGCAATGTGGCTATCATCAAACATACCGATGACGGAGAAACAAAGATTGAAACACCTGAAAAGGGTGCTTCCTTTGAGATTTATTTGAAATCTGCCGGAAGCTATGACGCAGCCAATAAAGACGAGAGAGATACCATTGTTTGCGATGAAAATGGCTTCGGTCAGACAAAAGATATGCCATATGGTATTTATACCGTACACCAGACTTCCGGTTGGGAAGGCAGAGAGATGATGGACGATTTTGATGTGTTCATTTCACAGAACGCACAGACCTACCGTTATCTTATCAATAACCGTAACTTTGAGAGCTTTGTCAATGTAATCAAGGTGGACGCAGAAAGCGGAAAGAGTATTCCGTATGCAGGAGCAGGATTTAAGATTTACGACCCGCAGGGCAATCAGGTCAAAATGACCTTTACTTATCCGACACCGACCACGATTGATGTGTTCTATACCGACGCAAATGGTTCTCTTGTAACACCTGAGAAACTGGATTACGGCAAGGGATATTCCATCGTAGAGGTACAAGCTCCATACGGATATGTACTTGATGATACTCCGGTATATTTTGATATTACCGAAGAAAATTCCACAGAGGAAGGCGGCGTAACTGTTGTGAAAGTCAATAAGCCGAATATGGCACAGAAAGGTACTATCACGGTTGAAAAGACCGGAGAAGTATTTAGTGGTGTCAATGTAAGTGGTTCTGAGGACAGTGATGTTATCTATCAGCCTGTTTATGAAGTGGCAGGACTTGAGGGTGCAGTTTATGAAGTCCGTGCTGCGGAAGATATTAGCACACCGGACGGTACACTCCGCTATTCAAAGGGCGAAGTGGTAGATACTATCACAACAAGCTCCGATGGATTTGTTAAGAGCAAAGAACTTTATCTCGGAAAATACGAGGTCAAGGAAATTACCGCACCTGATGGAATGATAGTGAGTGGCGAAACACATACGGTTGAGCTTACTTATGCAGGTCAGAATATCTCTGTTACCGAAACTTCCACATCATTCTATAACGAAAGACAGAAAGTTCAGGTAAGCCTTGCAAAAGCCATTGAAAAGGATAAGACATTTGGTATTGGCGACAACGGAGAAATCAAAAATATCAGCTTTGGTCTTTATGCCGCAGAAGATATTGTATCTGCAAGCGGTACCGTTATTCCGGCTGATGGACTGATTGAGATTGTCAGCGTAAATGAAAATGGAACTGCTGTTATGAAGTCAGACCTTCCGTTTGGCAAATACTATGTCAAGGAGATTGCAACCGATGAGCATTATATTCTCTCTGATACGAAGTATCCGGTTGTATTTGAATACGCAGGTCAGGATACCGCAACGGTTGAAATCAAAGTGAATGACGGAAAAGAAATCAAGAATGAACTTATCTATGGTTCTGTATCAGGTAAGAAGATTGACGAGAATGGAGAAGCACTTGAGGGTGCTGTTATCGGTATCTTCAAAGCCGAAGAAACAGAATTTACAAAAGATACTGCACTTATGACGACTACCTCTGCAAAAGACGGTAGTTTTTCTTTTGCAAAAGTTCCTTATGGCAAATGGATTGTAAGAGAAATCGAGCAGCCAAAGGGATTTGTTCTTGATGAAAAAGCGTATGAGGTCAATATCAGCAAAGCCGAGCAGGTAGTTGAAATTGAGATTGTCAATGAGTATGTTCACGGCAATATCAGACTCACGAAGATGGACGCTGAATATCCAGATAACAAACTTACGGGTGCAACCTTTGAGGTATATAAGGACACCAATGAGAACGGAAAGATTGATGATGGCGATGAACTTATCGGAAATCTTGAAGAAACCGAAACCGGAATTTATGAGATGAAAGAGCTGCTTTACGGAAAATATATTGTCCGTGAAACAAAAGCACCAGAGGGCTTCCTGCTTGATAAGGGAGAATACTCTGTTTTCATTGAGAAAGACGAAACAACTTATTCTGTTGAGAATAAGGCTGGTGTTGGATTTATCAATGAAGCTATGCGTGGAACACTGAAAATCGTCAAGACATCTTCAGATGGTAAGGTTAAAGGTTTTGCGTTCAGAGTAACCGGAGCAAACGGTTATGATATGACATTTGAAACAGATAAGAACGGCGAAATTGTGATTGAGGGACTTCGTATTGGCGAATATACCGTATCCGAAGTGGCAAACAATGCCTCTGCCGCATATATCACACCTGCCGACCAGAATGTTACTATCAAACTTGATGAAACAGCCGTTGTAAAAATGCACAATGAGTTAAGAGATACGCCGAAAACAGGAGATGATACCAATATGAAACTTTGGTATGTCCTTGCCGGACTTTCTGCTGTCGGTATCGCTGTAACTTCTGTTGTTGCACACAAAAAGAAGAAAAAGGAGAGTAACGAGTAATGGAAGCAAAGACAATTATCGCTATCGCATTAGTCGCCGTTATTGTCGGCGGCTTTATCTTTCTTCAGGTTAAAAACCGTAAGAAGTAAGTAACAAGCGAACATTAACCAGTCGGGGCAGAGCGTAAAAACTCTGTCCCTTTAATTTTTTGGAGGAACATTATGAAACAACAGAAAACGGTGGAGAGCCGAGTGCTTGAAATCTTAAAGGAATGCCCGATGTCGAGGTATGATGATATGCTTCTCATTCTGCATTATTACAACCAATACGGATATATACCTGCCGGAAATCTTCCGCTTGAGGATATTGTATTTAATTACCGAGCATACGGACTTCCTTGTTTTGAAACCATACGCAGGGCAAGGCAGAGAGTACAGTCCCTTTTTCCTGAGTATTCACGTAATCCGCAGAAAGAAGAACAGAGCGGCAGTATTTCTATTGTAATCAACATTAGCTAAGGAGGTATTTTCGTGAAAGACAAAGCAACTTTTCAGAATAAGGTCAAGGTGCTGAATAAACTCTTTGACTCCGGTTGTGATACGGAGAAAAAGTTGCAGCAGCTTGATATGGAAGCAATCCTGAAAATCCCGAATATCACGATTCCTGATATGGGTGTGATTATGGAGCTTCAGAAGAATACAAAGTCCGGTAAACTCTTTTCGTATTTGGGCGGAGGTTCTGATGAAGCAGTAAAAAATAAAGGTAACAATGAGAAGAAAGAGCCTGCTATGCAGGAGCAGAGATAAGAAACGATAAGGAGGTGCAAGGGTAATGGCACGAAAATATGACCTTATTTCTGAGCTTTACAACCGCACCTGCAAAACGGTTGTATCAAATCCTCAGAACTGGCAGGCATTCTTGGCTTCGGCTTGCCGAAATTATAAGTTACGCTATGACGAACAGCTTCTTGTATATGCACAGCGACCTGACGCAACAGCAGTTCTTGAGATAGAACAGTGGAATAGAATTTTCGGCAGATGGGTCAACCGAGGTGCAAGAGGTATTGCTGTTTTTGCTGATGAAAACCGTACAAGGCAAAGACTGACACATTACTTTGATATTTCAGATACCCACGAAAGCAGATATTCAAGAACAGTTCCGATTTGGGATATGCGTCAGGAATACGAAGCAGATGTGATTGAAACATTGGAAAGCACTTTCGGAGAGATTGAGAATAAGAGCAGTCTTGCCGAAGCGATTATGGGAGCAGCAAGAAATGCGGCAGAGGATAATATCCCTGATTATCTGCAAGACCTTTACTATGCAACCGAGGGCAGTTCCTTTGAGGAAGTGGAAGAGGATATTGTGGCTTTCATTTATAAAAATGTCGTGACAAATAGTGTGGCATATATGATGATGTCAAGGCTTGGTGTTGATACGGACGGTTATTTTGAACTTGATGATTTCAGAGATGTTACTAACTTCAATACGCAGGAAACACTCAATGCACTTGGATTTGCTACCAGTGATATTGCAGAAATGGGATTGACGGAAATATCTAAAACAATTACTGCACTCAACCGTCAAAATCGCATAATTGTCGGTCAGGACAGAAATGAATACAATAAGGTTGAAAATAACGACGAAAGGAGTTTGGACAATGAACGAACTGACCTACACGATGGTGGGCGATTACAGCCTTCCGAATCTGAAACTTCCACAGCAGCCGGAAGTGACGTTGGGCAGATACGCTCAGATGAGGAGAGAGTTTCTGAAGGAACATCACAGAGTCCTTTACTACAATCTCCTGACGAGGGGCGAACTGACACAGCACTTGGCGGAAGTGGAACAGAGAGCCAGCAAGATGGAGGAAACAATCCTGAGGCAGATGGCACAGAAAGAGGGAGTGACCGAACAGATGAAAGCGGAGGATATGATGAAATGGGTTCGTCTGATGAACTCCCTTCGCAGCTCGGCACAGGAAATCGTGAAAGCGGAAGTGATATTCGCTTAGAGTATTACGACAGAACGCACGAGGATAAAAGCCTTCCGTTCTTTGGACGTGATGAAGTAATCAATGAAATTCTCAGAACGACACCACATTTGTCGGCAAGTCTGGAAGAAATCAAAGATTATTATGAACATAATCCTGATAACAAAGACCGCACAGAGTATATAAAGAGTATTTTCAATAATGATTATACCGAACTTACTTTAGAGGATGGAAGGACAGTAGGGTACAAGACCTTTGAAAACGTTCTGCATTTGTGGGAGGGCAAATACGACAGCAGAACCGCACAGAGCTTTTATGATTGGGCTGTTATTGCTCGACATTTTGAAGCTATGCGATTACTGGGAGAATTAAGTGACAGCATAAAACCATTACCGTCAATGGACGGTCAGATGACATTCATATTAGACGGTCGGGCAGAGGAAAAGAAAACCTCTGCCTTTGTTTTTTCTCAGGAGATTATCGACGCTGTTCTTGCGAATGGAAGCGGATTTTCTGAGGGAAAAATGCGTATCTATGAACAGTTTGAAAAAAGCCTTTCTGCAAAAGAAAATGCCGACTTCTTGAAAAATGAATACGGTTGGGGCGGTTCTTATCCCGTCATAATCGGGGCAGGCATTGATGAGAGCCACGATGGAAAAGGTATTACGATTACGAAAGGCATCGGTAAAGAAAATCCACATATCACACTTTCGTGGTCGCAGGTGGAGAAGCGTATCGGGGAACTTATCCGAATGGACAGATACTTAAATCCAAAGGAAAAAGAACGTTATCCTCAGTGGCTTGAAAGTCAAGAGGAACGCAGAGCCAAAATCGAGGAAATGAAAAGAAATCGTGAGATACTCTCTAATGCACCACCGGAGCAGGAGGTTGAACCAGCCGAAAAAGAACCTGAAGAAGCAGAACAGCCGCAAGATGTGCAGTATGAATATCATCTTGGCGATAAGGTGTATATCGGTGCTTCTGAGTATGAAATCTTATCTGTTGATGATGAGAGAGTAATGCTCTATGACTATGATATGCCACTGTTCAATAAGGAATTTTCACGCACAGAGTTTGACAGAAAAGTGCGTGAGAACCCGATGAATGAGCATTTGATTGTGAAGGAAGAACCTGCCGAAGAAAGAAATGAAACGGAAGAAGTTCAGACCAATATGGGCAGTATGCCGATTGAGGATTATCGAGAGATAGTAGCTTCGCAGTCAGGTTTTGATAGCTATGATGAAATGTATAAGCAGGGGTATCGCATAGGAAACGGTTACGATAAAGAGCCTGAGTCGGTAGTTCCTGCTTGGGAGCAGAAGAAAAAGGTCAAAGGCTTTGACCTGCACCCTGATGTGCCTATGGCAGACCGTCATACCTTTAATCTCAGAGAAAATGAGGTTGAAACGCTAGGTAAAAAGGAACGCTTCCGCAGAAATATTATGGCGATACAGCTTCTTAAAAAATGTCAGGAAGAAAACAGATTTGCCACTCCTGAAGAACAGATTATCTTATCAAAGTATGTTGGTTGGGGTGGGCTTTCAGAAGCCTTTGATGAAAATAATTCAGCGTGGGCAACTGAATATCTGGAACTTTCTTCGGTATTAACACCGGGGGAATATGCTTCGGCAAGGGAAAGCACATTGACTGCGTTCTACACACCGCCCGAAGTTATTACAGCCATTTATAAGGCAATGGAGCAGATGGGCTTTAAGGAAGGCAACTTGTTAGAGCCGTCCTGCGGTATTGGTAATTTCATTGGTATGCTGCCGGACGCAATGCAGGACAGTAAGATTTACGGTGTGGAACTTGATACGATTTCCGCAGGGATTGCACAGCAGCTTTACCAGAAAACAACCATTGCGGCACAAGGATTTGAAGAAACAAATCTGCCGGACAGCTTCTTTGATGGAGTGGTTGGAAATGTACCTTTTGGAGATTTTAAGGTATCGGATAAAAGGTATGACAAGCATAAGTTCCTGATACACGATTACTTTTTTGCCAAGTCCCTTGATAAGTTAAGACCCGGCGGTGTGATGGCTCTTGTAACGAGCAAAGGCACAATGGATAAGGAAACTTTAGCAGTACGAAAGTATATTGCACAGAGAGCAGAGCTTCTTGGAGCAATCCGATTGCCGAATAATACCTTTAAGGGTAATGCAGGAACGGAAGTCGTTTCGGATATCCTTATCCTGCAAAAGCGTGACAGATTGATAGATATTGAGCCGGATTGGGTTCATCTTGATACCGATGAGAACGGAATTAAGATGAACTCTTATTTTGTGCAGCACCCCGAAATGATACTTGGAGAAATGAAAATGGTATCGGGGCGTTTCGGTATGGAAGCAACTTGTGTGCCGTATGAAAATGCAGACCTTGCAGCACAGCTTGATGAAGCAGTAGCAAACATTCACGGAGAAATCACGGAATATGAAACCGAGGAAGAACTGGAGGAGGAAGATAATTCTATTCCGGCAGACCCAACAGTGAGAAACTTTTCTTATACGGTGGTGGACGATAAAATCTACTATCGTGAAAATTCCCGTATGACTCCGGTGGAAGTGTCGGCAACCGCAGAGAACCGAATTAAGGGTATGATTGCTATTAGAAATTCCGTCAGAACGCTGATTGAATTGCAGACAGAAGATTACCCTGACAGCGAAATCAAAGCGGAGCAGGAGCGATTAAACAGACTTTATGATACCTTTTCAGGTAAGTACGGACTCATTAACAGCCGTGCAAATACTTCCGCTTTCTCGCAGGACAGTTCATTCTCTTTGCTTTCCGCATTGGAGATAATCGGAGAGGACGGAGAACTGGAGCGTAAGGCTGATATGTTTTCTAAGAGAACAATTAAGCCGCATACTCCGGTTACTTCTGTTGATACGGCAAGCGAAGCATTGGCGGTATCTCTTGGAGAAAAAGCCACGATTGATATGGACTATATGATGGAGCTTTCCGGTAAATCGGAGAATGAAATCTTTGAGGACTTAAAGGGTGTTATCTTCTTAAACCCGCTTTATGAGTATGGAAATTCTTACGAACCGAAGTATCTGATGGCTGATGAATACCTTTCGGGTAATGTCAGGGAAAAGCTGAGGATTGCAAAGAACTCGGCAGAACTCTATCCGGAAGATTATAAGGTCAATGTGGAAGCACTTCAAAAGGTGCAGCCGAAAGACCTGACTGCAAGTGAAATTTCCGTGCGACTTGGTGCAACTTGGCTGCCGCCGGACGATGTGCAGGAGTTTATCTTTCATTTGCTTGAAACACCACGCTATGCACAGTGGAATATCAAAGTTCACTTCTCTCCATTTACGAGTGAGTGGAATATTGAGGGCAAATCCTATGACAAAGGAAATGTAAGGGCATATAACACTTACGGAACTTCCCGCATCAATGCCTATAAGATTATTGAGGAAACGCTGAATTTAAAAGATGTGCGTATCTTTGATTATATCGAAGATGATGAGGGAAAGAAAAAGGCTGTCCTGAATAAAAAGGAAACAGCGATTGCTCAGTCGAAGCAGGAAATGATTAAGCAGGAATTTCAGGACTGGATATGGTCTGACCCTGAACGAAGGGAAAGGCTTTGCAAATCCTACAATGAGAAATTCAATAGCGTCAGACCTCGTGAGTATGATGGAAGCCATATCATCTTCAATGGTATGAACCCTGAAATTGAACTCAGGGAACATCAGAAAAATGCGGTTGCCCATATCCTTTACGGAGGAAATACGCTTCTTGCACACGCAGTCGGAGCAGGAAAAACTTTTGAAATGGTAGCGGCAGCACAGGAGTCGAAAAGGCTTGGACTTTGTAATAAGTCACTGTTTGTTGTACCAAATCACTTGACCGAACAATGGGCGGCTGAGTATTTGCAGCTCTATCCGGCGGCGAATATCCTTGTCGCAACAAAGAAAGATTTTGAAACCAAGAATCGTAAAAAGTTCTGCGGCAGGATTGCAACCGGAGATTATGATGCAGTCATTATCGGTCATTCACAGTTTGAGAAAATCCCGATGTCCATTGAAAGACAGAGGGCAATCTTAGAACAGCAGCTTGAGGAAATAACCGAAGGAATTGCGGAACTCAAGCGAAACCGAGGGGAAAACTTCTCAGTCAAACAGCTTGAAAAGTCAAAGAAATCCATTAAGCAGAAATTGGATAAACTCAATGACCAGACGAAGAAAGATGATGTTGTAACTTTTGAGGAACTTGGTGTAGACAGGCTTTTTGTTGACGAGAGCCACTACTATAAGAACCGTACGAAACGTTGTTTCATAAGGTAAGATTGACAATCTTACTGAAATAAACCAACAGAAATCACTTAGCAATAAGAATGAACTGTTGAACTTAAATCTCAAATTCAAGGGGGAAGCACCCTTGCCACACAGAATCAGCACCGACAATGGTAAGTCAAAACCGTAGGTGGTGTGCGAGATAATACTTCACTATGCGAGGTGGCTGTATCCACCCACGTATAAAGTGTGAAGAAGTCGTAACTTGATGTCCTAAGTCCTTAGGGATACGGAATATATAGTGCGGTCTTCCGAAAACTATGGTTAAACGTAGAATAAGCTATGCAGCATCGTAAGAGTTGACGGCGCTCGAAAGAGCGAGCTTTAGGTCAGAATGTATTGCTGGTTTTTCAATACATTCCTGTATGGGTGAAATACCATGCAGAACACACAAAAACTATGATTCAAAGTGTGTTTATGTCCTACGGTGTAAGGTGGCAACCTAAGGTTTTCAAGTAGTTAAATCTACAAAAGGATAGAGATTTAGGAACGTTTGAGAGCCTGTGTTGGAGCTGTACAGAGCGAAGAAGATACAGGAAGTCAGCAGTCCCATAGTAGTCTGAGACTGGGAAAGCCAGTCACACAGGCTGAAATGTCTATGGCGAAGGGGACTAGTCAGACTAATTTACAAATTTCACAAAATAAGAAAAGAATAACTCCCTGAAATATGGGTGACGAACTGCGAGGTGATAGCCTTGTGCATTTGAACGTCAGGTTTTCAACAGAAGCGGAACTAAAACAGACCTTAGATTTTCTATATGAGAAATCAAAAGAGGGAATCGCTTTTACGGGTCTTGTTGAAGCAATGGTAAATGAAGTTACCATTGTCACCGCAATTCATAACATTAAGTCGAACAAAGGCAGTAAAACGGCTGGAGTAGACCAGATGAAAATGGACAAATATCTGCAAATGCCAAGAGATGAACTAATTGCACTGATAAGAGATAATTTCAGTAATTACAGACCAAAGCCAGCAAGACGGGTATATATCCCCAAAAAGAATGGAAAGCAACGCCCACTGGGTATTCCAACAGTTTTGGACAGAATCATACAGGAATGTGTGAGAATTGTCATTGAGCCTATATGCGAAGCAAGATTTTATCCGCACAGCTACGGATTTCGTCCGTACAGGGCACAGAAACACGCAATCAGAGACATCATAAATGTCATCAATGCTTCTACCTACTCACAAGACCAACCTGTATGGGCAGTCGAGGGAGATATAAAAGGGTGTTTTGACAATATCGACCACAGAATCCTGTTACAGAAAATATGGCGAATTGGAATCCATGACAAAAGGGTAATCAAGATGATACAACAGATGTTAAAGGCGGGGTATATAGAAAGTGGTGTCATGAATGACACGAAGCTGGGCACAATGCAGGGCGGAATCTTATCGCCACTGCTGTCAAATGTGTACTTGAATGATTTTGATTGGTTTGTAGGAAGAATGTATATGGAACCTCACAGGCAATGTAAACATAAGTGTAATGATACACGACGGTTGAAATGGTCGGGAGTAACTCCAAAATACAACTTTCGTTTTGCTGATGACTGGGTAATCCTCACATCAACGGAACAGGAAGCATACAGATTAAAACGTGTGCTGACAAAATATTTTAGAAATAAAATGAAGCTGGAATTATCACAGGAAAAAACGTTTGTAACAGACCTTAGAACAGAGGGAATCCATTTCCTTGGTTTTGTGGTCAAAGCGGAGAAAAAGAGAAAAACCCCTGACCCAGGAACTTGGACAGAAAATCTGGTAGGGAAACCTTTACCAGACATGGAGCGATTAAAAGATAAAATACAGAAGATTGCTGATGAAGTCCGAGCGATTGGAGAAATCACAGAAAGGAGCGTACAGGCGGCACAGATACAGCGTGTAAATTCCATGATAGTAGGATTGGCACAGTACTTGCAACCCTCAATATGTTCTCATGCGTTTCATGCCATTGACAGGAGAATAAACAATACAGCGTTGGCGGTATGGAAAAAGAGATTTCCAAAGCATTACAATAAATATCAGATTCCAATGGAAAGGCTCTGCAATTTACCACATAGACACGAGGGATATATAAGCAAAACATTTGCTGTTCCAATAGAGGGAGAATGGTTTGGAATTACTATGGCATTTATTACCCACAGTAAATATGAAAGCAAGCCATTCGACCAACGCATGACACCTTATACAGAGGAGGGCAGACGGATTTATAGTTATTACCGTAGCAGAAGCAAGCCTCTCCCCTGTGACAGACCGTCCGTGAATACCGCAAGGGATATACAGCTTTCGGTCTACGCAAAGACAGTATTTAATTTTGAATACTTCATGAACAGGGAATATGCGTACAACAGGGATAAAGGTAAGTGTAAATGCTGTAAGAAACCGCTGTTTTTAGATAGCAAAAAGTATTGTTATCATGTCAAAGGGGAACTTCCGTTAGAAAAAGTAAACAAAGTGCAGAATCTCATATGGCTATGCAATGACTGTTATCGAATGGTCAACAACGGTCCGATACCGCCGAACACAGATGAAAAGGTATTAAAGAAGATTCAGAAGTATAAACAAAAGTGAAATTTGTAAGCATGATATGCACCGTGAGGGCATAAAGTGTTGAACCCCGATGGAGGGTAGTAAGTTAGTTTGATGGAACGCCGGGTGCGATGAAAGTTGCACGCCCGGTGTGGAGCGGGGGAAAAGGTGGAGATAACCTCAAAGCCTTACCTATCGCTATTTTATCTCTATACAAAAATGCGTAATGTGGGCGGTATCGCACAGACGGAAGCACAGAAATCTTCCGACCTCTTTATGAAGTGTCGTTACCTTGACGAGATTACCGGAGGACGAGGAACAGTGTTTGCAACGGGTACACCTATCTCAAACAGTATGGTGGAACTCTACACGATACAGCGATATTTGCAGTACAACACGCTTGTGAAAAACGGGTTACAGCACTTTGACGCTTGGGCTTCCACTTTCGGAGAAACCATTACGGCAGTGGAACTTACACCGGAAGGAACGGGATACAGAGCAAAGACAAGGTTCGCAAAATTCTATAACCTGCCTGAACTTATGGCAATGTTCAAAGAGGTTGCGGATATTAAGACAGCGGATATGTTGAACCTGCCAGTACCGGAAGCAAAGTACCATAACATTGCAGTAAAGCCGTCAGAAATGCAGAAAGAAATGGTTGCTTCCCTTGCGGAAAGAGCAGAACAGGTGCGTGGCGGTGGTGTGGATTCAAGCGTAGATAATATGCTGAAAATCACAAATGACGGTAGAAAACTGGCTCTTGACCAACGTATGCTCAACGATATGCTGCCTGATTTTGAGGGCAGTAAAATCAATGCCTGCGTCGATAACATCTATCGGATATGGGAGGAAAATACTGACAAGAAATCGGCACAGCTTGTGTTCTGCGATTTGTCAACTCCTAAGAATGACGGAACATTTTCCGTCTATAACGACATCAGGAAGAAACTGAGTGAGAGAGGCATTCCAGAAAGTGAAGTGAAATTCATACACGAAGCCGACACGGATATGAAGAAAAAGGAACTGTTCCAAAAGACCCGTAAGGGAGAGGTCAGAGTGCTTCTTGGCTCTACTCAGAAGATGGGAGCAGGAACGAATGTGCAGGATAAACTTATCGCACTTCACGACGTAGATTGTCCGTGGCGACCTTCAGACTTGGAGCAGCGTTCCGGCAGAATTGTCCGTCAGGGCAATGAAAATCCGCAGGTAGATATTTATCGCTATGTAACAGAGCAGACCTTTGACGCATACCTTTATCAGCTTGTGGAAGGTAAGCAGAAGTTCGCAAGTCAGATTATGACGAGCAAATCTCCGGTCAGGTCGGCAGAGGATATTGATGAAACTGCACTGTCCTATGCAGAGATAAAAATGCTTGCAACAGGCAATCCGTATATCAAAGAGAAGATGGACTTAGACATTCAGGTGCAGAAGTTGAAGATGTTAAAATCCAATTTTCTATCAGAGAAATACGGACTGGAGGATAAGGTCATCAAGTTCTATCCACAACAGATTGCTTACTTGAAATCCCGTGTAGAGGGACTTACAAAAGATGTTGAAACAGCAAAATTACACCCGAAACCGATAGACGAGCAGCCGCTTGGAATGATGGTATCGGGTGTTTCTTATTCCGAAAAAGTCGAAGCAGGTCAGGCAATCATCAATGCCTGCAAGTCAATGAACAGTCCTGATGCGATACCACTTGGCGAGTACCGTGGCTTTCAAATGGAACTGTATTTTGATACGGTTCAGCGTAATTATGTTGTGAAATTAAAAGGCAAAACAAGCAGAGATGTACCGCTTGGCGATGATTCTCACGGTAATATCGTGAGAATAGATAACGGCATTGAACGCTTTGAAGAAGCACTTGCTGATACGAAAAACAGCCTTGAAAATACGGAAAAGCAGTTTGAAACAGCGAAGCAGGAAATCGAAAAGCCGTTTGCCAAAGAGGAAGAACTGAGGGCAAAGACTGCCAGACTTGATGAGCTGAATATCCTGCTCAATATGGATAAAAAGGAAAATGAGATTGTCGGCGGAGAGCCTGATGAGGGCGAAGCAGTCGGCGGCAGAAAGGAGAAATCGTATGAGAGATAAACAGGAAGGCGGTGGTCGATATGCCATTTATCGCACCTGAGTTAATCATTCAGGCGAAGCAGATGGACTTATTAACCTACCTGAGAAATTATGAACCGTATGAGCTGGTTAAGTTTTCAGGTAACACCTATTGCACCAGAACCCACGATAGTTTGAAGATTTCAAACGGGAAATGGATATGGTGGTCGAGAGGTATCGGTGGCAGGAGTGCTTTGGATTATCTGATTAAGGTTAAAGGTTACAGCTTCCTTGAAGCGGTGGAAACCATTATCGGACACACAGCGATTCAGGCTCCGGTCTATGAAAAGCCACAGCCAAAAGAGGAAAATAAACCACTTCTTCTCCCTGAAAAATGTGCTTCCAACAGAGTGATTACAGAGTATCTTTTCGGGAGAGGAATAGATTTTGAAATCATCAATTACTGTATCTCTAATGACCTTATCTTTGAGAGCCTGCCGTATCACAATGTTGTGTTTGTAGGCTATGACGAGAAGAAAGAACCGAAATATGCAGCCTACCGTTCCACGAATAAGCGTAGGATTATGGGCGATTGCAGTGGCAGTAAAAAAGATTATTCTTTTCGGCTTGGTAAGGAAAACTTGGAGGAAGTACACCTCTTTGAGTGTGCCATAGACCTGTTATCCTATGCCACGCTTGCGAAGCTGAACGGGCAGGATTGGAAAGAAATGAGCTTTGTTTCGCTGTCCGGGGTGTATTCTCCGGCAAAGAAAATTGAGGACAGTAAAGTGCCGATTGCACTGGAAAAGTATCTTGGCAGTAACCCATCTGTCAGGAAAATCCGTATCCATTTTGACAATGATATAGCGGGCAGAAAGGCAGCACAGACCTTAAAAACTATTCTGCCGGATAAGTATGAAATCGTTGATGAGCCACCAAAAGCAGGTAAGGACTTCAACGATTTTCTTTGTATGCGGATGGGAATTTACAATAAAAAAATACACGAAAGGAATGAAGAACGATGAATGATTCTAAGATTAAAGTTCTCTTGGTAGAACCGGAAAAGTACCCGAAGGAAATTGTAATCGACGACAGTCTGGAAGCAATGCAGGAGGTTGTCGGCGGGGATATTGAGGAATATATGCCCTTTGATGATGACGTTGCAATCATCTGTAATGAGGAAGGAAAGATGAGAGGACTTCCGCTTAATCGTGCTGTTTATGTGCAGGACAACGATAAGAAAGAGATGGTTGATATTATCTGCGGCAAGTTCTTTATCTGTTATGCACCGCCTGAGAGTGAGAGCTTTCAGAGCTTGCCGGACGATATGATGAAGAAGTATAAGGAACAGTTCAAGTATCCTGAACGCTTTTCTAAGGAAGTGGGCGGCAATATCGTGGCTGAACCTTTTAAGCCGAAATCAAAGGATTATGAGAGATAGTAGCCTGAGAACGGGGCAACCCAGAGGAGATGTTTAATCTTAGCGAGCAGACCATTTGGATAAACACAGTTTCCCAAACGGTAAAAGGCTCGTTAGGGGTTGCCCCTAATACCCCGTGAGAAAGGAGAACTTGATTTGAGAGAGTTATTACTTATCGCCGCCGGAACACTGCTCGGCAGTTGTCTTGGCGTTACGATGATGTGCTTATTCCAGGTTAACAAAGATTGCAGAGTAAAGAGAAAGGAAGATACCGATTATGAGAAAGAGAAACATTCAGAAGATTGTACGCTTTAACCGCAAGGAAGCACAGGACTTGGCAGCAAAGGCAAAGAAGGCTTGTCTTTCCGAAGCCGGACTTATCCGTTTACTTATCAGAGGTTACGAGCCGAAAGAGAAACCCGATGACCGCTTCTATGATGTGATGAGGGAACTTTCCTCTATCGGTAATAACATCAATCAGCTTGCGGCTAAAGCAAATACGCTTGGTTTCATTGACGCACCTATGCTGAAGAATGAAGCTACAAAGTGGAATAAGTTCCAGTCAGAGATTGAGAGGACATATCTTCGTCCAAATCAGAGCGAAATGAAATGGCAGTAACAAAGTTGTGGTCGGTAACAGAAAGGCTCGGTCAGGTCATTGACTATGCGACCAATCCCGAAAAGACTTCTGCAAAAATCAAAAGGGAGTTTTCGCCGGAACAGTATCAGGCTCTTGCAGATGTTATTGCTTATGCAAAGGACGAGGAAAAAACAGAGCGTGAGTTCTATGTTGAGGGTATCAACTGTAATGTAGCGATTGCCCGTGACCAGTTCATAACGGTTAAGGAGCAGTACCAAAAGACAGACGGTATCCAAGCCTATCACGGATATTTGAGTTTCAAGGAAACAGATATATCTCCTGAGATGGCACAGAAAATCGGAATGGAGTTTGCGAATGAAGTGTGGGGGAAAAGATTTCAGGTCGTTGTGACAACCCATCTGAACACAAAGCACCTGCACTGCCATTTTGTCGTCAACTCTATTTCTTTCGTCGATGGCAAACATTTGTGGGGCGAGGAAAAAGCGTGGTTCAAATTCCGAAAAGTTGCAGACAGGATTTGTGAGAAGTACGGACTTTACTATGACCCGAATCCGAACTGCAGTAAGCAGTCGGAGTATCTGACAATGAAAGAAAAGGCAGGTATGCCGACACGCTACTCGGTTGCAAAAGAAGCCATTGATTATGCTATCGACCACAGCAAGACCCTGAAAGAATTTCAGTTTGCTCTCAAGGAAATGGGATATGCCTATAACCTGAGTCCAAGCCGAAAATACTGGACGGTCATTCCAAAGGGATACGATAAGCCAATACGACTGAAAAATCTCGGAGCAGATTATACCAATGACCGGATTGTAGAGCGTATCAAAGAAAATCGTGACAGATGGGCAGAGATTGAGCCGTTCCAGAAGGCAACTTATAAGCCAAGACAGTACCGTATGCAGACCAGAGGGCAGAAACTGAAAAAGAAAGGCGGACTTTACGGGCTGTATTTGTATTACTGTTACAGACTCGGTTATCTGCCAAAGTATAAGAAACAGAATAACGCAAGGCTTCATTATCTTTTGAAAGATGATTTGATGAAGCTCGATAAGATTACTGATGAAGTAAGGCTGCTCGGACGAGAAAATATTTCCACGGACGAACAGCTTTTTTCATATAAGACTTCCTTAGAGGAGCAGATGAAAAATCTGATTGCCGGAAGAACACATCTCCGAAAAAAGATAAGAACAAATATTGATGATGGTCAGCTTCAGGCGGCAAAAGATGAAATCACTTCTATCAATGGAGAATTGAAGAAACTTCGACGGGAAGTAAAACTCTGCGAGGATATTGCAGAGAGGTCAAAGGTTATGGAAGAAAACCTTGAGCATATCGAAACAGAGGAACAAAAACAGCAGAGAAAGGAGAAATCACGCTATGAACAACGGTGGTGACGCAGCAGAGCAGGTCGTTAGGCTTTCGCTTGAAGGATTTGAAGTTGCTGCAAGATTAAGCGGTTCGGCGGCGAAGAATATCGCATTGCTTTTGGTATCGGTTCTGAAGCAGGAACAAAAGACGAAGGGCAAAGCAAGGCTTACCAATATGATTAAGTCAGGCAAGGAGCTGAAAGTCTTTTCCATTCCGCAAAAGGATTTGAAGAAGTTTACCGAACAGGCAAAACGCTATGGTGTTCTTTATTGTGTCCTCAGAGATAAGAACACAAAGGGAGAGAACGCTCCGGTAGATATTATCGCAAGAGCAGAGGACGCTTCTAAAATTCAGCGTATCGTTGAAAGATTTGAACTTGGCAAAGTGGATAAGGCTTCGATTGTCAGTGAAGCAGAGAAAGCTATCGCAGACCGTGAAGCGGTTGAAAAAGAAAAGCCGACTAAATCCAAGAGTGAAATCATTATGGAAGAAGCGGTCAGAAATCCAATGCAGAAAGAGGAGCGAGCAAACGCAAACCCCTCAGTCGCCAAAACAGACAAAAGCCCTCTGTCAAGGCAAAACTCAGAGCCGGTAGAAACGCAATCTGATAAGGGTGTTGCAAAGCCAGTGGAAAAGCCATCGGTCAAAGAGAAACTTGACCGTTACAAGGCACAGGCAAAACAGCAAAAAGAAGCAGAGCGTAAAGAGCCGGAGGTTAAGAAAGACGGCAAGAAGCCGCAGCAGAAAAACGGTCAGACGGTACACCGTCAGCCGAAGAAGAAACCCAAAACAAAAGAGAGGTAATTCACTATGACAAATGATTTCAAACCCGCAAAGGCTGGCGGTAATCAGCCGAGATTATCCAAAGAGGAGTATGCGGAAAAGAAGCGAGCAGAAAAAGAAAAGGTCTATCAGATGATTGACGACGCTGCCCGTGAGATTGTGAGTGACCCTGAGAAATTCAAGAGTTTTCTTGATACGCAGAGTCGAATGGACAGATATTCCGCAGCAAATGCTCTCCTTATTTACAGTCAGTATCCGCAGGCGACACAGCTTAAAGATTTTGATGATTGGGGTAAGGACAATGTGAAGATTACCAAAGGGGCAAAGAGTATTTCTATCCTTGAACCAGTGGAATACACAAGAGCAGATGGTTCTCCGGGTATTTCCTACAATGTCAAAAAGGTATTTGATGTTACGCAGACAAATGGAAGAAAAGCTCCGGCAGTGTCAGCAAACCGTGACCCGAAAGCACTTATCACGACAATGCTTGATGTATCTCCGGTGGAGGTTGCGGCAACCGATGAACTTCCGTATCCGAATATGGCAGCTTTCTATAATAATGAAAAGCAGACCTTGTATGTGAAGCGTAATGTGGGCGACAGCGTAGCAGTTGCTCAGTGTGTCGCTCAGGAACTTGGACACGCACAGCTTTCCATCAACAGCGAAAGTTACAGCCGCAGGGATATGGGCTTTCAGGCAGTGTGTATCGGATATATGATTTGCAAGAAGTATGGCGTAGATACACAGAATTTTGCAATTAACCGTATTCCGGAGGGACTGGCTTCCAAAGAGCCGAAAGAAATCCGTGCGGAGCTTTCCAAGACACGAAATGCAATGGCAGAAATTCACAGTCATATCTCTGATGAAATGTTCCGCAAAAAGCAGGAGCGTTCAAAGGACTATGAGAGATAACGGAGGGCAGATATGGAAAAAGAAAAACTCTACCACATTGCTTTGGACGATTACGAACACGGTGTTGTCATTCGCTCCTTAAACGATGAAAAAACAAAGTTGATGGAGGAAGGCAAGTCCGCAGACGCAGTAGACGACCTGCTTGTAAAAGTCGGAAATGCCCCATTGAAAAAGTTCAAAGTGATTGAAAGGAAACGCTCAGATGAAGCGAGATAATGACAGGCAGACTGCCATTATTTTATCCATTGTCGGTATCGTTCCGGTCATATGGCTGGCACTTCTGATTGCACCTTCCATAAGCGGAGGATTGCCGGAGATAGCAGCCAATCTTGCGACACTCTTTGATAATCCATTTTCCATAAAATTATGTGGGGACAGCCTGAAAACTGTCCTCATTTTACTTTTATGCTATGGAATGGGTATCGGGATTTATTTCTCAACAAGAAAGAATTACCGCAGACGAGAGGAACACGGTTCTGCCAAATGGGGCAATGTCAGAGCCATTGATAAAAGGTACCGACAAAAGCCGCTGTCAGAAAATAAGCTGATGACTCAGAATGTGTGCATTGGGCTTAATGCCAAGAAGCACAGACGAAATCTGAATACGCTTGTGTGCGGCGGCTCCGGTGCAGGTAAGACGAGGTTTTATGCAAAGCCTAATATTATGAATGCTGCCAGAAACAGCTATGTGATATTAGACCCGAAAGGGGAAATCCTGCGAGATACGGGACATCTTCTTGAGAAGAAAGGTTACGAAGTGCGTGTGCTTGATTTGATTTCAATGGAGAAAAGCCATTGTTACAATCCGTTTGTTTATTTGCAGAATGACAATGATGTGCAGAAACTCGTAACCAATCTATTCAAGAGTACCACTCCGAAAGGTTCACAGAGTAATGACCCGTTTTGGGATACGGCAGCGTCAATGCTTCTGCTTGCACTTGTATTTTATCTGCATTATGAAGCACCGCCGGAAGAACAGAATTTTGCAATGGTAATGGAAATGCTCAGAGCCGGGGCGATTGAGGACGAGGACGACCCAAGTCCTTCTCCGCTTGATAATCTGTTTTCAGATTTGATGATAGATAATCCTGACCACATTGCTTTGAAGTATTATCACTCTTATCATTCCGGTTCTTCCAAAACATTAAAATCTATACAGATAACCCTTGCAGCAAGGCTTGAAAAGTTTAACTTGGAAAGTCTTGCTGCTCTTACTTCTGCCGATGAACTGGATTTGCAGTCACTCGGAGAGAAAAAGGTGGCACTGTTTGCACTGATACCGGATAACGACTCTAGTTTCAACTTCTTGGTATCCATTCTTTACACACAGCTTTTTCAGCAGTTGTTTTATGCAGCCGACCATATCCACGGCGGTTGTCTGCCGATGCCTGTTCATTTTATGATGGACGAATTTGCCAATGTTTCACTGCCGGACGACTTCGACAAGATACTGTCGGTTATGCGTTCCCGTGGGGTATCTGTAAGCATCATCTTACAGAACTTGGCACAGCTTAAAGCCTTGTTTGAAAAACAGTGGGAGAGCATTGTGGGTAACTGCGATGAATTTCTTTACCTTGGTGGAAATGAGCAGTCAACCCATAAATATGTGTCGGAGCTGTTGGGCAAGGAAACCATTGATACCAACACGTTCGGAAAGAGTACCGGAAGAAGCGGTAATTATTCCACCAACTATCAGATTAGCGGCAGAGAGTTACTTACCCCTGATGAGGTGCGTATGCTCGATAATCAGTACGCTATTTTGTTTATCCGTGGGGAAAGACCCATTATGGATTTCAAATATGACATTATGAAACACCCGAATGTGGCACTTACCACAGACGGAAAGGCGAGTCCTTATAAGCATGGAGAAGTCACAAAAGATATTGCTTCGATTGCCATTTGGGACATTGACCCTGCAACACTTCCTGAAAAGGAAATGGAAGAAACGAACTGGGAACTTCTTTCCGATGAGGAGATGGAAGCTCTGTTCATAAACAATCAAACAAATTAAATTTTGGAGGTATTCAACTATGACTATTTTTAAGAAAAAAGCAACTGATATTCAGGAAACAAAGAAACTGCCTATGACCGGGAAGGTCAAGAAAGGCTTCCGTGCTTACTGCACAATGGTCATTGTCGGTACGTTGGCATTTGGAATGACAACGACTGCATTTGCAGCGAATGACCCGCTTACCGTAGTCAACAATCTGTCTGACTTTATCTTCGGACTTATCCGTGCTATCGGTATGATTTTGCTCGGCTTTGGTATCGTGCAGGTCGGTCTTTCACTCAAATCTCACGACCCTTCTCAGAGAGCCAATGGCTTCCTGACTCTTGCGGGCGGTGTCATTATCACTTTTGCGAAAGAAATCCTTACTCTTATCACAGGCTAAGATAAGAGTTACACAGTTATCGAGGGGTGTGCCAAGTTAAGGTACACCCCTTAATTGTAAGGAGGTGCTTTGAATGAGTGATAACTGGGTAGTTCAAAATCTTGAAAATGCCCTTGAAACTTGGAATGAAAAACTGTCGGAAATATGGACGCTCATCACAACTACACCGCAGAACTTTAAGGGTGGGAACATCTGGAAGGTTATCGTTGACATCAACGGTGCAGTTCAGGCTATCGGGCTTGCCTTGCTTGTATTATTCTTCGTGATAGGTATGGTAAAGACCTGCGGAAGTTTTACAGATGTGAAGAAACCGGAACACGCTTTAAAACTCTTTGTCCGTTTTGCATTGGCGAAAGGTGTTATCACATACGGAATGGAACTTATGTTTGCACTATTTAATATCGTGCAGGGGACGATTTCAACCATTATGAATGCTGCCGGATTTGGAACTCCGGAACAGACGACCTTGCCCGCAGAGATGGTAACGACCATAGAGGATTGCGGATTTTTCGAGAGTATTCCCTTGTGGGCGGTAACGCTTATCGGAGGATTATTTATCACAGTGCTTTCGTTCATTCTGATAATGACAGTGTATGGACGATTTTTCAAACTTTATATGTACACAGCACTTGCACCGATACCACTTTCCACATTTGCAGGAGAACCGACACAGAATGTCGGCAAGAGTTTTATCAAGAGCTATTGTGCAGTTCTGCTTGAGGGGGCAGTCATTGTACTTGCTTGTATTATTTTCTCCGTATTTGCTTCATCGCCGCCAGTAGTGAATCCTGACGCAGCAGCAGTTACGCAGGTGTGGGCATATATCGGGGAATTGGTATTTAATATGCTTGTTCTTGTCGGTGCAGTGAAAATGTCTGACCGTATTATCCGAGAGATGATGGGACTTTAAGGAGAGATTTTGAGATGAACCAAAGAGATTGTAAGAAATGTGTTTACTATGGAGGTAAACGGAAAGGCAAAGTCTTTTGCCTGAATGATAAATGCGTGAGGGAGAAAGACCGAAATCGCAGGAAAGGAAACAGATATGGAAGTAAAAATTAACCGAGAAATCAGAAATTATACAGAGTCAATGTTTTTTGGACTGTCGCTCAGACAGTTCATTTTTTCTGTTCTCGCTTGTGGCGTTGCGGTAGGACTGTATTTCTTGCTCAAACCGTATGTTGGCACGGAAACCGTATCGTGGGTGTGCATTTTGGGTGCTGCCCCGTTTGCGGCACTTGGCTTTGTGAAGTACAACGGTATGACCGCAGAGAAAGCAATCTATGCGTGGATAAAGTCGGAGTTTTTGATGCCGAAGAAGCTGGTATTTCACTCTACCAATGTTTATTACGAACTGATGAAGCCAAGCATTGAACAGAAACAGAAGGAGGTATTGAAGTCAAATGATTAAGACTCTTACGAACCTGTTTAAGCAGGATAAAGAAAAATTTGTTGTACCGAAAGGGGTGCAGGACGTGATTCCCGTGGCAGCTATCTTTGATGATGGCATTTTCAAAGTGGGAAAGGATAAGTATTCAAAGACTTATCGTTTTACGGATATTAACTATGCAGTGGCAAGTCGTGAGGATAAGGAAGCGATGTTCCTTGAATATTCCGAACTTCTGAACTCCCTTGACAGTGGTGCAACGACAAAAATCACAATCAATAACCGTCGGCTCAACAGACTGGATTTTGAGCAGACAATCCTTATTCCGACAACCGGAGATAATCTGGACGAGTATCGAGAGGAATACAACAAAATGCTTCTTGATAAGGCAACGGGTGCAAACTCCATTGTTCAGGATAAGTATATTACCATTTCCATCAATAAAAAGAGCGTGGAGGACGCAAGAACATATTTTGCCCGTGTCGGTGCAGATTTGATTGCTCACTTCGGCAGGCTTGGAAGTAAGTGTGTGGAACTGGAAACAGACGAAAGACTTCGTATTTTCCACGACTTCTATCGTGTGGGAGACGAAAGTTCTTTTCACTTTGATATTAAGGAAACAAGAAAAAAGGGACACGATTTTAAGGATTATATCTGCCCCGACACAATGGAATTTGAAAAGGACTATTTCAAGATGGGAAACCGTTATGGAAGAGTCCTTTTTCTTCGTGAATATGCGTCCTATATCAAAGACAGTATGGTAGCGGAACTTACGGATATGAACAGAAATCTGATGATGTCCATTGATATTGTTCCTGTTCCGACTGATGAAGCAGTAAAGGAAGCAGAAAACCGTCTGCTTGGTGTGGAAACCAATATTACAAACTGGCAGCGTAGGCAGAATGCCAATAATAACTTCTCTGCCACCGTTCCGTATGATATGGAGCAGCAGAAGAAAGAAATGAAAGAGTTCCTCGATGACCTTACGACCCGTGACCAGAGAATGATGTTCGCTGTTATCACAATGGTTATTACGGCAGACAGTAAGGAACAGCTTGAGAATGATACGGAAGCGTTGCTTACCACAGCAAGAAAACATCTTTGCCAGTTTGCAACACTGAGATTTCAGCAGGTAGATGGACTCAATACGGTAATGCCGTTTGGAACAAGAAAGATTGATGCGTTCAGAACACTTACAACAGAGAGCCTTTCGGTATTTATCCCATTCAGGGTGCAGGATATTTTCCACGAGAACGGTATCTATTACGGTCAGAATGTTATCAGCAAAAATATGATTATCGCAGACCGCAAGCAGCTTTTGAATGGTAACTCCTTTATTCTCGGTGTATCTGGTGGCGGTAAGTCATTTGCGGCAAAGGGAGAAATCATCAATCAGGTGCTTTCTTCAGACGCAGATATTATCATCATCGACCCGGAGCGAGAGTATTCACAGCTTGTCAATGCGATGGGCGGAGAAGTAATCAATATTTCTGCTACTTCCGACAATCACATCAATGCAATGGATATGAATAAGGATTACGGCGACGGTGCAAACCCTGTCATTTTGAAATCTGAGTTTATTATGTCCCTTTGTGAACAGCTCATCGGCGGAACAAATCTCGGAGCAAAGCAGAAGTCTATCATTGACCGTTGTACGGCAAGCGTGTACCGCAGTTATCAGCAGAATGACTATCAGGGACATATACCGACCTTGCAGGATTTCAGGGCAGAACTTTTGCAGCAGGACGAACCGGAAGCAAAGGAACTGGCACTTGCTATTGAGCTTTTTACGCATGGTTCTCTGAACACTTTTGCAAAGCAGACAAATGTGGATACCAATAACCGCCTTATCTGCTATGACATTCTTGACTTGGGTAAACAGCTTATGCCAATTGGTATGCTTGTTGTCCTTGACTCTATCCTGAACCGTATCACACAGAACCGTGCAAAGGGTAAGAATACCTTTATCTTCATTGATGAGATTTATCTTCTGTTCCAGCACGAATACTCTGCAAACTTCCTCTTTACCTTGTGGAAGCGTGTGAGAAAATACGGTGCATACGCAAGCGGAATTACCCAGAACGTCGATGACCTTTTGCAGAGCCACACAGCAAGAACAATGCTTGCAAACTCAGAGTTTATCATTATGCTGAATCAGGCTTCCACAGACAGGCTTGAGCTTGCAAAACTTCTGAATATTTCCGACCTCCAGATGTCCTATATCACGAACGTGGAAGCAGGACACGGACTTATTAAGGTGGGAAGTTCGCTTGTACCGTTTGCAAACAAATTCCCTAAGAACACGAAACTTTATAAACTGATGACGACCAAGCCGGGCGAAGCATAAGGAGGGATTTATAATGTCTAAAATTCAATTTCGCAATGCTGCACACAGAGATTTTGTATTGGAAAATCTGGATAACTGTAAAGTCAATGACTGCTATCACAGAGCATTTTTCTATGTGATGGGTATTTCAGAAGAAACGAGAATGAACATCGGAAAGATGTTTGATTTTAAGAGGGACTGCATCATACCGGAAGGTATGCACGGCGGTTGGCAGACAAGTGGCACAGTCAAGGTCTGCCACCTTGCCTTTAATCTCTGGAATGGATTTACGGAAGAAGGCAGGGAAAATCTCTATACACCGGAGGAACTGTTCTGTTGTGGATATGCTCCGTATTTCATGGAAGGTATCAAGTTGAGGTATCCGGAGTATTGCAGAGATTTGACTCCACCTAAGAGAAACGATATGGAAAGGTAAGAGAAAATGAGCAGAAAAATCTATATTATTATTGCGATGGTGTTTACGGTAGTGTTGTCTGTAAGCACCTTCTTTATTATCCGTAATCACATTGACTCTGCCAAGCAGAATGAAGTCTATGATAACCTTGCGGAGATTGTGGAGGACGAGCCGCCAAAGGAAAATGAGGGCGTGACGTTTTCGGAAGATAAGGACTATCTTGCGGAATATTTTGAACTTTATCGGCAGAATGAGGATATGGTGGGTTGGATAAAGGTTGAGGATACCAATATCAACTATCCGGTCGTGCAGTCTGCAAATGAGCCGAACTTCTACCTGAAGCACAAGTTTGATAAGACCTATTCCGCTTATGGCTGTCCATATGTGCAGGAAAATTGTGATGTGCAGAAACCTTCAGACAACATCATTATATACGGACACCATATGAATGACGGCTCGATGTTTACGGGACTGATGAAGTACAGAAACAAGAGCTTTTGGGAAGGTCATAAGACGATTACCTTTGATACACTGACGGACAGACACCAGTATGAAGTGATTGCAGTCTTTAAGACAGTCGTTTATACAGACAGCTCCGATAGCTTTAAGTATTATGAGTTTACGGACGCAGAAAATGCGGCAGAGTTTGATGCGTATGTTGCTAAGTGCAAGGAACTTTCTTTGTATGATACCGGAGTATCGGCAGAATATGGCGACAAGCTGATTTCTCTTTCTACTTGTGAATATTCAAGAAACAATGGCAGGCTTGTTGTTGTCGCTAAGAGAGTGGATTAAACCCCACTCTCTATTATTTTTCGAGAAAGGAGGAAACCGATGGCTGATATAAAAACAAGAGATACAAGCAAAGGTACAATCAAGACCATAAATAAGGCAGCAGTTGCCACGGAGCGAATGAAGAAAGCCTATGTGATGACGAAAGATAAGGCAGAACATTCCACCAATGCTTCGGAAAATTCCGCAGAGGAATATGCTTCCGATAAAATCGAAGCGGCAACGGATAGGGCTGTTCACGAAACTGCATACCGTGCGGATAAAGTCGGCAGATGGGGTGTGCGTGAAACAAGGCAGAATTATCAGAAAGCCAAAACGGGAATTGAGAATTTCAAGACCAAGCGTGCAGAGAAACAGCTTCAGAAACAATCGGTCAATCCTGTCGGAAAACAGAGCATCCGAACTCTGGAGCGTACGGAGAAAACAATTAAACAGTCTGCAAGGTCGGCAGGAAATACGACAGTCAAGACCGTATCGAAAGGTGCAACCAATACTGTTCAAAGGTCGGTCAAGACCGCAGAACAAACGGCAAAGACTTCTATTAAGACCACCAAAGAAGCTGCCATTATAGCACAGAAAACAGCAAAAACAACAGCCAAAGTAACACAGAAAGCGGCTCAGACGGCAAAGAAAGCGGCGAAAGCCACAGCAGATACCGTTAAAGCCACAGCGAAAGCTACTGTTGCGACAGTCAAAGCGATTATTGCAGGGACAAAAGCACTTGTAGCAGCAATCGCCGCAGGCGGTTGGATAGCGGTTCTGATTATCATGATTGTCGTGCTGTTTGGTGCTGCTGTAGCAATGTTTGGAGGAGGAAGTGACAGTAATTCCTATACTCCGGTAAGTGCAGAGGTAGAAGCCTATGAACCCATCATACAGAAGTATGCCAAAGAGTACGGCATTCCTGAGTATGTGGAACTTATCAAGGCGGTTATGATGCAGGAAAGCGGTGGCAGAGGACTTGACCCTATGCAGGCAGCAGAGGGAAGTTTCAATACAAGGTATCCGCACGAACCTAATGGAATTAAAGACCCTGAATATTCTATCCAGTGTGGAGTTCAGGAATTGAAAGCGGCTCTTACTTCGGCAGAAGTGGAAAGTCCGATAGATATGGAGCATATCAAACTTGCCTTGCAAGGCTACAACTTCGGTAATGGGTATATTTCTTGGGCAAAAACAAAGTATGGCGGTTATTCTTATGCCAATGCAGTGGAGTTTTCCACTCAGCAGGCACAAAGGTTTGGTTGGGACAGTTATGGAGATACCCAATATCCGGCTCACGTTCTGAGATACTATCCGTATGGGCGAGCCTTTACTGCCGGAGGTAATCAGGCGATTGTTGAGGTTGCCTTGACACAGCTAGGCAATCAGGGCGGACAACCTTACTGGAGTTGGTATGGCTTTAACAGTCGAGTGGAATGGTGTGCCTGCTTCGTATCTTGGTGTGCTGACCAATGCGGGTATGTTGAAAGCGGACTTGTTCCGAAATTTGCAGGTTGCGTGGATGGTGCAAACTGGTTTAAGTCAAATGGAAAATGGCAAGACCGCACTTATGAACCAAAGGTAGGAGATATTATCTTCTTTGATTGGGAAGGCGACGGTACAACAGACCACGTTGGTATCGTAGAGAAGTGTGAGAATGGCACAGTTTATACCGTAGAGGGCAACTCAGGCGACGCCTGCAAGCAAAGACAGTACGCAGTCGGAAGCAGCAATATCTATGGATACGGTATTCCGGCATATTAAAAATTCCAGACGGTGTCTGGAAAATTGAAAAGATGGCTGCTCAGTTGAGTAGCCATCGGGTACATTATGAGAAATCAGTTGTTTCTCTGTTATTCAGGAAAATATGGTGTGTGTGATAAGTGAAGCTGAAAAGCATATCGGCATTTTCTTTACTGCCGTCTAAAAAGGAAATATCATCGGCAAGGATAAAAAGAATTGCTAACAGCTTCTTGATATATCCAGTGTAGCAGGCATAATCTACATAGATGTTGGCGATATATCCCTCGGCAAATTCTATCAGGTCAGCGTCAATTTCAAAGCTGTTGGATAACTCGTAAACGGTCTTGATGAATTTGTCCTTATCAGCAATTCGTTCTTTACTTGGAACACTTCTGCGGTTCTTCTGTATGAATTTCAAAAAATCATCAGCTTCCGTAAAGTCAGGAGTGATTGTGTTGCCAGTTCCCAAATCTGTTTTGTAATCCTCAAATTTCTCTTTTTCAAACCGATTACTGAATATTATCTTTTGTTCGTCCATTCCTTTTTACCCCTAAGTTTATTCTATGGAGATTGTTTAACTTGGCTCTTGGGTTGTGATTTGTCTTTCGCCATTAACAATCGTGAATTACTACTTTTATAGTATAACATAAAAATAGTTGGGAATCATCACTAATAGTTGGTTTGGCTTCCTTTGGGTGCGTGTGATTTGAAATCGACTTAACCTATACTATTAGTTATGGAAACACACTAAGGGAGGTGATGTGATGAAGCTCGATACAATCGGCAAGAATATAAGAAAGTTCCGACTTGCAAGGAAATTACGCCAAGAAGATTTGGCTGAGAAAACAGATTTGACAACAAATTATATTGGTATGGTTGAGCGTGGAGAGAAAATTCCGTCACTCGAAACTTTCATAAAGATAGTAAATGCTTTAGGTGTATCATCGGATATGGTTCTTACTGATGTCCTGGAAACGGGATATACAGTCAAGAACTCTATGCTGAATGAGAAGCTTGAAAAACTTGCTCCTGAAGATAGAAACAGAATTTATGAAGTTATAGATACACTTGTGAAGCAATCAAAGCAAATACTTCCATAAAACACAGAAGTTCGTCTTAATCGACGAGCTTTCTTTTTTTCAGTATAAAAAATTTCAGCTATCGACAAATTTTTCGGGACTTCGACAGAGCAAATATGCTATAACAACAACTGTCAGTGATAGACACATACTAATAGACATAGGAGGAAGTAGAAGTGAACGACATTTTCAGACAAATAGCAAAAGAAAATGGAACAACCGAAAAAGCAGTAAAAGAGGAAATGCAGTTTGCCATTCGGGAAGCAATGAAAAGTGCTGAACCGGAAGCAATAGCTTTTTGGAAAGCAGTTGCACCGGACGGAAAAGAGCCGCCGATAGAAAAGGTCATAGCAATGATTGCATTGAATGTTAATAATAGAATGTATAATTGAGGTGCTTCGGCATCTCTTTTTTATTATTCTTTAAAAGAGTTGTATTAGGTGTTTGTAAAAAGTGACACCTTAGTGTCTGAAAGGTTACATTTCTGTCCGAAATCTTGAAATGCCTGAAAATTTAATATATAATGTTAAATGGTTAACTGTAACGAAGAAGAATTATAAGATGAAGAGGTGTTACTGATGAAGATATGCTATAACAAACTTCAAAAACTTATGATTGACAATCAAATGAAAAGACAGGATTTAATGCGTGCAGCCGAAATTACATCATACGCTGCAACGAAGATAAATAAGAATGAGCCAGTATCTCTTGAAGTACTGATGAGGATATGTCAGGTGTTTCATTGTGACATCGGAGATATATGCGAAGTTATTTTAGACGAAGATTAAAACACGGAGGTAATTATAGATGGCAAGGGCTGCTAAACCAAAGAAAGAAATATCAATGGAAGAAGCACTTTGGAAAAGTGCTGATAAACTGAGAGGTTCTGTTGAGCCTGCGGAGTATAAGCACGTTGTTCTGAGTTTATTCTTCCTTAAATTTGCCAGTGACAAGTTTGAGGAATGCCGTAATAAGATTATTTCTACACACGGCGAAAAGTATGCGGATATGAAGCCGTTTTATACTCAGGAAAATGTATTCTATCTTCCTGAAGAAAGCCGTTGGAAGTACATTATTGAAAATGCAAAGCAGGACGATATTGCCCTAAAGATAGATACAGCACTTTATACGATTGAGAAGAACAACCCGGCATTGAAAGGTGCTTTGCCGGATAACTATTACTCCCGCTTACATATTGATACGGCAAAGTTGGCTTCTTTGCTTGATGAAATCAATCGTATCAACACTGATGATAAAGAGAACGACATTATAGGTCGTGTATATGAGTATTTTCTTAGTAAGTTTGCTCTTGCAGAAGGAAAAGGTAAAGGAGAGTTCTACACACCAAAGTGTATTGTAAACCTGATTGCCGAAATGCTTGAGCCTTACGATGGAATACTTTATGACCCTTGTTGCGGTTCGGGCGGTATGTTTGTGCAGTCCATCAAGTTCGTAGAAGCACATAGCGGTAATAAAAAGAAAGTGTCTATTTACGGTCAGGAATACACAAATACCACTTTCAAACTGGCAAAAATGAATTTGGCTATCCGTGGTATTTCTGCAAATCTTGGAGAGATGGCAGCCAATACATTTACCAACGACCAGCACAAGGACCTTAAAGCAGATTTCATTATGGCAAACCCACCTTTCAATCAGAAGCAGTGGAGAGCCGAAAATGAGCTTGTAGACGACCCTCGTTGGAACGGATATGAAGTTCCGCCAACAAGCAACGCAAACTATGGTTGGATACTGAATATTGTTTCCAAACTCTCTCAAAACGGTGTGGCAGGTTTCCTGCTTGCCAATGGTGCATTATCTGATGATGGTACAGAGCTGAAAATCAGACAGCAGCTTATAGAAAATCACTTGGTAGAAGCGATTATTATTCTTCCGAGAAACCTTTTCTATACCACTGACATCAGCGTTACCCTTTGGGTACTCAATAAGAATAAAAAGGCTCGTGTTGTGGAACAGAACGGAAAGCTCAAACGCTATCGTGACCGAGAAGATGAAATACTCTTTATGGATTTACGACAGATGGGCAGTCCTTATGAGAAGAAGTACATTGAATTGACAGAGGAAGATAGAGCTAAAGTTACAAGTGTATATCATAACTGGCAGCAGGAAGGCTATGAGGAAACTTATGAGAATGTACCAGAGTTTTGTTATTCTGCTTCTTTTGATGAAGTAAAGGAAAAGGGATTTACTCTTGTACCGAGCAGATATATTGAGTTTGTCAATCGTGATGAGAACATCGACTTTGATACAAAAATGAAGTCATTGCAGGGAGAACTCAAAGAACTTCTTGTTCAAGAGGAAAAATCTAAATCAGATTTGCTTGCTGTATTTAAGGAGTTGGGATATGAAATCGAATTATGATATTTTAGGAAACCATATCCGACTGATTGATACTCGGAACAGAGAAAGCATAACAGACAGAGTTTTGGGAATTAACATAGACAAGTTCTTTATGCCGTCGGTTGCAAATGTCATTGGTACGGATTTGAGTAAATATAAACTGATAACAAAAGGGAAGTTTGCGTGTAATCCAATGCATGTTGGTCGTGATGAACGACTTCCGGTTGCATTGTATGATGAAGAAGAACCTGCTATTGTTTCTCCGGCATATTTTATGTTTGAGGTAATAGATAACAGCATTTTGAATGAAGATTATCTGATGATGTGGTTTCGCAGACCGGAGTTTGACCGAATTTGTTGGTTACATACTGACGGGAGCGTTCGTGGTGGGATTACTTGGGATGATATATGCAGACTAGAATTGCCTATTCCGCCTATTGAAAACCAGCTTGAAATAGTGAACATTTATAAGGCAATTACTGAGAGAATTGCTTTAAAGCAGAAGATAAATGATAATTTAGAAGAAACTGCTCAATCATTGTTTCAGGAGCAATTTGCAGCTTTTTATAATGAAAATGAACTACCAGATGGTTACAGTATTGCTACATTAGATAGTCTTTGTTCAATTAAAGGTGGGAAACGACTCCCTGCCGATGGCGAACTGCTTGATACTCCAACCGCACACCCATATATCCGTGTGCGTGATTTGGGAAGCAATCGGTATGTGTGTCTGACCAATCAATTTCAATATATTGATGAAGAAACACATTCTGCTATATCACGGTATATTGTCAATACTAACGATATTGTTATTTCTATCGTTGGAACTATTGGCTTGATAGGAAAAATACATACTTCGCTCAACAATGCAAACCTTACTGAAAACTGCGTTAAACTGGCTAATATTCATACGGTTACCCCTGATTATCTTTACTATACTCTTTGCTATAAAAAGCAAATAAAAGAGATTGAATTATTAACAGTTGGTGCAGTTCAATCTAAGTTACCGATGTACAATATACAGTCAATGAAAATCCTCGTACCCCCAGCAGAAGTTATAGAGGACTTTCAACATAAATTCGATATATTTAATGAGCAAATCGAAGCAAATACTATCGAAATTCAAAGACTTTATGAATTGCAATCTGTTTTATTGGCAAAGCTGGCATATTAAGCCGCTAAATTATCATTTACAATAGAACTCCCATCAGTGGCGGGAGTTAAAACAAGGGACTGCCACTGGTAGTCGTTCTCTTAAAAAACAAAAGGAGAATTGACTATGAAACAGAATCTAATCACAGATGTTATTCAAGGAATGTTACCTTATTTGAATAACGCACAGACAGAAAGATTGCAAGAGGTATTGCAACATACACTTTTTGATTATGAGATAACAAAGGCAGAAAAGGATAAGAAACTTTCAGAACAGAACTTAGTAGAGTCTTTCCTATCGGCAAAGCGTATTGAGGGCTGTTCTGAGAAAACCTTGAAATACTATAATGCAACGATACAGTCAATGCTTGATGGTATTGGAAAGAGTATCAAATATATCGCAACTGACGACATTCGTTGTTATTTGACAGAGTATCAAGCAAAGAAAAAATCAAGTAAAGTTACGATAGATAATATAAGACGAATACTTTCCAGTTTTTTCTCTTGGCTTGAGGACGAGGATTATATTTTGAAAAGTCCGGTCAGGCGAATACATAAGGTTAAGACCGGAACAAACATTAAGGAAACTTATTCAGATGAAGCACTTGAATTGATGAGAGATAATTGCACAGAACTCAGGGACTTGGCAATGATTGATATGCTTGCTTCAACGGGGATGCGTGTCGGAGAAATGGTGTTGCTAAATCGTGAGGATATAGACTTTAACGAAAGAGAATGTGTGGTTTTCGGCAAAGGCGATAAGGAGCGAATAGTATATTTTGATGCAAGAACAAAAATACATTTGCAGAATTACTTAAATAGCCGAAAGGACGACAATCCAGCACTTTTTGTTTCATTACAATCTCCGTATAATCGAATGAATATCGGAGGTATTGAAGTGAGATTACGACAGCTTGGAAAACGCTTGGGATTAAATAAGGTACACCCTCATAAATTCAGGCGAACACTTGCAACAATGGCAATAGACAAAGGAATGCCAATAGAGCAGCTTCAGCAGCTCTTGGGGCATAGAAGAATAGATACGACATTGCAATATGCAATGGTCAAGCAGAGCAATGTGAAAATTGCTCATAGAAAATACATTGGTTAAGGTGGTAGGAATGGAAAAAGGATATAAGATATTAGGCAATTACATTCGACTTGTGGACGAGCGTAATAAGGATTTATCCGTAACAAAGTTGCTCGGCGTAAGTATAAGCAAAAAATTTATTCCCTCAATCGCAAATATTGTAGGAACTGATTTATCGAATTATAAAATAGTTAGAACGGGACAGTTTGCATACGGACCCGTTACTTCACGAAATGGAGAGAAAATTTCTATTGCTTATTTAGATGAAGAAGATTGTATCATTTCAAGCTCTTATACAGTTTTTGAAGTTGAAAATAAAGAGGAACTTGACCCTGAATATCTTATGCTTTGGTTCAGCCGACCAGAATTTGACCGTTATGCAAGGTATAAGTCACACGGAAGCGTAAGAGAGATTTTCGATTGGAATGAGCTTTGTATGGTGGAACTTCCAGTACCGGATATTGAAAAGCAGAGAAAAATAGTGAAAGCCTACAAGACGATAACCGATAGAATAGATTTGAAACAGAAGATAAATGATAATTTAGCGGCTACTATTCAGACAATTTTTTTGTCTTGTAAACAATCTGACACATTTAAAACGTATCTTCCACTAAACGAACTCGTGAAAACTGTCAATTTTAGAAACAAAGACAATGTATATGGAATAGATGACTTAATGGGTGTAAGCCTTACTAAAGAATTTATCAAATCACCTGCAAATACAATTTCTTTAGATGTTTCTAATTATAAAATTGTTAAACCTTTTCAATTTGCTTGTAACTTAATGCACGTTGGCAGAGATAAAAAAGTAGCAGTTGGAATGTTAACTGATGCAGACAATGTTATTATATCTCCAGCTTTTACTGTTTTTGAAACTATAAATAATAATGTTATTTTACCAGAAGTTCTTGTATCTTGGTTTTCTCAATCATTTTTTGACAATGAGGTGAGTTATCTTGCAAGTGAAGGTATCAGAGATGGAATTAAATGGGATACATTTGCACAAATCCCAATATTTATTCCCGAATTTGAAATTCAAACAAAGATACAAAATATCTATAAAAACATACAACAGAATAAGTTAGAAATTTCTACTTTAAATAATTTTGCAGATACTTTTATAACAACGCTTTCAAGCTGCTAAATTATCATTTATCTTCTGTTTCAAATCT
>ENA-OYYR01000138-OYYR01000138.1-human-gut-metagenome-genome-assembly--contig:-NODE-138-length-38135-cov-28.093382_pt1 | contig 38135 bp, 20 predicted proteins | sample MGYA00244066_ERZ653454 | MGnify/ENA primary metagenome ERZ653454 (study PRJEB26926, sample SAMN06165163) | human gut metagenome | biome: ENVO:00009003; feature: ENVO:2100002; material: ENVO:00002003...
ACCTTATTTTCGGGGGAATACCTAAAGATACAAAAAAGCCAACTAATTCGCAATACTTTGTGTATGAATTAGTTGGCTGATTTTGTAATATTTAATGAATGTCCCTATATATACTGCATGGAAACATGAATGGCAAAGATCCTTTGGGGAATGATCCTTCACATAGTCTGCCTCTATGGTAAATGTAATCATAGAATCTTTCTTCTTTATTATTTCTCTGAATTTTTCCCAAAAATACAGCTATAAGATAGGAATAATTTAGGAATAAGCAACTTGCGCACTTTTTGCCACAAGTGAGGTAATGACTTGGCAACGGTCATAAATTCTGCGATGTGCAGTACATTGCTGTCAAACAACTCTATGCAAAGGTAACATATATTTTCGACAAACGAAATGCAATCAGTATTTTATTGCCGTTTCCCTTCCAATTTTCCTAATCGCATTACTATCGAGGTTTGACTTCTGCCCATTTTCTCGGCTATGTATTTTATACTTTTCCCTTCATGATAAAGGGTAAGCAGAAAATTATCCGCACTGCGTGTCCACTTTTTGTTGGCGTTTGGATGCTTGGCATAACTTTCTTCCGTGATTTTTTCCGGATGCAAGAATTCGTCCACGAAAACGGAAGGAAAGCGTCTGTCATACAGTATATAGGTCTTTACTTTAGCTCTGGTAATGGCTACATAAAACAGCCTGCGTTCTTCTCCGTATGGATATTGGTCGCTTTTTGTCAAGACATAATTAAGCACAGGGTCATCGCTTACAAGTGAGGGAAACCCGTATGTGTCCTTGTTGCATTGAAGAATTATCACATAGTCTGCTTCAAGTCCTTTGGATTTATGAACGGTCAGAAACTCTATTTTCCTGTCTCCGATGATATAGAAAAAGCGATTACCCTCTTTCACGGATTTATACATGAACGACAGGTAATAATCGTCAAAGGAATATCTCCCTAACAAAAAGACTGATTTGTCTAATGGAATTGACGCGACCAATTGTCCGATAACATTGCAATAATCTCGTCTTTCATAATCGCAAAACTGTAATTCTGTTTTAACTTGTGGGTTAAAAGGATGGATGTTCTTTTTAATTTGGGCTTCGTTGCGTTGGATAAATTGCGAGGACAGGCTGACTAAAGGCTCTCCAAACCGATATGTTGTTTCAATCTTATTGATTTCTGTCTGGCCGAAGTAATCTGAAAACTGATTGAAAAGTGCCATGTCGCTCCCCGAAAAACGATAGATGGACTGCCAGTCATCGCCCACACAATACAACTTGGGGGGTGGATTTCCCTCTCGCAATACTTTTAAGAAGTTGTAACGGTCAACTGATATGTCTTGAAACTCATCCACAATGATATAATCATACTTCACAGGATGGGAGGAACGACAAATGTCGGTAGCTTGCAGAATTGCATCCGTAAAATCTATTTGGTTGATGTTCGCCAATTCTTCAATATACCGTTTATAAACGGGCTGAAAGATGTTTTTGATAATGAACGTACTGCGTTCGTCCCCTGCGTTTTTAGTTTGCCTTAATACTTCATCTACAGATTTGCAACTTGACTTTATCAATGTCACGAAAGTCACGACAAGGCGGATAAAAGCCTTCTCATGCTTGCTGTTCGGGGGAAGAACCATATCGTATAATTCTGCATCTGTTTTCTCTTGGATGGAAACATCAGCCTTTTCCAATAAGGTTTTCAACTTCTCCCGAATATCGGAATAATGAAAGTCTGCACTTGAAGTTGTCAACAGCTTAGTGCTGAATTTCTCATGTGCCGCTTTTTTCCATGTTATGCCATCGTTGTACTTTTGGTTTGCTTCTTCATAGGTAATGCCTCTGTCTTTGGCAAACCATATAGGAACAAGCCCATGCTCGTCCACTCCAAAATGCTCTAAATATATTCGCTTTGTTTCTCCACCTTGTTCAAAATAAATGGAAAAATCCGGTTTGTATTGAGAGTGCATCTCGTCTACCAATGGATGCTCGTATGGCTCTTCATATCTGAATTTTACGCTAAGGGAAGATAGCGCAAAGCATATTTTCTGCTCTTGTTCACTCCGTACATAAACAGTTTTTCCGTCCATATCGGGAAACGTTGCTTTCAAACGCACCTCTTTTTGCTCTGAAAGTTGTTGCCTACGCTCATTCTTCCGCTTTTCCCACTCCTTTTCGGGCGTTTGATAATCAATGAAGTATTCTATTACGCTTTTCTTGAATTTCTTGTCGTTCAATAATTCATGGTAGATTTTCACGAAGAGCGCGTCCGTATTTTCATATATTGATGGCTTTTGTCCTGTTGTCTGTCCGATAATGTCAAGGGCAAGTTTGTGAAAAGTGTACCCTCGCAAACCAGCAATACCCATTCTTTCTGTTAATTCAGCGGCAGCCTTGTTTGTGTAGCTGATAAGGAGAATATTTTGAGGGTTGATTTTCTTTATTTCAGTCAAATACTTTACTTTCCCTACGATGGATGAAGTCTTTCCACTCCCTGCACTACTGACTACTAAACAATTTTCTTCTTCTGAAACGATTGAGCGTCTTTGTTGCTTGTCTAACGGATATTTTAGGCAATGGTCGAAAAACTCTTTATGCGTGTCAAGTAGAAATGTAATGATTCCCTCATTATGTTGTTTTACAAGTCTATTGATAGCCCCAAAGTCACTGATAAATTTGAATATGGTTTCAGATGGAGTGATATTAAAGGCTTCAAGTTTCTTAACAAGTGAATATGCTTCTTGAAAATGCGGCTTATAATGATTGACAAAATCTTTTTCTTGCGTTGCAGATATTATCTTCCCTGAAAAAGTGCTATTAAGGTCGGACGGAATATCAATAAATGCTCCGTTGTTTAATGCCGACAATCTTTCTCTTGCTTGCTCATAATTGGATTTATTGCTATAAGAAGATATGTGGTTTAACTTTTCAGAAAGTTCCTTGGACTTATTTTTTAGGCGTGTTCTTGTTATAGCTATATAACAAATTGAAATAGTTATAATACAAATTATCCCAATAAACAATGCCTGCATACTAAAAGAAAGATTTGCCGTTGATAAAGTTTACATTGTATAAAAGGTTAACGTGCCATGAAGGCACGCTAACTTTCTATTCTATTAAAAGACGGGAGTTACAGTAAAAAACTATCCTCCCTAAAATAATCTATTATATCTTCATCAGAAGTTGCTTCATCTACAGCTTTCAAGATTTTTGCAAAGTTCTCAAACTTATCAACTTCATAACCGCCACAAGTTGTAAACTCTTTATCGCAAAAGAAAATCATTTCTCCCGGAATGGTCATTGAGCCTGCGCCATTAAGACTCCTAAATCTATGACTTACCGCCCAACCTGTAAATTCACCTTTGTGATATTTTGCAACATTTTCTTTTAGAGAAACAAGTTGTTCTGAAAGTTTCTTGGTATATTTATCCAAATCAGATTTGGCTTCTTCTTTCTCTTTTTTTGCCCGCGCATATTCTCCACGAGAGTATTGAGAAGAATATCCATTAGGAGCAAAAATATCCATAGAAGATTCTGCGGATTCGACTTTCATTTTACATCTGTTTATTTTAGACATCAAATCTTTGATGTCCTCACTAATTTTCATAATAGGTTCAATAGTAGTTACATCAATGAACATACTATCAACTTTTGTTGATATTGGTTCATAAGAATCTGGGTGATAGAGATAGTCTTTAAGCGTCTCTTTAACCAACTTCTCAGCTTTTTCCTCGTTAGAGAGTGTGCAAGAAGTCATAACTAATGCAACTGCACAGGATAGTAAGGTAATAACATTTTTCATAATGTTCACTATTTTAATGATAATTATTGACACTTATCCAAAACACGAAGCGTGGCACTGCGATGCTACGTCTTAGTTCGGAGGTCCTGAGAAAACCCTGTGTACAGATGTAGTAATAGCAGCCCACGCTATAGCGTGAGAACCACTATGCTACCCTTGTACACAATTCAGAAATTTCTCAGGTTTCCGTTCTACAAGATAAGCATAACGCTTCTTCTTTTTCTATGTTTCGGAAAGGGCTTCCCCAATCCAATTGCAAAAGTAGCTAAAATCCTTGATAAATTCCTTTCATTGAATGATTTTCTTTACTTTTTGAGACTGTTTGAGCGGGATTTATGCGCGTGCATTAAATTTTCATCCCATTACTTTGCTTTTGGGTAGTAATCCCCAAACCGTTTCTCCATTCATGCGCCTTCTGCCGGAACCATTGCACAAGCGGAATATCATTCACGCATATTCGGAAATGTCCAGTTCTGCTTTTATCTTCTTCAAACGAGAAAGCCGCACCTTCTGCATGGAATTTACGGTTAAATTCGGGTGAATAAAAATCACCCTTTAACTTCACCTTCTTCAACTTGCACAATTCTTGGATTATCTGTTCGGAGAAGTGCAACGTATTACGACAGAAGTCTATCAGGGGCAACAATTTATCCACATGAGGAAAGTATCGTTTTACCTTGTCTATATACTCACCGAACTTGCTGCATTGGGTTTGGTGTTCACATTCCATCTGCTTGATACGTTGCTCTAACCTTGCATTTTGATTTTCAAGTTCCGTTATGCGATGCTGAAACCCTTCCCTTTCCGCTTTCAACTTTCCACCGCCTAAAAGAGAACCGACCTTTGCCACGAGTGCGGCTTTCGCCTCAGTCTTAGCGGCTTCCAGTTTTTCCGACTTGATTCCTTGCTTCACCTCGTCAAGTTTCTGTTCCGCCTGTTGTCTTTCCGTTTGCAACTGCTGCACATTGGCTTCAAGTTCTCCCGTCTGCCGCTTCAAATCACGGTAGTATTGGGCGGTGGTGGTATGCCGTGCCTCCGAGCCACGGATGCCACGCTGCAAGCTGTATTTCGCCATTGCCTCCGCGTAGCTGTCGTGATAGGCTGACAGCTTCTCACGTGTCAGTACGTCATCAGCGCACAGGCGAATGGCATCCGTTTTCTTACGGTAGGTGCGCTTGCCTTCCACCTGTTGCTTCTTTTTCGCTTTCCTGCGTTCGCCCGTTACAATCGGTACGACCGTAGCGTGGATGTGCGGCGTATGCTCGTCCATGTGCAGGACTGCCGAAACGGTATTCTCCCGTCCGAACGTGCGGTGCAACCATTGCAGGTTGTCCGCACACCATTCGTTCAGCCTACCCTCGTCCTGCACTTTCATCATGTCCTCATGTGTGCCCGAAAGCACGATGCGGATTGCCCTCACTTGGTCGGGCGTTATCTTCCTCTTGATGCCTGCCGTGCGGATACGGTGGTTGATCGCCTCGGTACGGTTCGTCACGCCATCGGGGAAGTCCACCAGCTCACGGTTGAGGCAGGTGCGTGTAAGGTCGGCGTTCTTGGGTATGGTCTTGCGTTCGATGTGGTCGGACGCTCCCGTGTCCGCCGAGCCTTTCGCCTTGTTGAATTGGATGCTTATGTATCCCATGTTCGTCTTTTGTTTTTATAGGTTATACAAACTTGTTTGTTCATGCCCGTCCGCTGCGGTCGTGCCGCATGAAAACGGGGGTGTCCAGAGGGGTGTAACCCCGTTGGCTCATTGGGGCGTTTTTAGCATTAGCGCAGCGGTGCGTGAAGAAAACGCCCTAATGAGCTATGGCTTTTCCGTTCCTCAAAATCCGCTACGCTGTCGGTAGTTGCCGTATGTTTTTCCCTCTTTCGCCAGTTTGGGATGGTACGTCATGCCGTCATGTTGCCATGTCTGCTTGTCGGGATGATGTCATGTCGGCATACGTACCTACTTGGAATGTCCAACCGTTTCCCTGCGGACTTGTTGAGGTATGTAAAAACGTTGAACCGTTGAGAATGGATGGTAACACATTGAAACATTGTGTTATACATATTCAACTTATCCTCAACAAACACATAATGCACAACAAACGACAGCGAAAAGAAAAAGTGATGGCAGAACCGGATACTGCAATGTTTCCTCTTCATCGTCCGTTTGGCGTTGTTGGTTTTCTGTTGAGCCTGTATTTTGCTATATATCAACATCATATTATATCTATTCAACAATTCAACAGAATATCAGAGGCTCTCCAGCAGTACTTTTGTCACAGTGTAATACCTGCCCACGTCTTTACGGGTATGATAGCGTCCGTCACCGCCATACACGTAGGTGGTATAGGTAAGCCCGTTGGGTGCCGGTGATAGTTTCCAGCACTCCTGCAACACTTTACGCACCTGCGGCTTCTCCGCCTTGACCTGCGAACACAGCAACAGGGGGATGATGTCGTTTAGGCAGAATGACACCGTTTCCACCTCCATCTTCGCCATGATGTCAAGCAGCAAGTCTGCCATCTCAATCTCCAGACGGTTACGGTTGCTGCGGATTATCTTCCGCAGGGCTTCCGTCTCAATCAGCTTCGGGGCAAACCACATACGGCTTTCTTTTTTCGTTGACAACTCCCTATGGATAAGGAAGTACAGGAAAGCGGGGATTTCATCCTTCAGCTTTTGCAGGAAATCGGTGTCATCACACTGCAACCGTCCTATCTTGCGTACCCAATAGCGTGTCTCGCCTGCATCTATGATAACGGGCAGATGCTCGTTGTTGGAACACAACACGAACTTGGCGAAGAAACCTATTTCGTTACGGTCTTTGCCTTTGGCTTCCACCTTATAGGACAATGTAGTACTGAGGTTCTTCAACCGTTCACTGTCCTCCCTGCGGTTGAGCAGTACTTCATCCACCATGATGAGCAGTTTCCCTGTCCAATCGGAATTGAACTGGCTGCGGAAGTCCTCGTTGGTATTGAACGTCACATTGTCTTTAAAGATGGCTTTCAGGAAGTTGAGGAACGTGCTTTTGCCCGTGTTCCGTTCTTCGGACACGAACAGCAGGATAGGAAGTTTCTGAATAGGATAAAGGTAGAGCAGTTGCAGGTAGTCCATGCCCAACTCGTATTGCTCCCCGAAGATGTGTTCCACCAACGAGCGGATGCAGGGGAAGCCGCCTTCCTGCGGTCGGTGTCCTATCGGCTCGTAGAGGTTGAGGAACTTTCCGACTACGGGCTTGTAACCCACATGGTCGGGGACGGTACAGAAACCGTCATACTTCGGCACGGTCGCCATGCGGTCTTTGCCGTAGTCCTGCCTCAATGTCTCGGAGTTCCATGCGATGCGTTTCTTCACACAGCCCCCGTCAATCAGTGGCTGGTCAACAATCTTGTAGAGGGTTGTCCCCACGCGGATGAATTCGTCTTGTTCTGCCATAGGCTTTGCTTGGTTTTATGCCGCCGACAGCAGTGTCGGCAACAGGTTAAACAATCGGATGCAAAGCTACGGTATAATGCTTAAAACCTTGATACGCAAAACGAAGCGGAATGGCGCAATCGTAACCGACAGACGAGAAAATGCAGAAAAGCACATAAGAAAATGTGCAGCAAAACAAAAAAATAAAGCCCGAAGAAGCATTCCCTTGTCGCTTCTTCGGGCAGTTAGCGTAGGTACGTACCCACGCTCTAACACTCGCACATCGGTCTGTCAATTGACACCCACAGGACTTGTCTTTCTTTTCGCCCGTACAGCCTTTCCAGCAGGGTATCGCGCACCATTGCCGCACATGGGGTATTGATGCGGAATGCAATTGCCACGACCATAGGCAGGGCGTACACTTCCATGCCGTAGCCGTCGGGCAAACGGATATACCGTTCTGCCTCATGTCGTTTCAGCACTCCACTTTTATATACGGCTCGGATGGCGGCACGGAGTGTTGGGGCGATTGTACCCAACAATGAGGACTGCTCTGCCTCTGTCATCCATACATTTGTAGAAGTGGGTATAGTCACTCTACCGTACTCATTCATCGTAATAATGCCCCGTTCCATAATCAAGCGGTTATATGTCGAAACGTCCGCTTATTTTGTTCTCAAAGGCGGAAATGTCGCTGTTTAGTTTCGTGTTCGTTACCTTGGCATAAATTTGCGTGGTCTTGATGTCCGTATGTCCGAGTATCTTGCTCACGCTTTCTATCGGCATACCGTAGTTCAATGCCATGACAGCGAAGCTGTGGCGGCTGAGGTGAAAGGAAACCGGCTTCTCGATACCGCACTTCTTCGCTATGTTCTTTATGCGTTTGTTTACCATGTCAAGTGAGCCTATGTTAAATAGCCTCTTTTCTTTTCGGAACGGCTCGTAACGCTTGATTATCTGCATCGGAATGTCCATCAGCTTGACTTGGAACGGGACACCTGTCTTTTGCCGTTTCGACACAATCCACAGCGCACCGTTCATTTCCACGATATTGTCAGTCGTGAGGTTCTTGATGTCTATGAACGATATGCCCGTCCAGCATCCGAACAGGAACAAGTCCCTTGCCAGTGCAAAGTTGGGATTCTCCAGTTTGATTGCGCCCAATGCCTGAAGTTCCTCTTCCGTAAGGAAACCACGTTCCTTGTGGTCGGGGTCAACGTGGTACATTGCAAACGGGTTTCTCGGTATCTTTCCGTTGTAGTGTGCTGTGGTGACGATATGTTTCAATGGTATGGAGTATATCCACACGGAAGATTGTGCAAGCCCTGCCTCGTTGCGCAGATACAGGCAATAGTCGCGGATGAAATCCTCCGTAAGTTCGTTCATCGTTATGTCGGCACGTTTATATTGCTTTCTGATAAACTCAGCCAAATATTTGCGGACAGTCAGGTATTTCAGATATGTGCGCTTGGAGCGGTCTTTGCCCACACGTTTGGCAAAATCCGCGTTCTCCTTGTCAAAGGCACGTAGCAAGGTCTCATACTCTGTGCCTATGCCCTGATAAGCATTACGTACCATTTCGGCGGTCACACAGGCTTCACGGTCGGAAAGACGCTGGTAGTGCTTCGTTATCTGCGCCTTGATGTTGTCCAACGCGAAGTTTACCGCCTGTGCTTCCTTGCTCTTGCCTTTGGCGCGGTTGCCTTTCGCATCCCAAAGTGCTTTTGGGATGGTCTGCTTGCAACTGAACTGTGCGATAGTCCCGTTGATGGTCACACGTCCCATGATGGGGACAACTCCGTTCTTCTCTTTGCTTGCGTTCACGTAGAACACGGTCTTGAATGTACTCCTCATAATCCTTACTTTTTGTTTGGTGCAAAATTAGTTTATGGGAGTTGTAAGGGCAGAATGTAAACCTACGCAGAACACAGAAATATAGACCGTTAGTATTAAAAGTGCATCCGATATCGGGTAATGATTTGGAAGTGCATCTGTTTCCATATTCTTCCCAAAGCCTGTCTTCCCCATCTGTGCCACCTTGTGCCAACCTATGCCCAAACCTACTGACAGTCAGTTGAAATGCTCAATTCTGCTCAAATCTTCATTTTATCCTATTCTTTTTCTTTAAAATAGATATAATAATCGGTTTTGACCGTTTTCTGACTCCTTCCTGCCGAATTATTATCCCGTGTTATTACAGAAATCAGTTACTTTTGCAATGTTATCAATAGAATTGCTATGAGGAACTTATTTCTACTAATCGCATTATGCTGTGTGGCTTTTTCTGTTCGTGCCCAACGTCTGGTTGAAGTGGGGAAAGGCTTTAGCAGTACTTCGGTAAATACTACTGTATTCCGTAATAACTCCATTGTGACGCATGGAAACACACAATACATTTCTTATTATGACGCTGAAGGATGGCTGATGTTAGGCAAACGCCGTCTGGGCACTGGGGAATGGATTTTGCACCGTACCCAATACAAAGGACATGTAAAAGATGCACATAACATTATCAGTATGATGGTGGACGGCGACGGCTATCTTCATCTTTCTTTTGACCACCACGGACATAAACTGAACTATTGCCGCAGCATTGCCCCCGATACACTTGTTTTGGGAGATAAAGAGCCGATGATAGGCAACGAAGAAGAAGATGTGACCTATCCTGAATTTCATTTGTTGGCTGATGGCGGTTTGCTTTTTGTATATCGCTCGGGCGCTTCCGGAAGAGGAAATATGGTAATGAACCGATATGATGTGAAATCCCGTAAGTGGGAGCGTGTGCAGGATGTCCTTGTAGATGGAGAAAACGAGCGGAATGCCTATTGGCAGTTGTATGTGGACCAATCAGGAACCATCCATCTTTCTTGGGTGTGGCGTGAAACCTGGCATGTGGAAACCAACCATGACTTATGCTACGCCCGTTCTTTTGACGGAGGTAGAACCTGGTATAAGACCAACGGACAGAAGTATGAGCTTCCTATCCGCCTGGGCAATGCCGAATATGCCTGCCGTATTCCTCAGAATGCCGAACTGATAAACCAGACCAGTATGAGTACGGATGCCGGAGGTCATCCGTACATCGCTACCTACTGGCGCAATCCCGATAGTGATGTTCCCCAATACCGCATCGTTTGGCATGATGGCGTGAACTGGCACAACCGACAGGTTTCCGAACGCAAGACCCCTTTCTCACTCAAAGGGGGAGGAACCAAGATGATTCCCATGTCCCGTCCCCGGATGGTGGTGGACAATGGAGAAGTGTACTATCTGTTCCGTGACCAGGAACGTGGAAGCAAAGTTTCCATGTACTATACCAAAGACATACAGTTTGGTGAATGGCACGTGAAAGACCTGACGGATTTTGCCGTAAATGCGTGGGAACCCAGTCATGACACGGAGTTATGGAAAATGAAGAAGCAACTTCATATTTATGTACAGGATACCCGACAGGGAGATGGCGAGAAGCAGGTGGAAACAGAACCGCAAATGGTTTATGTGTTGGAATTGTAAATAATGTGCTGATTTGCCAATGACCATGCGGCATATAGCGCAAGCACATTAACACATTAGTAAATTGGCAAATTGATAAATTATTAATATGATGAACAAATTATTGAAACAAACCCTTGTTTGTGCAGGTACCTTGCTGCTTTCCATGCAGGTTGCCGCCAAACCTTCTTCCGAAGCCAAGGAAGTACGGGGGATTATAGACAAGGTAAACACTTATTGGCAAACGCATAACAAGCCCGAAGTCCGTTCGTTTTGGGACAATGCCGCTTACCACACCGGAAACATGGAGGCATACTTTCTGACCGGTAATGAAAACTACCGTGCATATTCTGAAACCTGGGCTATACACAATGAATGGAAGGGAGCCAAGGAAAAGGATAAGTCTAAATGGAAATACTCTTACGGTGAGAGTGATGAATATGTATTGTTCGGAGATTATCAGGTTTGTTTTCAGACATATATCGACCTTTATACTATTCTTCCGGACAACTATAAGATAGCCCGTGCCCGCGAAGTGATGGAGTATGAGATGAGTACACCCAATCATGATTACTGGTGGTGGAGCGACGGTCTGTATATGGTAATGCCTGTCATGACCAAACTGTATAAGGTGACGGGTAATCATCTCTATTTGGATAAATTGTATGAATATATTGTATATTCGGACAGTATCATGCTCGACCGGGAAACCGGCCTGTATTATCGGGATGCCAAATATGTTTATCCTAAACACAAGACTTCCAGCGGAAAGAAGGACTTTTGGGCACGTGGTGACGGATGGGTGCTTGCCGGACTGGCGAAGGTGCTGAAAGATCTTCCCGCTGATTACGAGCATCGTTCTTTTTTCGTAAACAAGTATGTGAAACTGGCCGAAGCAGTCGCAGCCATCCAGCAACCGGAAGGCTATTGGACCCGTAGCATGATGGATCCCACTCATGCTCCCGGACCGGAAACCAGCGGAACGGCTTTCTTTACTTACGGTTTCCTTTGGGGAATCAATAATGGCTATCTGGATGAGGCTGTGTACAAACCGGTGATAGATAAAGCATGGAACTATTTGACAAAGACTGCTTTGCAGAAGAATGGCAAGATTGGTTACGTACAGCCGATTGGTGAGAAGGCCATTCCGGGACAAGTAGTCGATGCTGATTCTGAAGCTAATTTCGGGGTAGGTGCTTTTCTATTGGCTGCTTGTGAATATGTCCGTTATCTGGAAGCTCCTGAAAATCAGGATCGCGCCTACTGGTGCAATCTGCTTTATAAGATGGCAGCTCCCGTACTGAGCAATATGGCGGAAGGTAATCTGAAAAAGAATATGCTGGTAGAGGTGAGCCCTAATTGGGATGGACGTAACAAAGGGGTGACTTATATGGAAACCTTCGGACGCCTTATGGCAGGTGTCGCTCCCTGGCTGACACTTCCCGATGATGATACGGAAGAGGGACAGATGCGCAAGCAACTCCGTGAATGGGCATTGAAAAGCTATGCCAATGCGGTGGACCCTGCCAATCCCGATTATCTGTTGTGGAGAGGACACGGACAGGCCTTGGTGGATGCGGCATACGTGGCCGAAAGTTTTCTACGTGCTTACGACCAGCTTTGGATGCCTTTGGATGACACAACCAAGAAACGTTATTTTGAAGAATTTACCCAGTTGCGCCGTGTGGACCCGCCTTACACCAACTGGCTGCTGTTTTCTTCTACCATCGAGAGTTTCCTGGCAAAGGCAGGAGCGGAATGTGACGAATACCGTATCAATTCGGCTATCCGCAAGGTGGAGGAATGGTACACGGGAGATGGCTGGTATGCGGACGGCCCTTCTTTCGCTTTCGACTATTATAGCAGTTATGTCTTCCATCCCATGTATCTGGAAACGTTGCAGGGCATGAAGGATGCAGGGAAATACACTCGTATTCATTATAAAAAATATTATGACCGCGCCTTGAAACGTGCCAGGAAATTCAGCCTTGTACTGGAACGCTTGATTTCTCCTGAGGGTACTTTCCCGGTATTCGGCCGTTCCATTCCTTATCGTTTGGCCACTATGCAACCCTTGGCGCTGATGGCTTGGTATCAGCAGTTGCCCGAAGGGGTGAGCAACGGACAGGCGCGTGCCGCACTGACTTCTGTGATGCACCGGATGTATGACAACACCGAGAACTTCAATGAGGCGGGATTCCTGACCATCGGTTTTGCAGGCCGTCAGCCCAATGTGGCGGATTGGTACACCAATAACGGCAGTCTTTATATGACATCACTGGCATTCCTTCCGCTGGGGCTTCCTGCCGCACATCCGTTCTGGACAGATGCCGCACAACCTTGCACACAAGCCAAGGCATGGGGTGGACAGCCTTTCCCGAAAGACCATCACTGGAGTGATGATATACCCACTTGGGATTTATTCTGATTGCTTTTAAATCCGAACGTCGCAGATGATACGAAGTTGTTTTTATACTTATCCGTATCATCTGCGTTGTTCGTGTTTAAAAAATAAAAGCTTTGTGTCATCTGTATCTGAAAATGGCAAAAAGATAGTAGCTTTGCATCCATGAAAACAAAACTTCTCCCTATTCTGAGATATATAGTACTTGCATTGCTTCTTCTGTGCATTGTACTTTGCCGTTTTTTTCCCGTCATGGCCGAAGGGTATGCCTGTCATATCTATCCGTGGCTGTCGGCGGCGTTGTCCGCTATAGCTTCTGTTTTCCCTTTTTCCTTAGAGGAGGTGCTGGTGGTTGTAATCATTTTATGGATGATTATTTATCCTTTTCTTAAACGCCGGAAGAAGAAAAGCTGGAGATTCATTGTGGGCAGGGAAGTGGAGTTGCTGGCATGGGTCTATATCTGGTTTTATCTGGGATGGGGCTTGAATTATTTCCGTTACGATATTTACCGGCGGATGGAGGTGGAGCCTGCCGGTTACGATGAACAGGCATTCCATCGTTTCCTTGTTTCCTATACAGATAGTCTGAATCAGTCCTATACGGCTGAGGTGAAAACGGACCCTGAAAGGATGCGGCAGGAGATCAAGGAGATTTACCGGCAGGTTCCGTCTATGTATGGCTTGGCTCTTCCCCGGGATTATCAGCATCCCAAGCAGGTGTGGTTTAATCCGCTTTATTCGGGTGTGGGGGTATTGGGATATATGGGACCTTTTTTTGCGGAGTCGCAATTGAATGAAGAATTGCTTCCTGTACAATTGCCATTTACGTATGCCCATGAACTGTCTCACCTGTTGGGGGTAAGTAATGAGGCGGAAGCGAATTATTGGGCTTACAGGGTTTGTCGCTCTTCAAAGCGGCCGGCGGTGCGTTATAGTGCCTATTTCGGTCTGTTGCCCTATGTGCTGGTCAATGCATCTTCTGTGTTGACGGAAGAGGAATTTCGTGAATGGATTAAGACGATCCGTCCCGAAGTGGTGAAGGATTATGAATATAAACGTATGTATTGGAATGAGCGTTATAGTACCCTGTTGGGTGAAATGCAGAATAAAATTTATAACCTGTTTTTAAAGGGTAACAACATTCCTTCCGGTAGAAAGAATTATGCGGAAGTGATCGGGATACTGCTTTCTTTGGAAGAAAAATAGAAACAGAATGTTCAGGCTGGACTTGAATTCGATTGTGACAGTTATAACTTGATCCAAGAGTTCTACAACAAACGAGCTTTATATTGTTGCTCCACTGCTACCACTTTTCATCGGCATTTCAGCAGGAAGGGTGGTAGCAGTGGCAGCAGAAATATAAAACTCTAAAGAAGAACTGCTCAGGATGATACCAAGCAATGATCAGAATCCGCCAGGGAGTCTACTGTTTCTGTTTCACATAATCCGAAGGCGACATTCCGTATTCGTCCTTGAAACATTGGCGGAAATAGGCCACACTGCTGAATCCTATCATATAGGCTATTTCTGAAATAGTATATTGTCCGGACATCAGCAGTTCCACTCCCTTGCGCATTTTTACCTTACGGATAAATTCGTTGGCGGACATATCTGTCAGTCCTTTTATCTTGCGGTAAAGGGTAGAGTGACTCATGCACATCTTGTCGGCAATGAAAGCGATATCCATCTTTTCCATTTCCAGATTCTCTTCGATTATTTGCGTGATTTTCTGCAAGAATTCATTATCCAGTTTGTTTAACGAACTCACGGCACTTTCCTGTTTGGGCTGTATATCGGCCAGTGCCAGCAAAGAGGCTATTTTCTTACGGGTTTCCAACAGATTGTTGATGCGACTGTGCAACAGCTTGGCACTGAACGGTTTGGTAAGATAGGAATCTGCTCCGGATGCATATCCTTCTTCCTTGTCTTGTAAAGAATCTTTAGCCGTCAGTAAGATTACAGGGATATGGCTGGTGCGCATATCCTCTTTTATTCGCTTGCAAAGTTCGATACCGTCCATGACCGGCATCATGATATCACTGACAATGATGTTGGGAATTCGTGCCTGTGCCAGTTCCCAGCCTTCTTTACCATCCTTGGCAGTGATTACTTCATAGATATCTGTAAAAGAGCTCCGGATATATTCCCGTATGTCTGTATTGTCCTCTACCACCAGTACAATGGGATGATTTTCGGTTGGTGTATCGGTAATGGTGGTTTCCTCTGCATCCATCGGCTTCTTTTCCATATCATGTTGGGCATGGATAGCGTTGGGATACGTATTCTCGGTGAGCAGGCGCAGCGTGAATGTGGTTCCCGTATCCACTGTGCTTTCTACTTTCAGGATTCCTTCGTGTAACTCACTCAAACCTTTGACCAGAGCGAGCCCGATTCCCGAACCCGATGCCTGATATTTGCTTTTTGCCTGATAATAGCGATCGAAAATGTGTGGTAACGCTTCGGCGTCAATGCCATGACCGGTATCACTGACACTGATTTCCGTGTATTTTATCTGGTTCTCTTCTACTGAACGGAGTGATAAGGTGATATCTCCCTCGGAAGTATATTTGGCAGCATTGCTCATCAGGTTGTCCAGTATGATGGTGATCATGTCCGCGTCATAGAAGATTTCCGTATCTTCTGTTTCGATATGAATATGATAATTTACTTTGTTATTGGGATTCAGCTCTTTGTAACGTAATCCCACTTCCTGTACCAATTGTCCCAGATCTCCCTTGGCCACAGATAATTTACGGTTCTGGGTCTCGGTCTTGCGGAATTCCAGTATGCGGTTTATCAGATTCAGCAGACGGGTGGCGCTATCATGAATGATGCTGATTTTGTTGGCGTGTTTGGGAGACAGGGTGGCATCACTCAACAGGTCTTCCAATGGACCTAGAATCAGCGTGAGCGGAGTACGCAGTTCATGGGTGATGTTGGTGTAGAAGCGCAGGCGTTCTTCATTCAGTTCTTGTTTGTTCAGATTTTGCTTGCGTTCCACTTCCAGTGAACTTTCTAAGTCCAGTTTACGTTTATAAAAACGGAGCAATGCATATAATGCGAAGATAAACAATATGACATAACCCAATTTGGCATACCAGGTAAGCCAAAGGGGAGGAGCAATTACCACTGTCAGTTGTGCTGCATTCTCGTTCCATTCCTGATTGCGAAATCGGGTTTTCACTTTAAACACATAGTTGCCGTGCGGTATGTTACGGAAGGTGACCTGATTATCTCCTTGGGTGCTGTACCATGCATTCTCAAGTCCTTCCAGCATATATGAAAATTCTACTTGTGAACTTTGTGTATAATCCAACACATTGAAAGATATGTTGAAAGTGTTTTGATTATAAGGTAGCTCAACAATTCTGTTACTGATTGGAACCGGTAACCGGGTATCCCTGCTTTCTGTCTGTTTATTATAGATAAAGAATTGGGTGATGGTAACAGGGGAAACTTCGCGTGGTGATGATAGTTCACGCGGATTGAAATAACATGCCCCGTTTTGGGAGCCGAAAAACAGAGTACCGTCTGGAGTGATGCAAGTGGAACCATCCATGAAATCACCCATAGGTATACCGTCATGATAATTATAATTGTAGAATCTTTTGTTTTTTTCATCTAGACGAGAAATGCCACCATTGGTGCTTATCCATATATAGCCGTCATGGTCTTCCTGTATGGCACGTACCTGTGTGTTTTCCAAACCTTCCTTTGCACCGAATGACACAAAGATATTAGGTTGACTTACATCTTTAAAAATAATAATACCTTCCCGGGTGGCAACAAGAATGCGTTTGCGAGAATCTTCCATCATATAATTCACGGCATTGGATGGAAATGAATGGTCTGTTGTGAAATTATAAAGCTTTTTATCATCTTCATCAAACACCACTACTCCTTTGCCGAATGTTCCTACCCATAATTTTCCGTTTTTGTCCCGTATGATACCGTGTACCATAATATCGGGTAACTGGGCGTTTAATTCTTTCTCGTACGACAATTGGTTATTAAAATAAGAATAAATTCCCGTTTGGGTACCTATCCATATCTTGCCGTTTATATCCTCACTGAAGGAGCAGATATCGAGGAACTCCGAGCCTTTATCTCCTATCCGGGTGATACGTCCGTCTTTGGGAGTATAAAGCAATATGCCATTTTTATAAGTGCCTAGCCACAGTCGTTCTTGTTTGTCTTGGTAAATCACATTGATATGTGTTTGTGGGTGCAGCCGGCATTCGTGTAAAGAGAAGTTTTTTGTTTTCTTTCCTTTTTCATAAATTCCTAATTCACCTTCTCCTCCCAGCCATATTTGGTGATTATCTGCCCATAATCCCCATACTTGTTTATTATTGATCTTACCTTGTTTTTCAATAGTATAGGCAATGGTGTTGAATAATGGCTGTGCATAACTGATAAAATCCACTCCACCGCGGTAGTTGCCAATCCAAATATTTCCGAATGAATCTTGTATGATGCTTCGTGCATTGGGTCCGGATAATCCATGGTTGTCATTTGTTACCGTAATATTGGAGAATGTAATTTTTTCTGGAGATATAAATGTATTTTCCCTGAGATTGAGAATACTCACTCCTCCCATGTTGGTACATATCCATAGAGTGCCGTCTTTCATTTGTTTGATATCAAGAATCTGATCTGATAATAATGAGTTTTCATTTCCTTCTATGTGTTTGAATGTGATGAATTTTTCGCTTTGCGGATTGAAAAGTGCCAGACCGTTGTTGGTGCCTACCCATACATTCTTATTCTTGTCTATGCATAGAGCGCGTACTTCATTATCGGGAATGCTATAAGGATTATTGGGGTCATGCTGATAATTTTTTGCAGTACGGTCTTTAAGGGATACAATGCTTAATCCTCTGAGATGATGGCCAATGTACAAATTGCCGTTACCGTCCTCTTTTGATACCCAGTTATTACCTTCCAGACCTTTTACATTCTTAGAAGAATAGGGGGTAAATAATTTGGTTTTCCGATCATAGTAATCAACTCCGAAATGATAATGTGTGATCCATAAGCCGCTGTCGGCAGCAACAGATAAGTCTGTGATATCATTACTGAGCATATAATTGCTCGTGGCAGGAATGCGTGATATGGTTTCTGTTTCATAATCAAAATAACAAAGTCCATCTCGTTGTGTGCCTATCCAGACTTTGTTTTCATAGGGGTCTGCAAGTACGACATTCAGTTCGTTACCACTCAATCCTGAATTATTCTTGGTATAGATGTTGAATTGACGTCCATCAAACCTGTTAAGACCAGATTCGGTTGCTATCCATAAGTAACCCTTTTTATCTTGAGTAACACTGACTACATAATTGCTGGACATACCGTCTTCCACTCCCAGGCGTTTGATAACATAAGGTTGTGCAGATGCATGGAACAGATAAATAAGACTTAATAATAATGAGATTGAAAATGAATATGTGTGTTTCATATAAAGGTACTTTTATGAGTACAAATATATAGTATTTTCTAAAATATTTCTGTTAATGTACATGACATATTCAGCATACGACAACTAAAAACTCGTTATGAACGATTTTTATATCCTTCTTGCTCAGTTTTTCTCTACTTGTCTTTTACAATATTTTTATATTTGTCTCGGGAAAATAAAACAGATTAAAAATTCTAATGCTTATGAAAACATAGACTTAGGTTCTTTGCAGGTTTGGTCCGGATGCCTTTATATACAATTCGGAGTTAGGAATGAGAGTTTATTACCTTAATTAAATCTAATTATAAAAGAAAGACGATGAAAGAAAATTCGTTTAAAAGAAATCGAAAGGCTATGATGGCTTTGCTGCTTTGCACAGGTTTCATTGTAACTCAGCCAATCAGTGTTATGGCTGAAGAGATTATGATTTTTGCTCAAACTGCTCAGCAACAAAAACAATCCGTTTCAGGAGTTATTAAAGATGCTACGGGGGAACCTGTAATTGGTGCTAGTGTGCTAGAGAAGGGGACTACGAATGGTACAATTACCGATTTTGATGGTAGATTTACGTTGAATGTAATTCCTGGCACTACACTAATAATCTCTTATATTGGTTATAAGACGGTAGAAATGAAAACTGTAGCAGGACAACCAATAAATTTAACATTGACTGAGGACAGCGAAATGTTGGAAGAAGTGGTAGTGGTAGGGTACGGTACAATGCGTAAGAAAGACTTGACAGGTTCGGTAGTACAAATTAACCCTTCCAAGATTGCTGATCAAAATCCGACTTCTGTTCAAGATGTTTTGCGCGGTACACCAGGATTGCAAATAGGTTATGATGCATCGGCTAAAGGTAGTGATGCTTCTATTTTGCTACGTGGACAGAATTCTTTAGGTACCAATGCAAGCCCAATGATTGTATTGGACGGTATGGCTTTTTATGGTGAACTTTCTGAAATTAATCCTGATGATATTGCACAAATTGATGTGTTGAAGGATGCTTCTTCTGCTGCTATTTATGGTGCTAAGGCTGCTGCCGGTGTCATTATTATCACGACAAAGAAAGGTAAGGAGGGTAAGCCGGTTATTAATGTAGGTGCTAATCTTTCGGTTTCTAGAAAATCAGATTATCGCGATTATTTTGATGCGGCTGGTTATTTGAAATTTCATCAGGACTGGCGTAAAATGTATTATACGTATGGACAGGGTGAGGATGGTTTGTATGACTACTATCAAGCAAAAGATGGTAGTGGTAATTTGTTATATCCAGCTGGTTATTATGATGACCCCCGTACCTTGACAGAAGGAGAACAGAAAGCATGGGCCTCCAATATAGGTGTCAGTGGTATTGGTCTTAGTGAAGGTGAATCCATGCTTGGTCTGTTTGCCCGTCGTTTAGAATTCAATAATTCTCCGATGATGATGGAAAATTTTTTGAATGGTCGTATGGTTGATTGGAATGATGCCACTTTCCGCACTGGTTTCAATCAAGATTATAATGCAAGTATTTCGGGAGCTACTGAACGTGTGAATTATTACTTTTCATTAGGTTACATTAATAATGAAGGAGCTGTACAGGGTAATGAATACAATGCTTTCCGTTCTAACATGAAAATCAATGCGAAGATTACAGATTGGTTGGAGGTAGGAGCGAATGTTAATTTCCAGGACCGTTCGGATGGAGATATTCAAGTATCTCTTGGAAGTAATTATTGGGATAATAATATGTTGCGTAATTCTCCATATGCTTCCATGTATGATAACAATGGTAATTATGAGCAATATCCTATGTCTGGTTTGCCTACCAATGGTGGGTACAATTACTACTTTGATCGTCAGTATTACGATTTGGAAAAGGGGTATACCGTATTAAATACTATTTTTAATGCAAAAATTACTTTGCCAGCAGGTTTTTCTTATCAATTCAATATTGCTCCTCGTTATCAGTGGTTCTATGACCGTTATTGGATGTCTGCTGATTTGCCTAATGCATCTGCTGCTGATCGAGGTGTGAATCGTGGCTGGTCGAAAAATTTTGATTGGAATTTGAACAACACCATTACATGGGACAAGATATTTGGCGAGCATCATTTCACCGCAATCTTAGTACAAGAGGCTGAAGAACACCGATATTGGAGTGATAATGTTAATGCACGTAACATCACGCCGAGTGATGCTCTAGGTTTCCATTATACGCAAGGGGCTAACAAGACTCAGAGTGGCTTTAGTACTAATGATACTCATTATACTGCTGCTTCCTATTTGGGGCGTTTATTCTATAGCTTCAAGGATCGTTATATGTTTACAGGAACATTCCGTCGTGACGGTTACTCCGGTTTCGGTTCTAATAATCCTTGGGGTAACTTTGGATCTGTTGGGCTTAGCTGGGTATTCTCTGAAGAAAACTTTATGTCTGATGCTCACGATTGGATGGATATGGGTAAGTTGCGTTTGTCTTGGGGAACTAATGGTAACCGTGAATTTGGAGATGTTTACTCTACGTTGTCTAATTTGTCACTGGCAGGTGGAAGTATGGTATATTACCAAAATGGTAACTCGAACGTTGTCAATCCACTTTATATGAGTCGTTTGGCTGCACCTAATTTAGAATGGGAAAAGACTAAAGCGTGGAATATCGGTTTGGATTTTTCATTTTTGAATGGAAGACTTACTGCTAACATGGATTATTATTTGAAGAAAACAACAGACATGATAATGAGCCAGCGTTTGCCGAGTTTTTCTGGTTTCGGTTCCATTATGGCCAATTTGGGTGAAGTACAGAACCAAGGCTTTGAAATCGCTTTGAATTCTACAAATATTCAAAATCGGAATTTTATATGGAATACTTCCGTAGGATTTTCTATTAATAAGAATAAAATTAACCATATCTACTATGATTATGACGAGAATGGTGTAGAGAAGGATGATACCTCCAATGGTTGGTTCATCGGTCAGGCAATCGGTACTATATGGTATTATGAAACCGATGGAGTTTGGCAGAATACTCCTGAAGACATTGCTTCTGCTGCTTTGGTAGGGCAGAAACCGGGTGATCCGAAAGTGGTGAATCACTATACTGAAGATGACCGGATTTTAGAAGATGGTACTCGCATACCTGTCTACAATGATAATGATAAGGTTTATCAAGGGACTACAGCTCCTCCTGTTTACTGGAATTTACGTAACGATTTCACTTTGTGGAAGGATTTGACTCTTTCTGTTTCATTATACTCTTATATGGGACACAAGAGCCGTGCTGGTTATTGGTTGAATCAGGAGAACGGAGGGTCACAGGTAACTAACGGCTTTAATGTGGCAGCTCGTAAATATTGGACTCCTGATAATCCGACTAATGATTATTGTCGTTTGAATGCTGCAGGTCCCAATACGGGGCTGGCTAATGGTGTAGATAAAGTTTACAACCGTAGTTTCGTTCGTTTGGATGACATAACTTTGGGTTATACTTTGCCACAGAAATGGACTAGGAAATTTATGATAGACCGCATCCGTCTTACTGCAAGCTGTAAAAACGTCTGTACTTTTGATAATTGGGAATATGGTGATCCCGAAACTGGCGGATTGGCTACACGCACTTTTAACTTTGGTATTAATGTAACACTCTAATTTCTGAAAAATATTATGAAAACAAGCAATACGATATTTACAAAAACATGTATGGTACTGGCTGCGACCGCTTTGGTGAACGTTGGCTGTACGGATGATTTTTTGAAACAGGACCCTTTGTCGTTTTACAATCCCGAAAATACTTACACAACAGAATCTGGTTTGCAATCAGCCTTGGCTATGTGTGATTATGGCTTGAAAGAAATGCTGATGGACGGAAATGGTAACGTGATGCCTATGGCTTCCCTTTATTTCATGACAGATATTGGTCTGTATGGGAAAACCGATGCGGGCGATATGCAAGATGATTTTGCCAATAAGATAACTCCGACATCCGGTATGAAAGGTGGTGGGGATGAGAATGCTATGTCACGTTTCTGGGACCGCACATGGAATAGTGTGACTTTTGCAAATACTATTATCTCCAATGTAGGTAAAGTAGAAGGGTTGGATCCCACTTTGCGCGATGAATATTTAGGACGTGCTTACTTTCATCGCGCCTATGCCTACTATCACGGTGTATTATTGTTTGGCGATATACCTTTAATTACGAAGCTGATTGAAGTACCTAAACAAAACTATAAATCCACGAGTAAAGAGGCAATCTTCCAAATGTTGGTGCATGATTTGGAATTCGCTGTAAAACATGTGTCTCCACAGAAAGAGATCGGTTATATAGGTACTGTCAACCAAGAAGCATGTAAGCAATTGCTTATCAAGTGTTATTTAGTTGTAGGTGAATATCAGAAAGCTGAACAATTAGCTACCGATTTGATTAACAATCATGGTTTGGCTTTAATGAATGCTCCGTTTGGAACGAATGTTTCTTCTGGTAATCCGGAAACATGGCCGGTAGAACGTAATGTAATTTGGGATTTGCATCGTGGAGTAAATATAACTGATGCTTCTAATACGGAAATGATTATGCCTATTTTGAATTATTATGCTGAAGGTTTCATTTCCTATCCGCAGATGCGAGCTATGTGTGTGCATTGGAGTAATGGTATTATCCGTGATCCTCATAACTTAGGATCTCCAACTTATAATTATGCACGTACTGCTGGGGAATATGATGCGAAATTAGATTGGGTACGCGCTATGGGACGTGGTATTGGTTGTTTCCGCACTTCTTATCATTATAATCAGACCATTTGGAATTATGATGGTGAAACAGATTGGCAGGATATGCGTCATAATCGAGAAATAGGTAATTGGATGGAAATGACGGATCTTAAATACAATAATCCAAATTCTGCTTATTATGGGAAAAACATGATGCTTTATGCACCAGAAGATTATTATGATCCGGAATCAGGTGATTTGTTGGTGAGAAAAGGGGATTTGCTTTGTTCTGATACTATTCGTAGTTGGTTCCCGACTCCATTGTACAAAGTATATATACTTGATCAAAATGCTGAAGAAAATATGGGGGCTAATCAGTTTAATGGAGCAACCAAGGGCAATAGTGTGTCTAATGGTAATCTATACTTGTTCCGTTTGGCAGAAACTTACTTACTTCGCGCTGAGGCTAAGTTCTACCAAGGTAACCCGATTGGCGCTGCAGAGGATGTGAACGTAGTTCGTCGTCGTGCTAATGCCAAAAAGATGTTTACTACTGTAACTATCGGTGACATTGCTGATGAACGTGCTCGGGAATTGTATTTGGAAGAATGGAGACAGCCTGAATTGACTCGTATTTCTTGGTGTCTTGCTCGCAGTGGTCAGCCGGATGAATGGGGAGAAACTTATAATCTGTCTACTTGGGATAAGCAGAGTGGTACGGATTTGAATGGAGGAAGCTATTGGTATAAGCGTACTACGCGCTACAACATTTTCAATCATGGGCCTATTGTTTCCAACAAGGAATTGAATTATCAAGTAGATAAGCGTAATCTGTTTTGGCCGATTCCCAACTCGGCTATTACTGCTAATACAGGTGCGCGGTTGCGGCAAAATTATGGATATGACGGCTATGATGAAGCGATTCCGATGTTTACTAATTGGGAAGAAGCAGTGGCTGATGAAGAATTGACAAAATAATGATAGTTTTCAACAGGCGTTGTTGATACTGATAAAGCAAGTCTGATTAACTTGCGAATTAGATTATAGGAGGACTACGGCTTGAAGTGATTTTAACCCGTAGTCCGTTTTTTTTAGACCTTTTAGATAGAGGAATATAAAATTCGGAATTCATTATAGAAAAATCGTTCATGCTTAATTTTTCTACTACTCTTGATTATTTTTTAGCCTTTTTTATTCTTTTAAAGCTTTAAGTTTGCAACGTGAAAAATAGATAAAACGAACTTTAAGTATAATGCTTATGAGGAATAAATCTGCCCCCGATTAATATTGGGAATGTGACAAAATTTAGCCCAAGGAGTTTCTAATCATAACTCTATTCGGATAATATTATTACCTATAATCTAATTTAATAAGAAAAACGATGAAATCAAACTCGTTCTTAAAAAATCGAAAGGCTTTGACAGCCTTATTGCTTTGCACAGGTTTCGTTGCGACTCAGCCGTTCAGTGTGATGGCCGAAGAAATTGTAACTGCCGTACAAACTGTCCAGCAACAGAAACAATCCGTATCAGGTACGATTAAAGATCCGGTAGGGGAACCGGTTATTGGTGCCAGTATTTTAGAGAAAGGTACTACCAATGGTACAATTACTGATTTCGATGGTAATTTTACATTGAATGTGGCTCCAGGAGCTACATTGGTTATTTCTTATATAGGATATAAGAATCAAGAAATGAAAGTTATTCCGGGAAAATCACTTAACATTATTTTGCAAGAGGATACAGAAACGTTGGAGGAAGTGGTGGTAGTCGGTTATGGTGTGCAGAAGAAATCAGATGTGACCGGTTCTGTTACTTCAGTAGGGAAGGAGCGTCTGGGAAAACTTCCGGTGACGAATGTATTACAAGCTGTTCAAGGTGCGGCGGCAGGTGTTACTATTACACAAACATCTTCCATTCCGGGCGATGCACCGGATGCTTTGGTGCGTGGCCAGAATTCCATCAATGCTAATTCCGGGCCATATATTGTTGTGGATGGTGTGCCTATCAGCAAGTCGGGAGGTACATTGAATGATATCAATCCGAATGATATTGAATCCATGGAAATTTTGAAGGATGCTTCGGCCACTGCCATTTATGGTACAAACGGTGCGAATGGTGTTATTTTGATTACTACTAAGCGTGGTACTTCCGGCAAGCCGACTATTCGTTATAACGGATATTTCGGAGTGGAGGATTTTTCTCATAAACTAGATTTCTGTGATGGTGCGCAAATCACTCAACGTTATAGAGATTATGTGTCACAGAACCCCGGAGAAACCATGTATAATGATTATGTGAAGAATGCATACGAAGCGGAAAATCAGGCCAATGGTATAGAGAATGATTGGATTGATGCTGTATCGCAAACTGGTATCATCCAAGACCATAACGTAAGTATCGGCGGTGGGGCGGATAATGTGAAGTATTACGTTTCTGCCGACTATATGAGTCAGAAAGGTGTGTTGAAAGGGTTCAACTACAAACGTTACTCTATTCGTACGAATATTGATATGAATGTGACTGATTATATGAAGGTGGGAACTAATTCCTATATAGTATCTCATAACCGTGACGGTGGACGTGTTAACTTTCTGATGGCTGAGGCTATGTCTCCTTATGCAAAAATGTATGAAGAAGACGGCAGCTATTGCATTAATCCGATGTACAGTGAAACTTTGTTTACCAATCCGTTGATGTGGACTACTACTAATCCCGAGCGTCGTCAGTGGAATATCAATATAAACGGTTATGCCGAGATTGATTTCGGAAAGTTGATTTCTCCTCTTAAAGGATTGACCTATAAATTCAATGGTGGTTATGCATATATGCCCAAACGTTATAATAATTATGAAGGTAAGTCGGTGAATAATAAGACCGGTTATGCTGAAATAAAGAATGAAGAAACACAAAGTTATACCATAGAGAATATCCTTGCTTATAATCGTGATTTTGGAAAGCATCATTTGGATTTGACAGCTTTGTATGCCGCTTCACGTAAGAAATATCAACGTTCGCAAGCTATGGCCAGCAAATTTATTAATGACGACCAGCAGTGGCATAACATGGGTAGTGCGGAAACACCTAGCGTAGCTTCATATACCGACCTTTATACTACTGTTTCACAAATGGGACGAATTAATTATTCTTATGACAGCCGTTACTTGTTTACATTTACAGTGCGTCGGGACGGTTCTTCTGTTTTCGGTGATAATAACAAATACGGTGTATTCCCTTCTGTCGCTTTAGGTTGGAATATTGCCCGTGAATCATTTATGGAATCTTCCAGTAATTGGTTGAACACATTAAAGCTGCGTGCGTCTTATGGTAAAGCGGGTAATGAGGCCATCGGAGTATATCAGTCACGTGTGAAGATGGATTCAGGCATGTTGGCTTTAGGCGGAGCTTCGAATGCAGGTTTATGGCCCAATGATTTGATGGGGAATGCGGATCTGACTTGGGAAACCACAAAGAGTTTCAATGTCGGTCTGGACTTCGGACTTTGGAATAACCGTTTGACAGGTAATATTGATGTCTATTTCTCAAAGACCAACGATTTGCTTCTGAAACGTAATTTACCTAAAGTAACTGGTTACAATACCGTGTACTCCAATATGGGTGAAACAGCTAATAAAGGTGTGGAATTGACACTGAATTCCCGTAATATTGTTTCAGGCGATTTTACCTGGAGTTCCAATTTGGTATTTTCATGGAATAAGAATGAGATAAAAGACCTTTATGGAGACGGACAGAACGACTTGGGTAACCGTTGGTTCCTTGGACATCCGATAGGCGTGATTTATGATTATACAATGGTTGGAATCTGGCAGGAAGATGAGATAGCCCGTGGCGACCATTTGAATTGGGACCCGATTGCAGAAGCTGGTGATGTGAAGTTGGCGGATATCAGTGGCCCTGACGGAGTACCTGATGGCAAGATTGATGACAATGACCGTACCATCAAAGGGCAGACAACACCGAAATGGATTGGTGGTCTGACGAATACGTTCACTTATAAGGATTTTACATTGAGTATCTTTATCCAGACTACACAAGGATTGAAAAAGAACAATTCATTGATCGGTATGGCAGGTGATGAAATGGGACGTCGTAATACCACTACTGAAATAGGTTATTGGACTCCGGAAAACAAGAGTAACGAATGGCGTTCATTGCGTAAGAACTCAAACAAACATGGATATGGTTTCCCTTGTGATGCCAGTTATACACGTATCAAAGACATCACATTAAGTTATACTTTCCCACAGCGCATGATTCAGAAGATGGGTATCGGTGGTTTGCAGCTTTATGTGAGCGGACGTAACCTGTTTACTTTCACGGATTGGGTAGGTTGGGATCCTGAAGCTCGTCAGGTAGCTCGTGGTAATAGTTCATGGGATAGTACAAGAGGTGAAACTGTATATGACAGCAGTAACTACCCGATGACTAAGAGTTGTGTATTTGGAGTTAATTTAACATTCTAAAAAACGAAGAACTATGAAATTTAGAAATATATTATTAACAACTTTTGCTGCATCGGCATTTGTTATTGGGACTACATCATGCAGCGATAGTTTTCTGGATGAGAAAATGTACTCTAGTTATGGTCCGGAAGTATCAGATGTAAATGCGAAATTGGTAGGTCTGCACCGTCAATATGCTGCTATATGGGGAATGTCCAGTCAGCAGGGATTTGTAGGATGCTGGCAGGTAGGTACGGATGTAGGTGCTCCCGGTGACACTCAGGGGGTAGAGGTTCCTTTTTACAGATATCAGGAATTGAATGCAGAGAATGCAGGGGTAAGTTTCCTTTGGGAAAAATTATATGAGCTCATTAATAGTGCGAATCAGATTATCGCTTCACAAGCTGAAGGCGGTGATGCGGCGGCAACAGCCGAAGCCATGTTCTTTCGTGCTTATGCATACAATATGTTGGTGACATTATGGGGAGATGTACCTTTGGTGACAGAATCTACTAGTATTCCGCGTACAGATTATACCCGTAATGCGGTTGCCGAGGTGGATGGAGTCATTGATTCTGACTTGGTTTATGCCATGTCTAATCTTCCGGTAGTGGGAGCTGCCAAAAATGAAAGCCGTATAAATCAGGACATGGCAAGACAGTTGGCAGGAGAAGCCTATCTTCGGATGGGTATGCGTGATGCTTCCTATTTCAAGAAGGCGGAAGATGCGGTGACGCCTATTATAACAGGTGGTAAATATGAACTGATTTCAGCAAGATATGGTAAATATGCGGCCGAGCCGGGTGATTATTATCATGATATGTTCCGTTGGGGGAATCAGCGTCGTTCACAGGGGAATATGGAGGCTATCTGGACTTTCGAAATGGAGTATAACCGTGATGTGAATGGCGGTACAATTGATAATCCGCAACAACGTCGTAACTGGGTTCCTGCTTTCCATAAACTGGATGGTATGGTGAATGCGGATTCCATAGGCGGTCGTGGTAATGGCCGTTTGCGTATCAGCAATTTTGTGAAATACGGATTGTATGAGAAAGGTGATATCCGTAATTCTAATTATAATATCCGTCGTGTAATGTGGTATAACAAGCCCGGTTTTTCAAAAGAAGTTGGTATTGATGCTAAAGGGTTCTTGGTGGATAAAGACAAAGGTGTAAGAAATGTGACATTAAAAACGGGCGACCAGGTCATCCCTCACGAGGGAGATTCATTGAACGTATTTTATCCTCATCCCACTAAATGGGGGGCTTATGATGAAACCGATGATTTTGGTTATGCTGTAGTGAAGGACTGGCCTGTGATGCGTTTGGGAGAAACTTACTTGCTCCGTGCAGAGGCTCGTTTCCGTCAGGGGAATACACAGGGGGCGGCTGATGACATCAATGTGTTGCGCGACCGTGCCTTTAAAGACTATCGTGCGGTGGCTCCGGGTGCTGGTAAAGTAACGGCTGATCAGATTGACATTGACTTCATTTTGGATGAACGTGCCCGTGAATTGATTAGTGAGGAGAACCGTCGTATGACTTTAGTCCGGACCAATACGTTGGCCGAACGTATCAAACTGAATGGGGATATGGAACCTGCCGCACCAAGCAATAAGGTGATTACAGGTTTTGATGCCAATATCCATACACTGCTTCCGATACCTCTCACCGAGATTCAATTGAACAAAGACGGAGATTTGAAACAGAATCCGGGTTATTGATTCTGTCGGATATAAGTAAGAAGATAGATATATAAAATATTGAAAGAGCATGAAGGGCATATCTCTTAAAGAGAGTGCCCTTATTTTATTTCCTCTAGTTTGGTAAATCCGACGTGATTTATTTCTTTAGAAAGAATAAAAAGCGGCTTTTGGCTGATTTCTGTCCTATTTTGCACGAATTATACCCCCTTTTTTATTAGCAGAATATGTATTTTTGAGGAATAAAAAACAGCTGTATCGGGTTGGAACTCGATGACAGGTAATGAATAACCCCATAAAATACTATGATGCGACTTTTATTATCTCTTTTATTGCTTTTGTCATTTTTGCAGATGAATGCACAGACTTATCCTAAAGTGATTCTTCCGGGTGATTATCCTGACCCTTCCATTATGCGTGACGGCAAGGATTACTACATGACTCATTCTCCTTTCTATTACGCTCCCGGATTCTTAATCTGGCACTCGCAGGATTTAATGAACTGGGAGCCGTTATGTCGTGTCATGCCTCAATATGAAGGCTCTGCCATGGCACCTGATTTGTTGAAATACAAAGATACTTATTATATTTATTATCCTGCCGCAGGAACCAATTGGGTGATGTGGGCGAAAGATATTCGTGGGCCGTGGAGTCTTCCCGTAGACTTGAAGGTAGGAGGAATTGACCCTGGTCATGTCGTGGATAGGGAGGGAAATCGCTATCTTTATGTGGATAAAGGGGAGGTGATCCGGTTAACAGAAGACGGACTTGCTACCGTTGGGGAGAAGAAGAAAGTATATGACGGATGGAAATATCCTGATCATTGGGATACGGAATGCATGTGTCTGGAGTCCCCGAAACTGAATGAACACAATGGCTACTATTATCTCACTTCTGCTCAAGGAGGAACCGCAGGACCCGCAACCAGCCACATGGTTGTATCAGCCCGTTCAAAAAGTGTGACCGGCCCCTGGGAGAATTCACCTTACAATCCCATTGTGCATACATATAGTGCAACGGATAGTTGGTGGTCTAAAGGCCACGGCACGTTGATAGATGATGTGAACGGCAACTGGTGGATTGTTTATCATGCATATGCCAATGGCTATCATACATTAGGACGCTCCACCTTGATTGAACCGATAGAATGGACGGAAGACGGCTGGTATCGTACCGTATCTGCCGCTACCCCTGTCACTCCGGAGCAGGAAATCAAACATGGATTGGAACTGTCCGATGATTTCAAAGGTCCTCAATTGGGACTTCAGTGGACTTTTTGGAAAGAATATGCTCCCAAATCCCTGACTTTCAAGGAGGATATCTTATGGATGAAGGCCAAAGGTCGGACTTCTGCCGACGGACGGGTGTTGTTGACCACCGCTGAAGACAAAAATTACGAAACACAAGTGGAAATCCGGACAGGGAATGGAAATGTGGCCGGGCTTATCCTGTATTATAATGAAAAGGCTTATGCCGGAGTCGTTTCCGATGGAAAGAGATTCTATATTTACCGGAATGCGGAGCACAAGACGGAACTTCCCAATCGTATTGGGAAACATTTCTTTGCCAGACTGCACAATTGCGGTAACCGTCTGTCCGTCGAGGTGAGTAAAGACGGGGAAGAATGGACTGTCCTTGCCAGTGATATGGATGTTTCCTCCTTGCATCACAATAATTATGGTGGTTTTTATGCTTTGCGTGTTGGTCTGTTTTCCGCTGGAAAAGGAAGTTCGGGTTTCAGCCGCTTCCGTTATCGGAATGCAGTTCCGCGAGAGAAAGATATGAGCGCCTATCTGATGGTCTTCCACAAAGACGAGGACCATGGACTTCACATGGCAATCAGTCCCGACGGCTACACTTTTACCGCCTTGAACGAAGGAAAGCCCGTCATAGCCGGAGATACGATAGCTGAACAGAAAGGTATCCGCGATCCGCATATCTTCCGTGGTCCGGATGGAGCATTCTATCTGTCGATGACCGATTTGCATATTTATGCGCAGCGTGACGGATATCGTGATACAGAATGGGAACGCGATGGAAAAGAGTACGGATGGGGTAACAACCGGGGGCTGGTATTGATGAAATCTTGGGATCTGATTCACTGGAAGCGTACTAATCTGCGCTTTGACAAATTATCTGCTGCTTACAGTGAGGTAGGTTGCGCTTGGGCTCCTGAAGTGACCTATGATGATAAAAAAGGAAAGTTGATGATGTATTTCACCATGCGCTTTAAGAATGAAGCGAACAAACTTTATTATGTATATGTCAATGACGACTTTGATAAGTTGGAAACTTTACCTCAGCTTCTTTTTCAATATCCCGATGAGAAGATTTCTGCTATCGATGCGGATATTACCCGTATAGAAGATAAATATCACATGTTTTACGTTTCGCACGATGGGGGCGCCGGTATCAAGCAGGCTGTTTCGGATAGGGTAAACAGTGATTACGAGTATAATGCCCGTTGGTATGATCCTGAACCCACGGCGTGCGAAGCTCCGAACTTGTGGAAACGCATTGGTGAGGATAGATGGGTGTTGATGTATGATGTGTACGGGCAGAAGGTTCATAATTTCGGATTCAGTGAAACTTCCGACTTCGTACATTTCACTCCTTTGGGACAGTTTAACCAAGGAGTGATGAGGACTACTAACTTTACTTCTCCCAAACATGGGGCAATCATTCATCTTACCCGCCAGGAAGCGGAACGCCTGGCAGAACATTGGGGGATGTCTTACGATGCTTTGCTTCCATCTGAATAAGAAACATTTTATATAAAATAATTCATGATGAGTAAACTGAGAAACAGCTTGTGTGAGTTGTGCACAGCTTTGATTTTCTTTTGCGGATGCAGCAATGAACCGTTGCAACCCATTCGTTCAGGTGAGATATGGCCTGATAACAACGGAGAGCATATCAATGCCCATGGGGGCGGAGTAATGTACCATGATGGAACATACTATTGGTTCGGTGAGAATAAATGCGATACTACCAGCAGTGCCATGGTGGGAGTAATGTGCTATTCTTCTCGGAATCTTACTGACTGGAAGAACGAAGGCGTAGCGCTTTCTGTTGTTGATAACGACAGCAGCGACATAGCGCGTGGATGTATATTGGAACGTCCTAAAGTGATATATAATGCGAAAACAGGGAAGTTTGTGATGTGGTTCCATCTGGAATTGAAAGGAAAAGGTTATGCAGCCGCCCGTGCCGGGGTAGCAGTCAGTGATACTCCTGCCGGTCCTTACCGTTTCATCCGTTCGGGACGTGTCAATGCTGGTAAGCTGCCTGTTGATATGGACGGACAGGCTGTTGCAGTGCTGGATACTCTGAATGCCAAGAATTATGAAAAATGGTGGACTCCCGAATGGACGGATGCTGTGAACAAAGGCTTGATAGTAAAGCGTGATTTGGATGGCGGACAGATGTCTCGCGATATGACTCTTTATGTAGATGAGGATGGTAAAGCCTACCATATTTACTCTTCCGAAGAAAACCTCACACTCCAAATAGCGGAATTGAGCGATGACTATCTTTCACACACAGGGAATTATGTGCGTGTGGCTCCGGCAGGACACAATGAGGCACCTGCTATCTTCAAAAAAGACGGAACCTACTGGATGATCACTTCCGGTTGTACCGGTTGGGCTCCCAATGAGGCTCGTATGTTCTCGTCTTCTTCCATCTTCGGACCGTGGTCTCAGCATCCCAACCCTTGTGTGGGACCTAAGTCGGAACTTACGTTTGGCGGACAGAGCACTTATATTCTGAAAGTGGGGGGGAAGAAAGACGCCTTTATATTTATGGCGGATATCTGGCGTCCGGAGCATCCCAGTGATGCCCGTTACATTTGGTTACCTGTTCAATTCAAGGAAGGAATTCCATACGTGGAGTGGATGGACAACTGGACACTGGATTTCTTTCAGTAATCCCTGTTGAAAATAGTCTGAAGGATGGAAAATAGTGCAATAGTCTGTTCTTGACTGATTATTGCATCCATCTTGCTCGATTTTACCCCTATGGTTGTCAATCAGATTTTTTATCTTTGCTATCGGTAAAAAGAGATAATAGGTATTAAAGATAGGTTTTTAGGAAGAAGGTTAACATACTGTGATGTGATAATAGAATTTTAGGTTAGGTTAAGTTAGAATTGAAGGCATATTTCGTGAGGAAATGTGCCTTTCTGTTTTCATTACCTTTCTAGGTTCGTATATTTGTAATGTCGAATTTGTGAAACTTAAAATAGAATATGCATGAAAAAGATTGGATTGTTTTTGTTGTTAGGTTTTTCTCTTTCGTGGCTGGTGTCTGCTTGCCAAGAACGTCAGCAGGAAAGACGGAAGGAAGTGCCTTTGGATTCTATTGTACTGAGTGACCCTTGCATTTTGGCAGACAGGAAGACGGCTATGTATTATATGACCGGAACCGGCGGTATGCTTTGGAAAAGCAAGGATTTGAAACTTTGGGAAGGACCGTTTCATGTGGCAAAGACTGATTCCGGTTCGTGGATGGGACCGAAACCAATGATTTGGGCTGCCGAGTTACATCCGTATAAGGGCAAGTATTATTATTTTGCCACTTTCACCAATCAGGCGGTGAAGATTGATACGGTACAAGGGAATGTAATAGAGCGCCGTGCCAGTCATGTTTTGGTGAGCGATAACCCGGACGGACCTTACGTTCCGATGAAGGATTCCACTTACCTGCCTGCTGATAAACCAACCTTGGATGGGACTTTCTGGGTGGATAAGGACGGAAAGCCTTATATGGTATATTGTTATGAATGGTTGCAAGCCTTGGACGGTACGATAGAGAAAATAGAACTGAAGCCTGACTTAAGTGGAACCATAGGCGAAGGGAAATTGCTGTTCCGTGCCAGCGAATCGCCGTGGAGCCGTGAAAAAGATGCGGATGGCAAGGACAAACCGAATAAAGTCACTGACGGTCCGTATCTGTTCCGTACAGGAACAGGTAGACTCGGTATGATTTGGACTAGTTGGATTTATAATGTGTACACTCAGGGAGTGGCTTATTCTGAAAGCGGAACCTTGGATGGACCATGGATACAGGAGAAAGACCCGATTACTCCTCCCAATTTCGGTCATGGGATGTTGTTTCAGACCTTGGACGGTAAATGGTTGATGTCTGTACATAGTCATAAGGATGTAAACGGACGTTATATTCGTACTCCTCGCTTGTTTGAAGTCGATTTTTCCGGAGATAAATTGGTGGTGGGAAAACCATATATTCCTTGAAAGTGCTTTATCTTTTTTCGAGAGGAAAGGTAATTACTTTTGCCTTCAATGAAAAGAGATGTGTAGAAAGAGTTGGAGGGACAGCTTTATGAGTCTGTCCCTCCAAATAAATGACCGGGTTAATCCCAACCCGGATTCTGTTTCAGTGCACCCTGAGCCAGGTCTACCTCTTCCAAGGGGATAGCCCACAGATAGTCACGGTTGGTATTGAACTTGCGGGTTTCAATAAAAATGCTTTCTCCTTTTGCATTTACCCCGTATACTGGTTTAGTAACATCCTTTTCAGTTGTTTTATAGCTACGGGTATCAAACAGGTGCATTCCCTCGAAAGCAAATTCCAAACGACGTTCCAAACGGATAGCTTCGCGCATTTGATCTTTGGACAAGCCGGAAGGCAGAGGAGGAAGATTTACGCTGGGACGCTGACGGATTTGATTGACCGCATCATATACTTCCGTATCCGGAGCAGACAGATTTTCGTTACGAGCCTCGGCGAAGGTCAGCAGCACTTCTGCATAGCGGATATAGATAAAGTTGGTCCAGTCATAATTATTGATACCGTCATTGTCCGGATTGATATACTTTTTCATGCTATATCCTGTACGGGTATGGCTGCCATCTCCCATATTGTTCAGGTTGAAAGTCTTTTCTGCTATTTGTGACCCGTTCCACAGTACTGAGAAGCCTAGACGGGGGTCACGGTCGGCAAACGGGTCTTCCGGATTATAGAAAGGAGACTCTTTGATTGATTTGCCATCTTTGCATGGATAGGAGTCTATCAAGTCTTGAGTAGGTGATAAAGCTTCCCATCCTCCCATCATGACGGGAGCGAAGAACTGTCCTATATAACTGCCTTCATTGGAGTTTTTCGGGTTTTCCAGATATTCGCGATCAAAGATGATTTCGTTACATAACTCTGCTACAGGTTGGAACAAGTCACCATAGTTATCATACAGTCCATACACATTCATGCCCATTACTTTGCGTGCGGCGGCTTCCGCCACATCATATTTGTGTGCGTAGAAAGCAACTCTGGCTTTCAGTGCGTAGCAGGCTCCGGCACTCGGTTTTCCGTGGTCACTGTTGCTGCGGATATCGGGCAAGCTGGCTGCTGCTTTATCCAATAATCCTACTATATGATTATAAGTCTCCTCTTCAGAACTGCGTGAAGGAAGTTTCTCGTTCAGTTCCAACGGATGATCCAGCAGGGAGGCGCCACCCATATATTTTAATATGTTAGCGTATGAGAAAGCTTCGAGAAACTGTACTTCGGCTGTCAGTTGCGCTTTTTCTTTTTCATCCATCGGCACATCGCCTATATGCTCGTAAAATACCAGGCATCTGCGGATGCATTGATAGGCATTTTTCCATAATTGTAGGAAATGTGGGTTGCTGGAAGTTGCCGTACCAGCAGACAACTGTCCCTGTTCGGCTGTGACATGTACAGGAATAGCATTATCTGTGTAGCAGTCTGTCATGATAGTATGGTTTTCCGGTTCTATCAGATACAGATAAATTCCGGTTGCAAATTTCTGGGCATCTTCTGCGTTTTTCCAGAAAGATGCATCGGATAATTGGTCTTTAGGATTTCTGTCCAGAAAACTGTCATTGCAAGAGCTCAGACCAAGGCCGCATGCCAATATTAATCCTATAAAGTTATATTTTAGTCTCATAGTTGTCAGTGTTTAGAATGTTACATTCAGACCGAATGAATAATTTCGGGTCAATGGATAATAGTTGCCGCTGATGGCTTCGGGGTCTACACCGTCGAAGCTGGAAATCATAAAGAGATTGTCGATACTGCAATACACTCTCAGACGGCTGATTCCGTATTTGGATATCAGCTGTTTGGGCAGGCTGTAACCTACTTGCAGGTTTCTCAGCTTGGCATAAGAGGCATCCTGCATCCAGAAACTGGAAGTCACGCGGTTTTTGGAGTCACTCATGGATAATCGGGGATAAGTGGCATTCGGGTTTTCCGGAGTCCAACGGTCCAGATGCTGTTCCGTTACTTTACCGCCATTGTAGAAGGCATATCTGATTTCGGCTACAGGAGCACTCTTTACATCAGCTGCACCTTGCAGCAGTGCACTTAGGTCGAAGTCTTTATATTGAACTGAAAGATTCAGACCGAAGTTGATTTTCGGGAAGTAAGAACCCAATACTTGCCGGTCTTTGCTGTCTACTACTTTGTCTCCGTTCAGGTCACGGTATTTTAAGTCACCCGGAACCGGAGTACCCATGCTCTGTGTAGGATGATTCTTGATCTCTTCTTCGTTTTGGAAGATGCCGTCGCATACGTAGCCGTAATATGCCCACAGTGGGTCGCCTACGGATTGCCCCGGTGTGTCACCGCCTTTCAAATCCATGATTTTGGTAGTTACATAGCTGAAATTGGCTCCGATAGAATAGCTCCAATCATTGATACGGTTGTTATGTCCCAGTTGCAGTTCGATACCGGTATTACGCACTACGCCGGCATTTTGCATCGGAGCGCTGACTCCCATCATGTTGGGAACTGGAAGTTGCAGTAATATGTCCCGTGTTTCCTTGCGGAACCAGTCTGCGCCCAATGTCAGTTTATTGCCCAAAAAAGCGGCGTCCACACCTACGTTCCATTGATCGGTTTTCTCCCACGTAATATCTTGGTTAGCCATCGGGTTGGAAATGGAAATACCCGGAGTCAAAGTGTTGCCGAAACTATAGTCATAACCGAACAGATAGGTGTTCTGATACGGATAATAGTTAGAACTGTTGTCCGAGTTTACGGTTTCCTGATTACCTAGCAATCCCCATGATGCACGTAGTTTCAAATTATCCACCCAATCGGCTTTGAAGAACTCTTCTTCCGATATTCTCCATCCGATGGAGAAAGAGGGGAATGCGCCGAAGCGGTTGTTCTTGGGGAAGCGTGAAGTGCCGTCATAACGCAGGTTGGCTTCTAGCAGATAGCGGTCATCGTATGAATAATTCACGCGTCCGAAAGCTGAGCGGAGGGCGTATTCTATTTCTGTACCGTATGTTGTCTGTCCTGTCACTTCACCGGCGTTGATCTGGTCCAGTGAGTTGGAGTTGGGCAGGTTCTTACGGTAAGCTTGCAGATAGCGTGTCTGTTTATAAATTTGTGAGTAACCTAATAAGGCTCCTATTGTGTGTTTGCCGAAGGTTTTATTATAGTCCAGATAAGCTTGCAAGTTCAGTTCCATACTTTTGATGTCATATTCTGTGATGGAGTTAGTGGTTTTCTTTACCGGTGTGTCTGAACCTGCCTGATAGAATGTCATGGTATTTACGTGGGTGGGATTGTCGGTCAGGTTGAAAGTCGAGGCGGCGACTCCTCTCAGTTTCAGTCCGTCTATGATGTCCAGTTCCATTCCTACGTTACCTTGGAAATTGCTGTTTATCTCTTTGTAGGTTCCTCCTTCACGTGCATAGGCTACGGAGTTGTGCTCGTTTTTGA
>ENA-OYYR01000140-OYYR01000140.1-human-gut-metagenome-genome-assembly--contig:-NODE-140-length-37963-cov-6.245067_pt1 | contig 37963 bp, 27 predicted proteins | sample MGYA00244066_ERZ653454 | MGnify/ENA primary metagenome ERZ653454 (study PRJEB26926, sample SAMN06165163) | human gut metagenome | biome: ENVO:00009003; feature: ENVO:2100002; material: ENVO:00002003...
ATCGGAATCAGCCCATTTTTTACGATGCCTCAAAAATGTTTAGCGGACAGTAATAATAAGAGATAGTAACAACCTGACAGGGCTGGCGCATGAGCTCACGAAATAATACCGAATTTTAAAAAAACAATTATCTTTGCATCTTGATATATACACCCAACATTAATAGACAGTCAAATATTTTAGCTTATGGTTAATAAGATATTCAAGAGAATCGCAAGAAGCTTGTTGATGATTGCCATTCTGGCGATTTCATCTGCCGCAGACTTAGCGGCACAAACACCGTCGGTGCCGTCTATAAAAGCAGTGCATGAATATGCCGATAAAAACGGCATATCGCCTAAGGACTACATATTCAAGCTATTTGAAAAATCGGATATTGTCGTATTGGGAGAACGCGACCATCGTGACTCGATACAGTATAATTTTATTCTCGACCTGCTTGCCGATCCCCGCTTTGCCGAGCGGGTGGGCCACGTCTATACCGAAGTCGGAGGCATAAATATGACAGAGGAGGTCAACCGACTGCTGCAACGCTCCTACTCTTCAGAAAACGAATTCATGGACAGCCTTTACACCTATTATAGGAAAGGAGAGTGTTTCTATCCGTTATGGGAAAAATACAACCGCATCAAGTTTCTCAAAGGCCTGTATAAAATCAATAATAAATCCTCCCGTAAAATACATTTGGGTCTTACTGACTTAAATTTCTCGTGGGATAGTATTCACTCTGTGGATGATTACAAGGCTTTCTGGAAATCCCTAAACAAGACCAACCGCGACAGCCTCCTGAGCGCCAACTTCGCTTCGATGTATAAGCGCCAGCTCCCCGTCAAGGATGCCCGCAAAGCCCTGGTGATAACCAGCCAGCCACACGCCATCAGTTATTCGGGCTACTTTAAGCCATGGAAGCGCGACTACGGTACGCAAGGATGGTGGATGAAAAAGACCTTTGGCGAAGACAGGGTCAAGATAGTTGTGCTAAACTGGTTTGATTGGGTATTATGGAACGGACAGAACTGCCCGATGACGGGCAACGGTGTCTGGGACGCCGCTTTCGAACGAATGGATTGTCGTCCTTTCGGCATTGACCTGCAGGATAATCCTTACGGAGCAACAGATTATAATGGAGATGCCGGAGGCGGTCCAACATTTATCAAGGGTATGAAATGGCAGGATGTGGCCGACGGTCTTATTTATGACGCACCTCTGTATGACCATGAGGCTGCCATAGGGATAAAGGGAATTATCTCAAAAGAATTCGAACCGGAAATCAGGCGTCGCACAGAGTTATTTTGGAGAACGGCTCACCCCAAAGATACTATCGTCCCATTTGATGAAATTATCGAAGAATATAACGTTCCCATCACTGCTCCGGCTACTTTCAAAAGCAAAGAAGAGATAAAGCGATTGATTCAGGCAGTAGAAGAACAGCAACAGGATTAACACCGTACAATAGGTGGACATCCCGCAACCGACCACAACTGTAGTTAAAAACGCGAATTGATGCCTCTTTTTATCGCCTTTTATCGTAAAATACACTTGTCTATTCACAAAAATTACTTTGTAATATTCTGATAACAAGCATTTAATACATTCTTCAACGAGGAGGAATATTAAGTCTCGGTGCGGTTATAATTAAGGTTGAACCAATACAGTTCGCAACTAAGGCATCGTCCTTAATAAAAGGATAATGCCTAAATCTTCGAGATATGACACAGCTCACTATTAACGTTGAAGACAAATCCATTCTTCCGCACCTGAAAAAGATTCTTAATGCGATTGAAGGCGTGAGCATTGCCAAACCTTCAAGAAAAAAGATGTGCGGACTGGACGAGGCCCTTGAGGATGTAAAAGCCGGACGAGTACACCATGCCGACAGCGTGGACGACATGTTCAAACAGGTTCTCGGAATATGAGCTATCAGATAGTCTATTCCACCAAATTCAAGAAAGCTCTTAAAAAATGCTTTAAGAGAGGATTAGACATTGAAAAGCTCCGTGAGGTATTGAAGATTCTTGAAGCATAAGGAGTACTGCCTCCCGAATATCGACCTCATAAACTCACCGGCAAGTACCAAGGGAACTGGGAATATCACATTCAGCCCGACTGGCTTTTAGTCTGGGAACAACGCGACTCGGAACTGATTCTTCTCCTGATTGACACCGGCTCCCACTCCGACATCTTCGGCTAAGGCATTATTTTTGAATCAAATCACAATCCACCTTGTATTCAAGGTGGATTGTTTTATTATACAGACTCTTATCGTGGTTTGGCTGGCTAAAATCCGATTTTCTGGGGAGGAAATATTGAGTTTGTTTGTATATAGATCAGTCATTAATCGTAGATGTGGGGATATTGGGAAATACAAACTGATCGCTGCGGCAAATGTCACTTCTTTATTATATTCCCTTTTATATTCTCTTTGAAAAAACCAAATGCACGGGCTATCATATTTAAATAATCATGAATGCATCCCCGCCGGATTGCATTTCCGAGGGGATGCATATTCTTTACGCCAAAGGATTCAATATCCTATCGTGAAACGCTCCTGATGGTGGGCCGGTGTCTCCAGTTCGTCAACCATAGCCTTGGCATAGTCTCCCACGGTGATATGACTGTTTCCCTCGCCGTCTACGATAAGGTCGTCCTTACCGAGACGATAGTTGCCTTTCGCTTCCCCGGCTTCAAGGGATCCTGCCGGTGAGAAAAATACCCAATCGATGGACTTTTCATTGTTGAGGGTGTTGAGATAGAATTCACCCAGGGATTTCACGCCGCCCATGATTTCCGCCGGGATTGCGCCGCTGTCCACGACGCGAAGGCCGGGCGCGCAGAAAAGTGTGCCGGCCCCTCCTACGATGAGCAGTCGTTTCACACCGACTTCTTTTGCTGCCTGGAGGATGCGGGGATAGTTCTGCAATGTGAGATTATAGATGTCGGGGTTAGTCCATCCGGGGTTGTAGGCGCTGATGACCGTATCGTATCCTTTGAGAGCTGCCGCAAGGGCCTCGGTGTCGGCCACATCAACCTTCTTTAGCGTCAACAGAGGATTATCGACCTTGACGTTGTCTGGGTTGCGCACAAGTGCTTCCACCTGATAGCCGCGCGAGAGGAGTTCATTCAGAATGGCGCTTCCTACAAAGCCGCTGGCGCCGATAAGTGCTGTTTTCTTCATATCCCTATGTTTTTATTGATTTCGGATGCAAAGATAGCGGCATGGAAGCCCGATTGTCAAGAAGGCACCTGAATGACAGATAGTTTCGTCGCGGTTACCGATATAGATTATCAACAGCTTACAAAAACCGGGTTAACTTATTTTAACTGCAGTCCAAAACGGCTGTTGCTCACTTCAGGAATATTAGTTACTTTTGTAGAGCTTTTTAATATCAAGCATATTATGAACGAAGAATTATTCCCAAGTTGTCCTATCCGCAACATTCTGTCACGTTTCAGCGACAAATGGTCGTTGCTTGTTCTGTATACGCTGAACCTTCAGTCCACCATGCGTTTCAATGCCTTGCGCCGTGAGATTCCCGACATATCCCAGAAGATGCTCACCAATACCCTTCGCACTCTTGAAGAAGACGGTCTTGTTACGCGCACTATTTATGCAGAGGTACCGCCGAGGGTGGAATACAGCATCACCGACCGGACGCGCTCTTTGCTACCCCATGTCAATTCTCTTATAGCCTGGGCCAAGGAAAATATGCCGGCAATCCTCAGAGACCGGGAATCTCACGGCAAGCTGAAGAAATAAGCCGCGGCATCAGCGGAGCGGGGAGATGCGGAACGAGTGGGAATAAGTCGCCTCCGGCTTAAGCTGATATTCCGCAAGGGGGCCGGGGCCGCAGCTGGCGCTTCCCAGGCCGCGTGTGGCGCAGTCGATGTTGAGGACCGTGGCCGGACAACGCGCCTGCTCCACCTCATGGACATATTTCAGATTCCATAGACCCTCGTCGGTGTAATGCAGCGCCGTGAAGTCGAAATTACCCTGAAGCGCCTCAATCCTGATGCCGTGGCCGTCATTATCGGCAAGGGTCAGCCATCGGGTATCGGTTCGGGTTCCCATGCTCTGGGGCCGGACATAATTCTCCTTCATCGCATCGACGGTCGACTTGTAACGCCCCACGAACGCGGCGGCATGCCGGTCGGGGTAATTCTCGATCGGACCGCGGCCATACCATTCGATATGCTCCAGCGAATCGTCGAGCATGCTCCTGAGGCCCAGACGGGGCAACGAACCCTCTGCGGGGGTGGTATATGCCGCGTCGACGTCCATCGTGCCGTCGGCATAGACGGTATAGGTCACTTCATAAGGCACCTCGACCTCTCCCGCCGTGGCGGAAAGCCGTGTCGAGACCACCGCTGTCCCAGCCAGGGAATCCAGATGACATGAGAAATCATCCAGGCGATAATCGTATTCATGGAAATTCCTCGGCTCGTTGTTATTGGTGCGGTAACCGTAGAACACCGGGCCACTCCCCCGGTCTATCATCTCCTTGCCTCCATAACACAGGTTCTCGAGCCGGCCGGTAGCTTTGTCGAACGCGATGTTCCAGCCGTCACCGTTCAACAGCACCTTGCCGTCGGTGTCCTCCATGCCAATCCTGCCGTCGGCGTGTATCTTTCCGGCCACGAATCCACCCCTGAGGGGAAGCTGAGCGGAGGCAACCACGTGACCGGCCTCGGCCCAGAGACTCGCCTCCTTGGCAAGCACCTCCAGATTGATGAAGTATTCCGCATCCGGATCCGTCATGTAACGCTCCATCGGGATTGACACCGTACGGTTCTCCGTAGGCTTGCAGTCCGGCAGACCGAAAGTCTCGGTACGTATGCACCGGCCGTTCTCCATTATCCGGTACCGGAGATTGAAATCAGTGAGATTGTGGACAGTGTAGTCATTCTGTATCGACACGCTGTTCGGGTCATTGAGCCTGAAGCGGATATATTGATATACATTCTTCACCTCCAGCAGTTTGGGCGTGACCTGGCGGTCGGCGGTCACGATACCGTTGCAGCAGAAGTCATTGTCGTTGGGCGCGTCCCCGAAACTGCCGCCGTAATAATAATGGTGGTCCGGTTCGCCGGGCTTGTTAAGGGCCTGGTCCACCCAGTCCCAGATGCAGCCGCCTATCATGCGTTCGGAGCGGCCGGCTATGTAATCCCAGTAGCTGTCCAGATTGCCGATGGAATTGCCCATGGCATGATTGTACTCGCAGAGGAAGAACGGCTTCTGATTGCCGTTACGGTCGGACTTTATCATGCTTTCCACGGAGGGATACATGCGCGAGTCCATGTCGGCTATCTCGTTCATTCCCTCGTAATGTATGGGACGCGAGGCGTCTATGTTCCTGACGGCCTCGTATTCGGCCACGGCGTTGCAACCGCCGCCGCTTTCGTTGCCCAGACTCCAGAACACTACCGAAGGATGGTTCTTGTCGCGCTCCACCATGCGGACGGCACGGTCCACAAACGCGTCACGCCAGGACGGATTGTCGGTCAGCGAATGGTTGCCGTGACACTCCTGGTCGGCCTCGTCCATCACGTACAGGCCGTAATAGTCGAACAAGGCATACATTTTCGGAGCCTTGGGATAGTGGCTGGTACGTATGGTGTTCAGGTTGTTACGCTTGAACATCAGTATATCCTGAATCATGGTCTCTACGGGCACCGCCTTGCCCAGGCGGGGATGCGTGTCGTGATGGTTCGCACCCTTGAACAATGTGAGCATACCGTTGACATATACCTTGTTGTCCTTTATCTCAATGTTGCGGAAACCATACTTCTGCGAGGTGGCTTCGGTCACATTTCCATCCTTGTCGAGCAGTTCGATGTCCACTGTGTACAGGTTCGGAGCCTCGGCGCTCCACAACCTCGGGTCACGGATCGAAAGCCTTGCGTCCACTGTTTCCTCGCGACCCTTGGCCACGGGCACGGTGCGCGAGGTGACGGACCTCAGCGTCCGGCCGTCGGCGTCGGACAGGGTGACGCGCACGGCGGCGCTGCCGGCGGCATTGCCACGGTTGGACACCAGGGCCTTCACGTCAAGGAAAGCGCGGTCATAACGCGGGCTGAGTTCGGAGGTAAGGTGCAGGTCGCGGATATGCGTACGGGGCGAGGCCGTCAGATATACGTCACGGTATATGCCGCTCATGCGGAACATGTCCTGGTCCTCCAGATAGCTACCGTCGCTCCAGCGATATACCTCTACGGCCACCGTATTGCTGCCGGGACGCACATACTTCGTTATGTCAAACCGCGCATCGGTCGTGGGACCCTGGCTGTAGCCCACTTTCTTACCGTTGATCCACAGATACATCGCGCTGTAGCAACCCTCGAACGTGATGTACACCTCCTTGTCGCCCCATCCGGCCGGAAGCGTGAAGTCCCGGCGGTACGAACCCACGGCATTGGGTTCCTTCTCCACCGTATAGCCCCTCTGCCCCTGGATGAAGGGGGGATTGTTGCGGAACGGATAGGTTATGTTGGTGTAGATGGGCGTGCCGTATCCCTGCATCTCCCAGTTGGACGGCACGGAAATATTGTCCCAGCCGTCGACATTGTATGCAGGCTTGTAGAAATCGCGGGGACGTTCGTCGGGCGACTTGACCCAGTGGAATTTCCATTCACCGTTCAGCAGCATATAGCGCGTTGAGGCCGTGCGCAGCCAGGGCCTGGCATAAGTCGGGTCGGCCTTCATCTCGGCCATGTCGGCGAACGGTATGAACGTGGCCGAGGCCGGTTCCTTGTTGATTCCGATCACCGCCTGGTTTTCCCAGTCGTTGTTGCTCCTGGTCCGTGCAGGCTCGGGCTTTACGGAGAGACCGGACGCTTCCACCGTCCAGTGCTGGTACGGAGAGGATGCGGACGCCGCGACCTGTATCAGCGGTTCGCCGAACTGAGGCGCGTCGGTCGACGACAGGCACAGGCCGTTTCCGGTGCCGGCAAAGGTATAGGTGCCGTCCGAATTCAGGGTCACGTGCCACAGCTGGTTGGCGTTCTGCGGGTCAAGCGTCCACTGAATGGCGCGGGTGCCCGGCCTTGGGGCGTTGCTGTTGTCGATGGCAAACGAGGAAAGCGGCGAGACGATGCAGTAGACACCCTCCGACACCTTGACAAACTGCCACACCTGCGACTCCTTGTCCTTCACCGGCTTGGACAGCATAATTCCGGCACCTGGAGAATAGCTTTCCTGTGAATCCATCACAAGCCCGGTCGAGCCTTTTATCACGTAATTGCGTCCGGGCACTATCCTGTCGGCCGGGGATGCCACGCAGGTGCCCGTGATTGCCGCGGCGACGCACAGCGCCTTTAATGTATAAAACCGTATCATCAGTCTTTTGTTTTAAGTATTTCGGATTGCTTGTAGACACCGAATGTGTTCAGTGCCGGCGTGGCGTTTCCATCCAGTATGCGCAGACGCACGTAGCGTGCGGTGACGGGATTGAAACGGACTATCCATTTATTGCCCACACTCTGCAGGTCGGACGCCTCGGGAATCGGGGTCCAGGTCCGTCCGTCGGACGAATGTTCCACGGCCCAGCGTGTGGTGCGGTGTCCTAGGCGTATCACCTCGCGCAGCATCAGGCAGTCGAATGTCTCGGCCTTGGGCATACGGAAGATGATGTCGGAAGTCGCGACACCGTCCTTGCCGGCGTAGTATGTATCGACATCATCGTCTATCAGGTATTCGGGCGCGAACCGTGCGCCCCTCCGATTGGTGGCGCTCACGCGGGAGCCGGCCAGCAGGTTCCGGGCGAATGTCTCGTCGATCCCTTTCCTGAGGGTCGCCACCCGCAGCGAGTCGATGGGACTGATCAATCCCCGCCGGTCGGGCGGCAGGTTCAGCAGCAGCACACTGTTGTGTCCCACCGACGAACAGTAGATATCCCACAGTTCCGGCACTGTCTTGACGCGGCTGTCCTCCTCGGCGTGGTAAAACCAGCTCGGTCTGATAGACACGTCCGTTTCGGCCGGGATGTAGGCGTTGCCCAGCTTCACCCCCTGATTGAGCGCATCGTAATAATTCGCCTCGTCGCGGATGGCGATGGAATCGGTGGTGGCCCAGCATGGATCGCCGCACCGGCCGGCCTCATTCCCCATCCAGCGGACATCGGCGAAAGGATAGGAGTTCTTCGTGCCGAATATCACACAATCCGGCTGGTTTTCCCTCACTATACCGTACCATTCCGTATACAGCGGAGTGGTCAGTTCGTCGGCGCCCGCGCCGTCCCACCATGTCTCCCATATCTTGCCGTAACCGGTCATCAGTTCCCTGAGCTGGTTGGCATAGTAAGATCTGTATCCGTCGGTCGAGTAATCCGGTCTGAGATGTTGGTGCCGGTCGTGGGGGCCGAGATATATTCCGGCCTTGATTCCCGATTCCTCGCAGGCGTCCACAAATTCGCGCACCACGTCGCCGCGGCCGTTTTTCCATGCCGAGTTCCGCACGCTGTAATCGGTGTATCCGCTCGGCCACAGACAGAAGCCGTCGGCATGTTTGGCCGTAAGTATCGCGGCGGGAATGCCGGCGTTCTTGAGAGTCTCCATCCACTGCAGGCAGTCCAGTTCCGACGGATTGAAGATTGCAGCGGGAGCACGGCCGTCACCCTCGTTGACGAAATTCTCGAATGTATTGATTCCGAAATGGAAGAATGCGATCATCTCGCGGTCGAACCACTCCAGCTGACGGCTGTTGGGCGTAGGACCGAACGGCTTTGGCTCGGACTGGGCTTGGGCCACGCTCATGCCCCCGGCGGTGATCAGTAGCGCGCCGGCCGCTATGGCTTTAAGTTTCATGGGCTGTTTCATGTTAGTTTTCCCGCCGTCTCCGGCACCGGACCGGCGGCGATGTATGGTATATGCCGCAAAATTACATCATCCGGGTTATCCAATGTATTAATCCGGGATTAACAACGGGACCGCACACATATAATTTTATTAATCCCTGACATATTTTCCGGAGTCCTCACGCGCCGGAACCGTCCCGACACATCCCTTTACGGCATCCACGGCGGGTTAATAAATTTCCCGCAGGGTTAACGTCGGAATTAACCCATGATTAACCAGCTGAATAATACCCGTTAACATAATTTTGCACCGGTTCATGACGGACAGAACCGGTAGAACAACAAAACAACTCAATATACTATCATGAGAAAACATGAAAAACCCAAAAGCATGAAGATTCCCGTGGCGCTTACACTGTGCGCGGGCATTACGCTTGCCTGCGGGCTGCCGGCCACGGCGCAAGGCACCACTGCCGTTGCCGCAAGGCAACAGGCCAAAGACACTTACTCCCAATACAGCGGTAAAGTAACCGAACAGTCGGGCGAAGAACTGACCGGAGCCGTAATCCGGAACGTCACCCGCAACATCGCCGTCGTGGCCGACATCGACGGCGCATTCACCATCGCCGGCAAGCCCGGCGACAAACTCGCCGTCTCTCTTGTCGGCTACACGCCGATGGAACTGACCTTAGGCGACCAAAAGACGCTCGACATAAAGATGTCGGAACATTCCGAGGCACTGAGCGAGGTCGTAGTGGTGGGTTACGGCACGCAGAAGAAAATCTCCACCACCGCTGCGGTTTCGAGCCTCAAGCCCGACGAGATTGCCAAGAAACCTGTAGCCAACATCACCAACAGCCTTGCCGGCCGCGTGGCCGGTGTAATCGCCAAGCAGGGTTCGGGCGAACCGGGCGCCGACGGTGCCTCGCTCAGAATCCGTGGCGTGGGGACGCTCGGCAACCAGGAGCCTCTGTGCGTGGTGGACGGCGTGCCGCGCGACTTCTCCAAGATCGACCCCAACATGATCGAGAACATCACCGTGCTGAAGGACGCGGCGGCTGTCGCTCCCTACGGTATGGCGGGTGCCAACGGCGTAATCCTGGTCACCACCAAGAAAGGCGCCGAGGGAGCGCCGGTACTCTCATACAGCGGATATGTCGGTTTCCAGAACCCTACGCGCATCACCGACCAGGTCAACTCCTACGAATACGCCCTGATGAAGAACGAGGCGGCCATGAACGCAGGATACCCCAACTATTACGCATACTCACAGCATGACCTGGAGATGTACCGCAAGACCGTGGAAGGAGCCCCCGACGCCGATCCCGACCGCTATCCCAACAGCAACGGCCTGCGCGACCTGATACGCCACAACACGGCCATCACGTCGCACAACCTGTCGCTCAGCGGCGGAACACAGCGTGTGAACTACTATGTAAGCCTGGGATACCTCTACCAGCAGGGCATGTGGCGCACCACGGACTACCAGCGATTCAACCTGCAGTCGAACATCTCCGTAAAGGCCACCTCCACCACCACCGTCGACCTGAACCTGGGCGGATGGCATCAGAACAAGAAGTATCCCGGCGTATCGGCCGGCGACATAATGTATCAGGCCTACCGCACTCCTCCAGTATCGGCCATCAAATACACCAACGGCCTCTGGGGCCAGTATGTGGGCAAGTCGCTCTACGGCATGGCCTTCCACAGCGGCTACGACAAGCAGCCCAGCTCCCAGCTCAACGCCACCCTGTCCATCACGCAGCAGCTCCCATTCGTCAAGGGACTCAGCATCAAGGGCGTGGTAAGCTACGACCCATACCGTTCCAAGTCGAAGAACTGGCTCACACCCATGCCGGTGTACACTCTTGACGCATCCACCGATCCATACACCTGGACCGAAGGCTTCCAGGGTCCGGAGAAACCCTATCTGTCGGTGTCGTACTCAGAGGACGCCACCTTCACCTATCAGGGCATGATCAATTACAACAATTCCTTCGGCCCGCATCAGGTCACGGCCCTGGCCGTGATCGAAGCCCGCGACAAGCATTGCTGGAACCTGGGGGCGCGCCGCAACAACTACGGCATCCTGGTCGATGAGATCAACTCGGGCAGCAGCGACCCCAGCGACATCAGCAACAGCGGCACCTCATGGCGCGAACGCCAGGTGGGCTACGTGTTCCGCGCGGGATACAACTACGACAACCGCTATCTGGTGGAGCTGTCCGGACGTTACGACGGCCACTATTACTTCGCGCCCGGCAAGCGTTTCGGCTTCTTCCCGGCCGTGTCGCTGGGCTGGAATCTGGGCCAGGAGGCGTTCATGCAGAACATCCAGTGGCTCACGCATCTTAAGATACGCGGTTCCTACGGCGAGTCCGGAAACCTGGCCGGCGGCTCCTACCAGTACCTGAGCGACTATGGCTTCGGCACCGCCGGCAATTTCGGTGGCATCCCCGTGATGGGAATGTGGGAGAACATACAGGGCAATCCCAACATCACCTGGGAAAAGGCAAAGAAGTTTGACATCGGCGTCGAGTTCTCGGCCTTCAACGGCATGCTCCACCTTGAGGCGGACTATTTCTACGAGAAGCGCTCCAACATGCTCATGGCCCCCAACTCGGAGGTATCGGCCGAATACGGCATTCCCCTCTCGCAGGTCAACGCCGGCCGCATGCACAACCAGGGCGTGGACCTGATGGTCAGCTTCAACAAGCAGTTCACACACGACTGGTACTTCGGCGTCAGGGGCACGTTCACATACGCCCACAACACTCTGGACTAGATTTTCGAGACCGACGCCACTTACAACAATCCCAACCGCCGCCGCACCGGACGTCCCGACGGAACCATGTTCGGCTACAAGTGCCTGGGCTATTTCACGTACGACGACTTCAATCCCAACGGCTCGCTCAAGAGCGGCATCGCCACGCAGCCCTGGGGACAGGTATATCCCGGCGACCTGCGCTATGCCGACCTATCCGGTCCCGACGGCGTACCCGACGGCAAGATCGACGAGAACGACATGACCGTTATAGGCCGTTCCAACTGGAATCCTGAAATCGTGTTCGGACTCGCTCCGACTGTGCGGTGGAAAGGCTTTGACCTCGACGCGCTGTTCCAGGGCGCCACACGCACCAACATCTCGCTTGGCGAGACCCTCGTGATGCCGTTCTTCGATTCCGGCTCGGCCACCAAGCTGCAGTTCCGCGACCACTGGACCCCCGCCAACCAGAACGCGCGCTATCCGCGCCTAACCAGCGAAGTGACCGTAAACAACCACCGCCAGAGCTCGTCATGGTGGGTACGCGACGCCACATACGTGCGACTCAAGAGCATCGAACTGGGATACTCACTCCCAAAAAAGGCGCTGGATTTCCTGCACATCTCGCAGCTGCGCGTATATGTCTCCGGCCAGAACCTCTGGACATGGACCCCGTTCATGAAGGAGATCGTCGATCCCGAGGCCGGCTCGGCCAACGGCAAGTACTACATGCAGCAGGCTGTATATTCGTTCGGTCTCAACATCACATTCTGAACCCCTAAGCCATAAATAATCATGAAAAAATACAGAACACTCCTCAATATATGCCTTGGCTCGGCAATGCTGTTCGGTCTTACGTCGTGCGAAGACTGGCTTGAAATCGAGCCCAAGGACCGTTTCAGCGACATCACCGTGTGGGGTTCGGAGGAAAACGCCACGATGTTCCTCAACGACATCTACAACCAGTTCCCGCACCTCAACAACGAGACGCAGTGCTTCGACCAGTACTCCGACAATTCCTACGTCGGGGCCGAATGGATGAACGCGCGCACCACCATCTATACGGCCGCGCTGTCGCCCACCAGCTGGCTCGCCGGCCCTTGGGACATGTGGAAATGGGGCCGCGAGAGCAACAGTGACGCCAAAGGTCAGTACGAGCGCATCCGCTCCTGCAATCTGTTCATCAACAAGGTAAGCGAGAGCGATTTCTCCGAGTCGTTCAAACGTGAGCGTCTGGCCGAGGCCCGTTTCCTCCGCGCATGGTTCTACCATTACCTGTGGATGGCCTACGGCGGGGTTCCCATCATCACCGACGTGCTGGACAGCAACAGCGACGACGAATTGTACTATCCCCGCGCCACGGCCCGCGAGACATTCGAGTTCATCGACAAGGAACTCGACGAGATATACATGGACCTGCCGCTGGCACAGACAGGCGCCGACTCCGGCCGCGCGACACGTGGCGCCGCCCTGACACTGAAAGGCTGGATTGAACTGTTCCATGCCTCTGAGCTCCGCAATCCGGACCATGACGTGACCAGGTGGCAGAATGCCGCAGCCACGCTCAAGAAGGTGATAGACCTCGGAATCTATGAGCTGCAGCCCACCATCCTGGACCTCTGGACCGAGGCCACCAACGGGAATCCCGAGGTGATCTTCGACTTCCAGATGTCCAAACAGAACGGAGGGCGCCGCGAGGGTCTGTTCGGACCGGTGTTCGTAAAGGGCGTCCAGTCCAGCTGGGGCAACATGCAGCCCACGCAGGAGCTGGTCGACGACTACTGCATGGCCGACGGCCTCCCCATCGCCGAATCGCCCCTCTACAACCCGCAGAAGCCCTACGAGAACCGTGAGAAGCGTTTCTACCAAAGCATCCTCTACGACGGCTCGATGTGGCAGGGCGAGGAGATAATAACCCGTGTAGGCGTGGGCAGTCCCAACGAGATTGACACCTCCTCGTCGAGCGATGTCACCAATACCGGCTACTATACCCGCAAGACACTGGACGAGAGCGTCAACGGCGCCGACAACCTGCAGATGAGCAACGGCATGGCCAACTACATCTTCTTCCGCTACGCCGACGTGCTGCTGATGTACGCCGAGGCGCTGCTGGAGACGGGCGATGTTCCCGGTGCCACCGCGTGGCTTGACAAGGTGCGCACTCGCGGCGGCAACATGCCGTCCGTCAGCGAGACCTATCCTTCGGGCGTCACGGTCAACAAGCTGCGCACCATCCTGCGCCGCGACCGCCGCATCGAGCTGGCTTTCGAGGACAAACGCTACTGGGACATAATCCGCTGGAAGATTGCCGACGGTCCCGACGGCGTGATGAACCGTCCCGTAGGGGGAATGAAGATCGAGGACACCGACGGCGACGGCGTATGGGAATACAACTATCACGAAGTATGCCCGCGTACGTTCCTGGAACGGATGTACTATCAGCCCATCCCGCAGTATGTCCTGGACCGCAATCCGGCCATCCGTCAGCAGAACGGCGGCGAGGACGGATGGGTCAACGGCCAGAATCCCGGATATTGACACCTAACCATTTACAGACACAAAACTCATGAAACTCAAAAATATAATGCATATCGCCGCCGTGTGCGGCATGGCGGGATGCCTGGCGGCGTGCAGTGACAGCGAGCCCACCACCGTTTACATCCCGGAGGCACGGAGCCTGAACATCGTAAACTTCGACCTGGCCGAGCCCATGAGCCAGACATTCCATGTGGCCGTGACCGCCAGCGATTATGTCACGACTTCGGGACACGAAGTATCGTCGGACGTCACCGTGACGCTCTCGGTAGACCCCGCGAAGGTGGAAGCGTACAATTCCGCATGCGGCACGGACTACGAGATCCTTCCCGCCGACTGCTACACACTCCCCGAAAGTGCCGTGATTCCGGCGGGCGCCGCCTGCTCGGACGACCTGACCGTCAATGTCGACGCCCGGGGTAAGATCCAGCCGTTCGACTCGTATCTGCTGCCCGTCACCATCTCGGCGGTGACCGGAGCCGACATCAATCCGCAGCAGTCTACGGTCTATTACCTGATGAGCGGCGCGGAGGACGTGTGGAACATGCCGCTGGCCGACCGAAGCGCCTGGAAGGTTGTGGAGGTGTCCTCGGAGGAGGCAAGCGGCGAGGGATCGGACAACGGTCATGCCATCCACGCCTTCGACGGAGATTTAGGCACATTCTGGCACACGCAGTGGAAAGGGGGCGAGCCTCAGCCTCCGCATCATATCGTTGTGGACATGGGACAGGAAGTCAGGATGCTCGGCTTCCAGTACGTGAGCCGCAATCACGGCGAAGGCTGGCCCCAGGAGATGACCCTGGAGACAAGCCTTGACGGCGAGAACTGGGAAGGCGCGGGTACATATTCCGACCTGCCGGCCGAGGGAGGCGCCGAGTTCCGGTCCTATCTTCCGGGATTCAAGCAGGCCCGTTATTTCAGGCTCACCATCACGGCCGTCTACAACGGGAAATGGTCGACCCACGTAGCCGAAATCAATGCGATCTCCATCGTCAAGTAACCCTGTTGCAACTTCATTCACAAGCAGGCCGGCGTCCCCGCAAGGGCGCCGGCCTGTGCTTTCCCGTCCGGGTCAGCCAGACTCCTGAAGGTCAGCCCAATTCCTCGAAGGAATGAGGATATTCCTCGCCCATCATCCTGAGATAGTCGCGGCAGAAGGTCTGATAGACCGCGCGGGCACGGGTATGCCGTCCGGTGGCATGCGCCACCCTGACCAGATAAGTCAGCGCCGTTTCCGACAGCGGGTCGGTCTCAAGCATCGTGTAGCACAGGCGCCGTACCAGGTCATATTTCCCCTCCTTATAGCTGCGCGCTATCTCCGCCGCTAAGTACCGCACCATATAGGAGTCCATCTTCTGCCGGAAATAGTCGAATATCGGATCGGATATGCCGGACAGGAATTTCCCCTTGATGACGATGGAGTTGATTTCATCGGCCTTATCGGGCGCGGGCACCGCGTCGCTGAGGCCGGAACTGAGGGCGTAGAGGCGCCCGATGTCGCTGACGCACGGTTCCTGAATATCGATGCGGAACATCCCCTGCTCGTACACCAGAGAGATGCCGTCGATGTCTGCCAGGGCCTTGCGCAGTTTGTTGAGAGTGACGTTGCGCAGGTTCTTGACCTTTTCCGGCTCCTTGTCGGCCCAGAACGTGACGTTGAGGTCGGACGAGGTGACACCGTCGTGGCTTTCGGTATGCAGGAGGATATAAAGGAAAATCAGCTTGAGTTTCGGGCTGAACAGATGTGTTATGGAACGTCCCCTGGCGTCTATCGCCGAGAACGGACCGAACAGCGAGATATAGTTGCTGCCGGGCGAGACGGGGAGGTCCTTGATAGAGTCCTCGGAGAACGCGGTCGGCACGCTCGCGGATTCCGCACGGGTATCCTCGTGGGAGTCCGCAGGTGCCGGAGTCCGGGGTTGCTCCGGCTTATCTTCCGCGACTTCCCGAGGCCCGGTTCCGCGCGACCGCCTGCGACGTCTGATCACGATGAACACCGTCAAGACAAGTATCAGCAGAGACACAGACAGGATTAAGGCCGTCCTGACGCCGTTTTTTCGGGCCGGAGCGCTCTGCAGCTGGGCGCCCGATACCGGAGGCGTCGATAAGGAATAGACTGATGTGAGGGTCTGGCCGTATTTCGCGAACTGCTGCACCACACAATATATCCGCTCCTGCGCCGCGTTGTGGTATAACGCCACATTGGTGGCTATTTCCTCTGAAATCAGAGGTATGGTGTCGCCGACGGCGGTGCTATTGCCGTCGGACATGGCGATGCGGTACAGCTGCAGCGAGGAATGGGGCCGGTATTCCGGATAGGTTATGGCATAGAAATGCTTTCCGTCGGGATCCGGCAACAGTGTCCGTGCCGGCACGCGGTCCTCGGCCGGGGCTTCACGACTCCATAGTTTCCTGACCGTACGGCGTTTCAGGTCAATCATGTAGAAGTCGTAGTAATACTTCGTGCCCAGGTCCTGCAGACCCTGGGGATTGCCCTTGCCGCCGTACAGATAGATAGTGTCCTCGGAAGGCGTCAGCATCATCGATGTGTAGAATCTGGGATCTATCCGGTCTCCTCCCAATGGGATCGTGTCCCATACATGCCGGTTCAGGTCGTAGCGCACGAGCCTGTCGGCGTATCTGCGGTGGCCGTAGCCGCCGAACAGCAGCAGGGAATTGTCCTTCCTGCGGTGAACGGCGGCATGATGGTGCCATACTGCGTCGGGCGATGTCGCGCCAAGAAGGCGCCATTGTCCCGTCGAAGGATCCAGTTCGGCAAACATGGCATCGTCATACACCTCGTAGGGTATAATCCGGCCCGTCGCTGCATCCAGCAGGTTCATGCCGTGACGCACAGGCAGGGAGTCGCCCCGGACGCGTGCCGACGTCAGGCTGCGCCTGCGGATATCGAAAGTCTTGATCGTGTCGCAGCTGTAGGAATACATCATCTGGCGCGACGGGTCGAACATGAAGCCTGTAGGAGTGTCGGAACATGCGGCCCACTCCCGTTCCCAATAGTACGAGCGGTTTATCAGCCAGTATGGATGCGTCACCTTGCCCACGGCGTTGCCGCGGCTGTCATGCACGGCCTCTCCGCTGCTTTCGGCAAGCGGAACGACAGTCTGCCTGCCGTCGGACGTGATGCGAAGGTTGCGGATGGAGAAGGACGCGCTCTCCACCATGTGTCCGCTCATGCTGAAATTCAGCTGGGGAGCGAAGGCCGTCTTCCTGAGTTCGGGCAATCGTATCGTTGCGTGACGCGGGCCGATCGCGATGTCGATCACGCCGCGGGGCCTGTCGACTTTCAGGGATACCGGCATTGACTTCTCCCGGAGTTCAGACCCCCGGAAGGTGGTGGAGTACAGGTTCCGTTCGCCGCTTTTCGCAAAGATGAACGTCCCCAGGTCGGCCGGTTCGTTGTAGCTGAACGTCAGCACGAACGCATTGGAGTCATATCGGTTGTGGACACAGAATATGTTGCCCGGGCTTGTGAGGTTGTGGTTGCGGACAGTGAATTCCAGCTGATACGTTTCCACGCTGCGTGCGTCCGACAGCTCTGCCGGGATTGCAAGCGACGAGCGCTCGTCGATATCATTTTCGTTGCCATGGAACTGCAGCCCCTGGGACAGCGCGTACTGGAAACAGCTTAGAAGTATTAGAAGTATTACAGATTTTTTCATGAACGGATTCCGGTATTGGCACTCAAATCCAATTTCACGACAAAGATAATTCATTCTTCTTATTCAGCCAATATCCTGCACCATTTTCCCTGCAAATTCTCGCATCCGTCCTAATGGCCCGAGAGCAGCGGCAGATAATCGCCGTAGCCGGCGGCTTCCATTTCGGGTTTGGGGATGAAGCGTAGCGATGCACTGTTGATGCAGTATCTCAGTCCCCCTGCCGAACTGGGTCCGTCGGGAAACACATGGCCCAGATGGGCATCGCCTGCCGAGCTACGCACTTCCACACGCCGCATGCCATGCGAATTGTCTATATGCTCCGTCAGCGCATCGGGCGATATGGGACGGCTGAAAGCCGGCCAGCCGCATCCCGAATCGTATTTGTCGGTAGACACGAACAGCGGCTGTCCCGTAGTGACATCCACGTATATGCCCGGTCTGAATTCATGGTCATACTTGTTGGTGTACGGCCGCTCGGTCGCGCCCTGCTGTGTCACGGCATACTGCTCGGCAGTCAGCTTACGACGCAGTTCCTCGTCAGACGGTTTTTGGTATATTTCTTTCATTGTCTTCCTTTCAAGCTTTTGATGGCATGTATCACGCCCGGCAGTATGCCCGTTGCATCCGCACATCGACACACTCAACACCATCATAATAAACACCTTAAACATCACCATGTCAACACAGTTCGCAGTGCTATGGTTCGCAGAATATCAACATCCGAATCATGTCAATGAATTATATTCCTCAAGTTTATTGATTTACCTTAATTTTGATTAACTTTGCGTATGGAATCTACGCAAGGAAATGAAATTATAATATATCAGCCCGACGAGGACCTCTCTCTTGACGTAAGAGTGGAGGATGAAACCGTGTGGCTCACACAGTCCCAGATAGTCGAGCTGTTCGAATCAAGCAAAGCAAATATCAGCGAACATCTCAAGCACATTTTTGACTCAGGCGAATTGAGTAAAGAGGGAACTGTTCGGAAATTCCGAACAGTTCGACAAGAGGGGAATCGTAATGTGACCCGAAACATCGATTTTTTCAATCTGGATGTAATTATTTCTGTCGGATATAGAGTCAATACAGTCCGGGGTATTCAATTCAGACAGTGGGCCAATAAGGTTCTGAAAGAATATCTACTACGTGGTTATGCCGTAAATCAAAGATTGATGCAACTTGAAGATCGCATAGACCGTCATTTCTCAGAATACGACAGGCATCTTTTACAGCTTGATGAGAAAGTAGATTTCTTTGTCCGCAGCTCTATTCAACCTAAAGAAGGCATATTCTTCGATGGTCAGATATTCGATGCGTATGCCTTGATCGCCGGTTTGATCCGCAAGGCTAAACATAGAATAGTCGTTATTGACAGATATATTGATGATTCCGTTCTTGTTCAGCTGTCAAAGCGCAATCCGGGTGTTACGGTAGATATTTACGACGGGCAGATTTCCAAGCAGCTCCGTCAGGATGTGGAGAAACATAATGCGCAGTATCCCGGCATGACTCTACACAAATACACCAAAGCCCACGACCGTTTCCTGATAATCGACGAGGAGGTCTACCATATCGGCCATTCGCTGAAAGATCTCGGCAAGAAACTGTTCGACTTCTCCAAGATGGATGTCATGACAGGCTCGGAACTTATTTCTCGACTCTAAAACATAAACATGATTCATAATACTCATAGTGCTATGATTCGTAAAGCTGAAAACAAGGATATTAATGATGTGTTGAGACTGCTGGTGCAGGTGAATGACGTGCATGCCGAAGTGCGTCCCGATCTGTTTATCAAAGGACATACCAAATACACGGCCACCGAACTTGAAGATATTTTTGCCGACCCGTCTACTCCCGTCTTTGTGGATGTCAATGAGGAGGGTCGTGTGCTTGGCTACTGTTTCTGCGTGCTTCAAGACAATACCTCGAGCCGTCATCTGCAACGAATCAAAACACTTTATATCGACGACCTGTGCATAGATGAGACTGCCCGTGGCAAAGGCGTCGGCAGGCGTCTGTATGAACATGCAAAGGAATATGCCCGTATGCACGGCTGCCATAATCTGACCCTCAACGTATGGGACGGCAACAAAACGGCCATGGACTTCTACCGCCGCATGGGCCTCGCCACCCAGAAAACGACCCTTGAAACCATACTGTGAATCAGCCTCTATTTTTGTCACCGCTCCTGAGTCATTAGTCACACGCTCCTAAGTAATCCGTCCCTTAGCATCCGTTCCTTAGTCATACGCCCCATTAAAAAATTTGTTAAAAATTTGGAGAATACCGGTATTTATTATAATTTTGTACTGAGTTCAATTTTGGACTGAATTAATAATATGGAATCGATACGCACTGAATTGATGAGACAACTTCTGGACGCCGGCATAAGGCCGTCGGCCCAGAGGATTGCCATTATGGAATACATCTCGGCTTGCGAATGCCATCCCACGGCCGACGAGGTGTATTCGGCATTGGTGCGCGAGCATCCCACATTGTCACGCACCACCGTATTCAGCTGCTTGAAATTGCTCGCGGAAAAAGGATTGTTGAACGACATAGACATTTCGGCCGAATCAACAAGATACGATTCCGCTCACAGGCAGCCGCATGCGCATTTCATGTGTCGCGAATGCCATAGAATCTACGACATCCCGTTCGACCTTGGGATACTGCCGGCGCCCGCTGATTTCGAGTGCGACAACGTCAACGTATTTTTCAAGGGGCGATGTCCCGAATGTCTGAAAAAACTTGAAAACAGCCAGGAATGCAGGTGAATTGACATTTACCGACATAAACAAGCTATAAAAATACAAATAAATAAATACAAGAAACTAATGAAAGACCTGAAAGGAACAAAAACAGAGAAAAACCTGATGGACGCTTTTGCCGGCGAATCGATGGCCCGCAACAAGTACACCTATTTCGCATCGAAAGCACGCAAGGACGGTTACGAGCAGATAGCCGCCATCTTTGAGGAAACGGCCAACAACGAGAAGGAACATGCCAAACTGTGGTTCAAGCTGCTGAACGGCGGCGAGATCTCAGACACGATGGACAATCTCCGTGCCGCAGCCGAAGGCGAGAACTACGAGTGGACCGACATGTATGCCAAGATGGCTGAGGAAGCCGAGGCAGAAGGGTTCACCGACATCGCGCATCGTTTCCGCGCTGTCGCAGCCATCGAAAAGCACCACGAGGAGCGTTATCGTCGTCTGCTTCAGAACATCGAAGAGGGCATAGTATTCTCTCGCGAAGGCGACACCGTATGGATTTGCCGCAACTGCGGCCATCTGCACATCGGCAAGAAAGCGCCCGAGGTATGCCCGGTATGCCATCACAAGCGCAGCTTCTTTGAAATAGAAGCCAAAAACTATTGATTCCGGGGAAACCGCAGAATAAACCCTATACTGCAAATCGGCATGTGCACGAGTTAATCGGTGCACATGCCGTAATTTTTATATAGCGGTCGATACCTGCCTGGTCAATGCCTGTCGATTGTCAGTACTAACCGTGTAATCCATCAACACTCTGACGAATAGCTTATATCTCTTGTCCGGGAAGTTGAGTCACGCAATCTTCCAAAATATTCCGGTTCTGACTGCGTTACATTTTACGAAAACCAAAAACCTGTATGTTGCATCTTGACAAATTCCGCAACGGAATTCATTATGTCGTGCCGTTGCTGATCATGACCGTGGCCGGATTCACGTTCAACACATCGGAACTGATTCCGGTGGCGTTGCTCAGCGACATCGGCGCTGACTTGGGCGTAAGCGAGGCCAGGACCGGCCTGCTTATCACGGTCTACGCCTGGGTCGTGGCATTGCTGTCCCTGCCGCTGATGCTGCTCTTTGCCCGCGTGCCTTACCGCAAGCTGATGCTCGGCATCATCGCTGTATTCATCATCTCGCACGTATTCTCCACTCTGGCCGGAAGCTACGGTATGCTGATGGCTTCGCGTATCGGCGTGGCCCTGACGCATTGCATATTCTGGTCCATCGCACCGGCTATGGCCGTGGCCGTGGCACCGCCCGATAAACGTGCCACCGCCCTCAGCGTACTCGTGGCCGGCGGAGGCATAGCGCTGATTGTCGGCCTCCCCATAGGACGGCTCATCGGTCTTGTGGCCGGATGGCGCACGGCCTTCGGCTCAATCGGCATCCTTGCCACGGTGCTGTTCGTGCTGATGTGGCTGTTCTATCCGAACGTAAGACGCGAGGCCGATACCGTGTCGCGCAAGCAGCTGATCCGCGACATGCTGCACTGCCCGCAATTGCTTATGATTTACCTTATAATTGGCGTTATAGTCACCGGACACTACACCGGCTACAGCTATGTCGAGCCGTTCTTAGGTCAGATTGCCGGATTCAGCGAATCAGGCATCACATGGACACTAACTCTGTTCGGCGTGGCCGGACTCTTAGCCAGCATGATAGCCGGCGAGGGCTACACCCGTCATTCGCGCGCCATCATCACGACGTCATGCCTCGGTATCCCGCTGATGCTGCTGTTGCTGAGACCGGCGGCCGACTTCAGCCCCGTGTTGCTGGCGGCGCTATGCGTGCCCTGGGGCATGTCGCTGACCGTGCTGAACATCGCCATGCAGAACGACATAGTCCGCCTGTTCCCGAATGATTCGGCCGTGCCGATGAGCCTGTATTCCGGAATTTTCAACCTTGGCATCGGCGCCGGAGCGCTTGTGGGTGGCATCGCCACTAATCATTATCTGCTCGGACAGATCGGTTACATAGGCGGCGCAATCGCACTTTGCGCAGCCATATACTGCCTCTTAGCGTACATTCCCGCTCGTCGCCAAACCCTATCCTGAATTGTTTTGCTTAAAAAATATAATTCTATTTATGACCGATATAAAAACTGAATTGATGGCGCGTCTCCGTTCCAAATACGTGGCCGGCGGACCGGTCAAGGTTCTGTTCGTGTGTTTAGGTAATATCTGCCGTTCTCCGGCTGCCGAGGGGCTGATGGAGGCGGTCGTGGCCGCTCACGGCGACAGCCGTAACTGGGTGATAGATTCGGCCGGTACGGGCGACTACCACATCGGCGACCTCCCCGACCGACGTATGCGTGCTCATGCCGCGCGACGGGGCTATGACCTGACGCACCGTTGCCGTCAGATATCGATGTCCGACTTCTTCGACTTCGACCTCATCATCGGCATGGACGAGTCCAACCTGCGCAACCTGCGCCGACTCGCCCCGACCGTGGAGGCGGAACAAAAAATAATGCCGATGTCGGCCTTTTTCGACGACACCCGGCATTATGATTATGTCCCCGACCCCTATTACGAAGGGGCCGAGGGCTTTGAACTTGTATTGGATCTGCTTCAGGCAGCCACCCGAAACCTATACGAGGCCATTACTCGCCGGCCGGAGCCAGCTGCACGGTGAAGTGGCGCATCAGCGGGGCTTCCCACGTGATTTTCACGCCGCGTGTTATCTCGTTGCGGCGGTCGTACACGTTCTTCAGGGCCGCAGCCACTACGTTCATGTGATTGTCTGTATACGTGCGGCGCGGAATGGCCAGACGCAGCAGGTCGAGGCCTCCGAAGCGGTTCTCACGCGTCACGGGGTCGCGGTCGGCCAGGATGTAGCCGATCTCGCAGCCACGTATGCCGGCCTCGAGGTACAGCTCTACGGTAAGCGTCTGTGCCGGAAATTCCTCCTTCGGCACGTTGGTCAGTATCTTCGATGCGTCCACGAATATGGCGTGGCCTCCGGCGGGACGCTGGTACGGGATGCCGTATTCATCGAGTTTTTTTGCCAGGTATTCCACCTGATGGATGCGCGTATACAGGTTCTCGAACTCCGTGTTCTCGTCCAGACCTACGGCCAGGGCCTCCATGTCGCGGCCGTTCATACCGCCGTATGTCAGGTAGCCCTCGAACGGGATGGCGAAGCGCTGTGCACCCTCGGCCCAGTCCTGATGGCGCGTGGCGAAGAAGCCGCCCATGTTCACGATGGCGTCCTTCTTGGCCGACATGGTCATGCCGTCGGCCAGAGCGAACATCTCGCGCACTATCTCCTTGATGGTCTTGTCGGCGTAACCCTCCTCGCGAGTCTTGATGAAATATGCGTTCTCGGCAAAGCGGGCTGAGTCGAATATAACGCGCAGTCCATGACGGTCGGCCAGCTCGCGCACGGCGCGGAGGTTGGCCATCGACACAGGCTGTCCGCCGGCCGTATTGTTGGTGATGGTCACGATAATGAACGGCACGCGACCCTTGTTGTCAGTCACGGCCTTCTCCAGCTTGTCGATGTCCACGTTGCCCTTGAAGGGATGCTCCAGCTGGGTGTCGCGGGCCTCGTCGATGGTACAGTCCACGGCGAATGCCTTGCGGCTCTCGATGTGTCCCTTGGTGGTGTCGAAATGCGAATTGCCCGGCACCACGTCACCGGCTTTCACGAGTGCGCTGAACACCACGTTCTCGGCCGCACGGCCCTGATGCGTCGGGATCACCATCGGGAAACCGGTGATGCGCTCTATGGTGTCCTTCATCCTGAAGAACGAGCGGGCGCCGGCATAGCTCTCGTCGCCCATCATCATGGCGCTCCACTGACGGTCGCTCATGGCGCCCGTGCCGGAGTCAGTCAGAAGGTCGATATAGACCTGTTCGGCCGGAAGTTGAAACACATTGTAATGCGCTGCCTTGATCCATTCTTCACGCTCCTTGCGCGTGCTGGTGCGGATGGGTTCAACCATCTTGATTCGCCACGATTCGGCAAAAGGTAATTCCATGATATTTTATTTTTTAGGTTAATCTAATTTGTTAAGGCTGATGGCACAGCCATATCGCTTGCTTTCAACCGCAAATATACAAAGAATATTCCGATAAAACAAAAAAATAATAACGTGTAGTGGCACAGGCTTTCCGAACCGCGCATAGACTCGGTCCACCCGCCTTATCCATATCAACAGAACCGCATTCAGTCATTTCACGATTTAATCCTTTACGGCGCCAAGTACATGGTGCATAAAATTGACGTAATATTATTTACGCTCCTCTATTGCATATATGAAACTAATTAGTTACTTTTGCGTTTATAAAATATGGCACTATGAATCGAAACGTCAGATACACGGAAGAATATTTGGATTTCCGACAATCTTTAGGATCCCGAGCCTTGGAGAAACTCGACTATTGCATATCTATTCTCCAACATGAAATGCCGCTATCCAAGAAATTCGTCAAAAAGATTGTCAGTTCCGATTTCTATGAACTTCGAGTATCTGTTGACAATGAGATCAGGGTGCTTTTATTTTCCGCAAATAATGAAAATATCAACCTTGCAACCGAGATTATAGTCCTGAACGGATTTATTAAGAAAAGCAGCAAGGATTACGATAAACAAATCAAGAAGGCATACAATATTCTAAATTCATTGTTATGAACACGACATACCCACGACTTACAAAAGAACAATTGGAAAAACTACGCGATACGGATTTTTCCAAGAACCCGGCATTGACTAATGCGGAAGACGAACTGTCACAAAAATATGGAGTCGCCGGATCTCCCGAACGACTTGATTTTGAGAACAAGGCTAAAGCATGGTATTACGGCGAAATCCTACGCGACCGTCGCAAACAGCTCGGCCTTACACAGAAAGAATTAGCTGAGGCCATAGGACGAGAGCGGACCTACATAAACCGCATTGAAAAGGGTGAAACGGACATGCAGCTGTCTTCTTTTCTCAGAATTGCATCGGCTCTTGGCATAGCCGTCAATCTCACAATGTCATAACATTGGATGAACAATCCGTTTGACTACATACCGGACAGGGAGTGCGACGAGGCGTTCCGGGAGCTGTGCGGCAGACTGGAGGCGCTAAAAGGGAGCGGCCGGGCCGACGACATCAACTTCATGCGCGAGCTGGATGCGGGCAAGATGTTAGGTGTGCTCATCGCGGCTGATGCCGACGGTGTGCGCCATACCCTGTATGCTTTTTCGGGGCAGTTGGGTCATGGCGGATTCCATTATCCGGGCTTCGTCGGGCCTGTGTTCGACTATCTGCAGCCCGACGGCCATTTCAAGACCCACGAACGAGACATCTCTCGTCAGAACCTTGACATAGCCCGGTTCGAGACCGAAAGCCTCCGCCCCATCAAGACGGAATACGAGCGTGTCCGCAACGCCCTCGATGCCGAGGTATCTGCAACGCGCGACAGGTACCGCGAATCGAAGGCTGCGCGCGACGCACGACGAAAGACCGGCAACGTCAGCGATGCCGAGCTTACAGCCATGATTCGCCAAAGCCAGTTTGAGAAAGCCGAGCTGCACCGCCTCAAGAAGCGTGCCGCAGCTCAGCTTGAGCCGTATGCCGCGCGGCTTAAGGAGGCAGAGGCACAGCTTACGAAGATGAAAGAGAAGCGGCGCGCCGACTCGGAGGCGTTGCAACAATGGCTGTTCACCAATTTCCGACTACTCAACGCTCGCGGCGAGAGTCTGAGCCTGAGCGAAATCTTTGCCGACACACCGATGCGGATTCCACCGTCGGGTGCGGGTGAATGTTGCGCTCCGAAGCTGTTGCATGCGGCTTATCTGCAGGGATGGCAGCCCGTGGCGATGGCCGAGTACTGGTACGGCCGAGGCAAGGAGGGCGAGGTGCGCATTCACGGACGGCATTACCCGGCATGTCGCGGAAAGTGTCGCCCGGTATTGGGCTGGATGCTGCAGGGACTCGACATCAAGCCACCCCTTGACAGCGACTGTGAAGTCACCGCAATGCGTGAGCCGGAAATCATATTTGAAAGCCAATGGTTCTGCGTGGTCGACAAACCATCGGGGATGCTTTCGGTGCCGGGCAAAGGTTCGGCCTTATCCGTCCAGCAGTGGCTGGAGGCCAAATATGGTCCAGAACGTGACGTGAAGGTGGTCCACAGGCTGGATCAGGACACGTCCGGTCTGCTGATGGCAGCTTTCGGTCCCACAGCATACAGGGCGTTGCAGTTCATGTTCGCCTCCCGCCAGGTGAAGAAAACGTATGTAGCCGATCTGGAAGGCGACTATCAGTCGCGGGGCATTCCGCAGAAAGGGCGGATAGAGTTGCCGTTGTCGCCCGACTGGCTGGACCGTCCGCGCCAGCGCGTGGACCTTGACAACGGCAAGAATGCCGTGACTGATTATGAATTCCTGTCCGTCTCCGACGGTCATAGCCGCGTGAAGTTTCATCCCCTGACCGGCCGCACACACCAGCTGCGCGTGCACGCCGCCTCGGATGCCGGCCTCGGCATGCCAATCGTCGGCGACCGCCTCTACGGCCACGGCAATGCTTGCTCCCTCAATCGCAACCGCCTTTACCTCCACGCCAAGACCCTGGAATTCACCTCCCCCTTCGACCGCCGCCCCTGCCGTTTCGATTCCCCGCTACCCTTTTGAAGTCCGGGATTTTTTGTAACTTTGCACTTTCAACTTCAAAAAATCAATAACAACGCATTAGCAACATGAAGAAACTTTACGCAATTACCCTGTGCTGTCTGGTCGCTCTGTCGACCAGTGCCGACGGCCTCCGCTTCAAGGCAGGCCATGCCAAGAAAGGCATGAAAAAGCTGGCCCGCACCGAGGGCGCCGCTCCAGTATGGCGCCCCGTGAGCCAGGCCGACTATATGCATGACGGAGAGGACTGGATGCTGTTGGGCACGGTCAACTTCAAGTACGATGTCCGCGGCAACCGCACTGAGGAACTGGTGGACGAAGATGGCTTACAGACCAAGACCCTCACCACCTACAATGAATTCGACCAGCCACTGACCAGAATCGAAACTGAAAGCTGGGACGGCGAGGCCTGGACCAATCTGGCCAAAACCACTTACGTTTACGATACCAAGGTCCATGATTTCTTCACCGAACGCATGGGCTACGACTGGGATGAGGAGTGGGTGGCAAACTACAGATGCGAGACCAACACCATCACCCGCAACGCTGACGGCAACATTACCGAAATCATAAAGTCGCTCCCGTTGGGCGAAGGACTCCTGCCTGCTTATAAATCCGTATGGAAGTATGGAACCGATGGTAAAGCCAACGAGTATTATTACTATACGATTGGTCAGGACAACGAATGGGAACTTGACGACGACATCTCGTATCGCGACATCGTATGGGAGAAGACCGACGGCCAGATGACCATCTACGGCGACATGCTCGAGCTTGTAGAAGGCGCCAACCTGATGAAATCGGCTGTAGTGTATTATGGCGACGAGCCTGACGGCCACTACCTGGTGGAATGGAGCAACAACGACAAGGACTTCCTGATAAAAGAGACCACCAACGACATCAACGAAATCGGAGCCACTACCCGCATGGAAGTGCTGGACGCCAACGGCTCGATGCGCTTCACCGTCACCGAATACTTCGACGAGGAAGGCAACATCACTACCGAACCTGTCTACATCGCCGTTCAGGAAGCAACTATGGACGAGCACGGCAACATGGTTGCATTCACTGCGAAAGAGACTATGGAGGGAGTCGAAGAACTGGTAGACGGCCAGAAATCCACCTACACCTACGATGCCGACGGCAATGTTTCCGAAGTGATTACCGAGCAGTATGATTACGAAACGGAGGAATACTTCCCGATGGAGCGTATTGTTTACGGTGAATACATCAACGTGGCATCTTCCGGCATTCAGTGCATTCAGACAGTCAGGGACACGGCATGGACTGTCCGCGGCGACGAGGTTACGGCCACGGCATCAGGTCTGAAGGGACTGTCGGTCTACAACATGCAGGGCGTATGCGTGAAGCGTGCTGCCGCCGACACCGCATCGGCCACCGTCAGCCTGACCGACCTGGCGGCCGGCATCTACATCGTCCGTGCCGACGGTACAGGTGCCACCTACCGTCTCATCAAGCACTGATCATAACGGCGACTCCCTGAGTCATCCGCAACAAATAGTAGCGCAGGCTCTCCGCAGCCGCGCATGGCATCGGACCCAAAGCTTACATCTATTCCATTAGGCTTTCTCCCGTGTTTATGCGCGTCTCGAAGAGACTGCGCTACTATTTTTATATCAGGCCGAAGTGGCGCAAGGCGTTGGCGATGCCGTCGGCGTCCACGGTGCCGGTGACGTAATCGGCCTGCGACCGGACAAGCTCGGAGGCGGTGCCCATGGCCACGCCGGTGCCGGCCTTCTGAAGCATAGGCAGGTCGTTCTCGCCGTCGCCGAACGCGATGACGTCCGCAAGGTCCACGCCACGGTATGAGGCATATTCCTGAATGGCAGTTCCCTTGTCGATACCCGACAGGTTGATGTCGGCAAAGATGTCGCACCACCTGGACGCAGCCAGTCCGGGCAACTGAGGCATCACTGCCTTCTCCGTCTCCGAGTCAATGAAGAAACATAGCTGACCCACAGGGTGGACTGGATAAAGCAGGGTCAGATCTCTCACCGGAGGCATCCACTCCCCTATTGTGGCCGACATTTCCCGCACGCGCGGTGTGTGGCGGTCTATCACGAATCCCTCGTCCGTCTTGGCCGCTATGGCAAAGTCGTATTTGCGGCCAAGCTCCAGCGACTTTTCAAACAGTTCCTGCGGTATGTGGTGCCTCCAGGCCAAAGTGCCGTCTTTCAACACACATTCCGACCCGTTAAGCCCGATGACAGCCGAATAAGGCAGTCCGGAAATGTAAGGGGTATCCGTAGCCCCTCGACCTGTGGCTATGACGATCTCCACCCCGTTGCGGTGCAGGGTGTCTATGGCCTTCACAGCCGACGCCGGGATGCTGTGCTTCTCGAAACTCACCAGCGTCCCGTCTATATCAAAAAATGCAATCTTCTTCATAATCCCGGTCTTTATGGTAGCGCAACCGCCGTTTCCGAAACCACGGTTTCGCAACTGCAAAGTTACACCATAAACCCCAATTAATCAAGGACACAACAAGGGCCGTCCGATTATATCCACGGACGGCCCTTATATTAAGGTTTATTCAGTTTGTCTTACTTCACCATCACCTTGACGGTGGTGCCGTTTACGGAAACCAGATATACTCCGGCCTTGACGCTCACGGTCTCGTTGACGGCGGGCGTCGCATTGGAGTAGATCACCACTCCGTTGGGCGTCGCTACCGACACCTTGTCCTCGGCATTGTCGATATGGATGGCATCGGAAGTAGTGTAGACGCGTGCGCCTCCGGTCAGGACGTCGCTGAGTCCGCTGATCTCCTTGACCTGAACGGTGGACTTGTTCGAGAGGTCGCTCGTGCCTTCCTTGTAAAGAGCCACCACATGATATGTGTGCGTGCCTTCGGCGGGTGCCACATGCCTGAATCCGGTGGACGTCAGCATAGTCTCGTTCAGTTTCTTGCCGTCGCAGTACACGTCATAACCCTCTATCTCGGCGCCGTTGCCTACCTGGGCGAAGGTGATGTCGTCGATGAAGATGGCCGATACGGCCGCCTGCACGTAACGGATGGCGAAATACTGTGCGCCTTCCGGAACGTCGAAGCTATACTGCGTGTAGGTGTCGGCCAGGGTGATGGGCTCGCCTACGCGGACAAAGTCATCCTTCTCCTTGCCGGTGGTGGAATACAGCACCTCGATCACATGGCTTCCCCACAGCGAGCTGCCGAAGTTGCCGAACGCCCAGAACGAAACGGTCTGTGCCGTGCCGTTGAGCAGCGGCGATATCAGCCAGTCGTCGTTCACATCGTCGTCGGACTGTGCGTCAACCGGGAATGCCGCGAAGCACTTGCTGCCCGAATGGGTGAAGTTGCGTTCCTCGTTGATATTCTCCCATACGATGAATGCCGAAGGTTCTCCCAGTCCGGGGAACTGGTCGCCCACTATGGGATATGTCGTCAGACCGTCGCCGTCGATAAACGACCAGCGGCCCGCGCGGTTGATGCTGAACGGCACGTACTTCTCGCAGTCGTCGGTCATGGCGGCCGTCACGTCCGGAGCGCTCCATGTCAGCACCACGTCCTTCTCCTCCTGAACGCCGGCAAGATCCCTGACGGCCGGCAGGCGCGACTCAAGCACCTCGACCTCCACGGCCTCGCTCTTGTTGTTGAAGTTCAGCTGATCCTTGCCATAAACGATGTTGAAGTGGTAGTCCTGCGTCCTGTCCCAGAACAGACCCGGGGTCTGCTTGAAGCTGGCAGTACCGTTCTCGCCGGCCTTGACCGATACGGGGTCGCTCTCGGCCACCTTCTCGTTGTTGCGGTAGAGTTCCACCACGAACGCGTCGGCATTCTCATATCCGATATTGCGGAAATTGGCGTTGAGGATATTTTCCTCGCCCGGCTCCAGCATCGGGGCCTCCATCGTCAGGGCCATCATGTCATGATCGGCAAACTGACGTATCTGGATGTCGTCGATCAGGAAATACTTGTCGTTCTGCTTGTACATACCGGCAAACTCCACATGCAGGCCCGGCTGAACGGTCTGTCCGCGGTATTTGTCGAGCGAGACGGTAATGATGTGCCATCCGGGAGTGCTGAAATCATTGGTGGAGATCGGCGAGCTCAACGCCACGTCTCCCTCGTAAGGATCATGCAGGATGGGATAGAATATATATTCATCGCGCGTCTTGCCCTCCTCCTCGGGCTGGACGTAGAACCGGAATGAGAACGCCGAGAGGTCGCTGTCGTCCACATTGACCTTGCCGGTGTAGAAACTGGTCTTCGCACCCTCGAATACGGAACGTTCCGTGCCGAAGTTGGGGTCGAACGCAACGGGCCATGCAAACAGGTATCCGTCACCGTCGGGAGTCTCGATGCCGAGTCTCTGCGAGTTGGCCGGATCCACTACCGACCATTCGGGATACCATGATCCCCACCACTGGCCTCCGCTCGTCTCATATCCCCAGTTCACTGACAGCTGTCCGTTCTCGAAGATGGGCATCGAATACGGAGCGCCCACGGGGATGGTGACGGACTGGGAGTAACTTGCCGGATCGAAACGGTAGGAACCCACCGTATTGTAGCCTGCATCGGTCACGGAATAGACGGTGCAATAGCAGTTGGCCTGATAGCCGTCGTTCACTGCCTTGAAGGTAAGCTCGGTGGTGGTGCTGGGATGGAACTCGTCGCCCACATAGTATTGGCCGTTGAGGATAACGGTATATTTGATAAGCGAAGGATCTATCTCACGGCCCTGGACGTCGGTGGTGGCGGGAGTCCATTTCAGGTTGATGACGCCGGTCTCAGGCTCGCTGATGACCAGATCGGTCACTTTCGCGCCGAAATCGACGCCGGTCACTGCGGAGCCGGACACATACTTGCCGGCACCATAGCTGTTGTAGGCAGTCACCTTGTAGTTATAGGTGCCTCGTTCCGGGCACTTGTCCTCGAACGTGTATGTCTCGCCGAATGTGGGGCTGCGGAACGTCTTGACTACCTGTCCGTCGCGCTCTACCTCGATTTTGGACATGGCCGTAAGTTTCTGACCCTGCATGTCCACCGTCGGAGCCTTGAAGCTGACCGTCACGTCGGTCGAGCCGTCATAGCGGAACCCGTCGAAACTGAGGTCGGTCACCGTGCCGGGTCCGTATGTGGAATAGGGAGCCTCGATCTCGATGTTGTCTATCTGCAGGTAGCGCTTGTAGAGCGCGGATGTGGCATGGAAGGCGATATAGTATTCGCCGGCCTCGTCCACGGTGATCTCCTTGGCCAGGACAACCGGCTTGGACGCGATGGCCTTGACCGATGTCTCGGGAACGAGCGTGGTGGTAAGGTCCTCGATGGCGTTGCCACGGCCCATCAGCACCTCCACCTTCTCCTCGGTACTTGACGCAAAGCCCGACGCCTCGGCATGGAATATGTAGCTCTTGCCCGGTTCCATATAGATGGGGGCCGTGACAAGATAATGGTTCTTCTTCGAGGTGGTGTACACCTGTGCCGCGCCGTTGCCCGTTTTGGTATCCTCATAGCGGAACCATACGTTCTGGGTATTATTGCCGGATCCGGAAGCGGTCTTGCCGTCATTATAGGCTGTGAAACGGTTCAGGGCATCGGCATCGGTGAAGTCCTCGGTCCAGGGAGCCTTGATGGTTCCGAGCACGACGGTGTTCGATGCCATCCCGGCACCTGCTTCGCCTGCGAATGTGGCATACACCGCATATTTTACGGTGGTGACGCTTTCGGGCCATGCCACCGATTCGGTGAACTCAAGGTCGGGGATATCGGTGGCGATTGTGTCCGTAGCCGCGCCGTTTACATATTTCACCACCGTATATTTCATGTCGGCGGGAGTTACGGCACCGTTATGCACGCCCTTGTCGACGGCATCCCAGGAAATCTTCATCGACGCGCCGTCGCGGTTGTACTCGGCCTTCACGTTGCCGGGTGCCACAGGCACGTCGGGACCTGCCCATACTCCTGCGGTAGCCTGCGACCAGAGGCCCGTGCCCTCGGAATTGCCGAGACGCACGCGCACATAGTACGAGCCGGCCTCCAGCAGCGTGATGTTGGCTTCGGTCTCCGCCCCCGGAGCGCACGAACCGGTGGCCAGCACCTTGCCTCCCGCACTGACCGAATAGCTCAGCTCACCGCTCAGCTCCTGTCCGTCCAGGGACTTGGCGGGGGCCGTAAACTTGACCTTGCCGTTCAGCGTCGTTCCGTCGAACGACACCTCGGTGCCTGTGGCCAGACCGGGAGCCGAACTCTTGACGGGATTGTGCAGCGACACCATGGAACCCATCCTGGCATAGAACGGCATGGTGAACGCCTTGTACAGGGCGCAGCCGTCGTTGATGTCCACCACATACAGGGCTGCCTCGCCCTTTGCGCGGTTACTCCAGTAGATATAGAACAGGTTGTCGCGCGTGTCGAGGAATCCGGCATTGGAGTCATTGCCGGCCAGACCCAGGTCTTTCACCTTGGCAGTGACGCCTGTGTTCTTGTCCACTGTGGCCAGCGAGCCGTCGGCGAGAACGGCATACATCTGTCCTGTCGATGTAAAGCCGCAGGCCTGCCAGGGCGAGTCGATTGTCGCGATGGCCTCCGAACGGCCCTGGTCCACGAACTTGTGGTCCATCTTTGCGAACTCATACGTCTTGCCCTCCTTGTCGTTGAAGCACCCGAACACGGCTCCCGTCTCGGGGTCGTAGGCCATGCAGGAGGCAATCATGCTGCTGTCCTCGTTGTCCTGGAACGCCAGATACTTCTGATCGGTCAGATTCAATGTACCCGACGCGTTTTTCTTGACGCTCCACGAACGTGTGTACCACGCATGATTGGCGTCATCGGCAACGTTCTTGTAGGTCCAGAGAATGCGAAGGTCGCCGTAAGCCATACCGCCGCGCACCCGCACGGTATTACTGGTGGACAGGAACCGTTTCAATCCGGCTTCCGCATCGAAAGTGTACTGTCCCGTCTGATTGGGATTGAACGCCGTGTTGTCGCTTTCGAGCAGCGTGCACATCAGCGAGTCGGGCAGTGCTTTGGTCCATTCTCCGGCCTGCGGAGCCTCGTGAGCCACAACCTTGTTCTTGTTGCGCATCGGAGAATAATAACCGTGCTGCACCACTCCCTTGCCGGACTGGATACCCCGCATTGCAGGCGCCACGGGTGATGTCTCCCAGTATCTGGCCATGACGGTGGCGCCGCCGGCCAGAAGCAACAGAGACATTGCCGATATGGCAATTCGTGCTGTAGTTGTTTTCTTCATATAAAAAGTTATTAATGTTACTTAATTTCGCTATTGCTATGTCGATCAAATATAAATCAATTACAAATAAAAGTAAAAAATCATAGAACCTGCATATATTTTCTTTAACATTTTTTACTGCATCATGTTTTTTTGACCTAAATCCAATAATTTATCCAAATCCGGTGGTACGCCTTATACTTAATGCGGCTAAATACGTTAAAAGAATGAAGCACATCGTGTGCGCCTTCGACATTGTTCCTCGATAATACCATCTATTAAATAGATTTTTTAGTTATGTTCAGCGAGTCCCGTACCCCCAGAACCCTGCGCCAGATTCTGTCCCAATATTGCACCCCTTACGACGCACTTGTTGAAGATTTTACCAAATGCGCCAGATTGATCAGTGTGAAGAAGGGGCAGCCCATTGTGCGGCAGGGTGAGATAAGCAATCATTTTGTCTTTAACCGTGTGGGATTGTTCCGCGTCAGCCACATCAACGGCAATACGGAAGACACGGTGCTGTTCGGCTCGTCGGGCGATGTCTTCACATCGCTGCACTCATACTATGCCGGCGAACCGGCAATCTTCACCCTCTCGGCCGTCGAGGACTCCGAGGCTTGGCTAATAAGCTACGACGACATGCGTATGCTGGAAGAAAAGCATCCGATACTGACTAAATGGATGAACCGGCTGTTGACCGAACAGCTGTACGGGTTTGAAAAGCGCTATCTCTTTTTCACCAACAAATCGGCCGAAGACCGCTTCCTGAACTTCATGAGCATACACAGCGAGTCATTGCGCCGCACACCCGTAAAATACATATCCCGCATCGTACCTCTCAAATACATAGCCCAGTACCTGAACATCAACCAGTCCACCCTGTCGCGCATCCGCAAGCGCATTCTCGCCCGCAAGGACCAATAACGTCGCCCCTCAAGTCGCAGCGGATGCCGAGAGCCCAACTTAATACCTTCTTATATCCGATTTGTCATTAATTTTTCCTAATTTTGCAGCGGTTACCGGAAATAATATACAAATCAGATGAAAGGCATTAAGGTCTCGGGGCCGTGGGAGGTTGTGTTGGTGGCGGCGGTGTGTATATGCGCCTTCTTCATCAACAATCAGGTCATCACGCCCGACATAATGGAATCGCGCAACATCATCGCGGCGCGCGAGATGGTGTACGACGGCCACTGGATCACACCCACCATGAACGGCGACCTGCGCCTGGAGAAACCTCCGTTGCCCACGTGGCTCACGGCTGTGGCCGAGATTGCCTCGCCCGACAACGTCGCGCTGCAACGCGCCATGGCCGGTCTGGCCGCCCTGCTGTTGGTGTTCTATTTCTGGCGATTCGCACGCAAGGTGCTGGACATCGACCCGCTGGCGCCGACCCTGCTGCTGGTCACGTGCTATAACGTCATCCTGATGGGGCGCACGGCCTCGTGGGACATATACTGCCACGCCTTCATGATGGGCGGCATCTATCATCTGGCGCGGGGTCTCAGCGGCAAGTCACACCAATGGGGCGACTTCATCGCCTCGGGAGTATTCATCGGGCTGTCAATCATGAGCAAAGGCCCGGTGTCGCTCTACGCGCTGTTCCTCCCCTTTGTGCTGAGTTACCCCTTCTTCTACCGCCATCCCATGCGCGGCAAGACATGGCCATTAGTCACCATGATACTGTTGGCGCTGGCGATCGGCACATGGTGGTTCATATACATCCACCTCACGCAGGCCGAGGCGCTGGAAGCCGTGGCATTGAAGGAATCCTCGTCGTGGATCAACCACAACGTGCGCCCGTGGTGGTACTACTGGCAGTTCTTCCTTGAGAGCGGCGCATGGTCGCTGCTGCTGCTCACGGCCATGTTCCTGCCGCTGTTCAATCCGCGCCGCCGCACGTCGCGCCGATGGCTGTTCCCGATGTGCTGGATGTTGGCATCGTTAGTGCTCCTCTCCCTGCTTCCCGAAAAGAAGACCCGATACCTACTGCCGCTTCTAATTCCCGCCGGTTACGTGATGGGCGTGATGATACTGTGGTGGAAACAGGCCTTCGCCCACGCAAAGACAGCCGATAAGTCCGACCGCGTCATGTTCCGCATCAACACATACCTGATGGCTTTTGTTGTGGCCGTAGTGCCCGTGGCGGCATGGATGTTCCTGCTGCAGCCCGGATACATATCGATGACGGTGTGGATTCTGTTCGCGATTATTGCCATAGCCATAGCGGTGTATCTGGTCATGGCCGCCGTCAGACTGCGCCCCATGCACTTGCTGTACGGCGTCACGGCGCTGTTCGCAGCCGCCGAATGCTTCGCGCTGCCGATGTTGGGCAACGTCATCAACAATCCCGACATGAAAAGCATCCGCGCCACCCGCACCGTCAAGACACTGGACGGCATTCCCTTCTATCACGTCGACACCGTGCCGCTGCGCATCGAGTTGGTGTATGCCGCTCACCGCAACATCCGGCCCGTATCGCCCGACTCACTGCGTGCCAAGCTCCCCTGTGCCCTGCTGACTCACCGTCCCATTTCCGAGGCCTTACCTCAAAGCAAGCTACAAGGCATCGAGGCCATCCAGATAGACCGTTACGACGACAACCGCCGTCCCAAGACCAACAAACGCTACGGCACCCACTTCATCTACTACGTCACCCTCCTCCGCGACTCCGCCGGGCGGCATTAACCCGCCCCCGCGTTAATGCCGCAGAGACTGTGGTAAAAGCCCGCGGCTTTTACGCATCCTTAACTTTTTCAACTGCGCGTCACGCCAATACACAAAGGGCTGCTTTCTCACGAATGCAGCCCTTCCCAATTACTAATCCTGCAATTGTTTCTTCGAGGATTATTTCAACAACCTAATTTATTATATCTTATAACTAATTTCTTTATTATTTATTGTGTTTTGCACACACTTATTTTGCAAAATTATGCAACACCGTGATTCCGTGCGACTTAATTTTACAATTATTTGTCATTGCAGCGTAACATGCCGTAGTATCGGTCCAGAACATCCTGGGCGGCGGTGAACGACGACTGCTCGTTGTTCAGCACGCGCATCTCCTTCTGCTCAAGGAGCGCCCGGATTTCCGGACGGCTGTAGAAGTCGTGGCGCAGACGCTCGTTGATGGTCTCCAGCATCCAGTATTTGGCCTGCTCGTTGCGTTTATGCTGGAAATAGCCCGTTTTCTTCACATATTCAAAGTAACGGTCTATCATGTCCCACACCTTGTCGATGTTCAGCTCGTAATAGCCCGAATAGCATATCACCTCCGGCACCCACTTCGACGGTGTGGGCGGAAACAGATGCAGGGCGTTGCGGAACTGCGCGGCGGCGAGGTTGGCGCGGTCGATGTTGTCGCCGTCGGCCTTGTTTATCACGATGCCGTCGGCCATCTCCATGATGCCGCGCTTTATGCCCTGCAGCTCGTCGCCCGTACCGGCCAACTGTATCAGCAGGAAGAAGTCTACCATCGAGTGCACGGCGGTCTCGCTCTGCCCCACGCCGACGGTCTCCACGAATATATTGTTATAGCCCTGTCTCTTATACACATCTCCGAGCCCACGAGACTG
>ENA-OYYR01000171-OYYR01000171.1-human-gut-metagenome-genome-assembly--contig:-NODE-171-length-35032-cov-7.417045_pt1 | contig 35032 bp, 25 predicted proteins | sample MGYA00244066_ERZ653454 | MGnify/ENA primary metagenome ERZ653454 (study PRJEB26926, sample SAMN06165163) | human gut metagenome | biome: ENVO:00009003; feature: ENVO:2100002; material: ENVO:00002003...
GAGCATGGAGTTTCTGACCAATCCGGATATTCTGGAAGAACTGATGCCGTGGAATATATCTGTGCAGAAAATCTGTAAAGCAACATGAGTAATCCTCGAACCGCAGCTTGGGAATCTTTTATTTAGGGGCGGTATGTTATTAGGCGGTTACCAAGTATGTTTATCTGATATGGAGTATCAAATGTTACATTAGGTATCCACTCTTTCCTTATAGTCAAATTTGTATCAAAACGACTCTTACTAGCCAATATTTTCATCAGATTCACACCTCACTTAAAATGCCACTGCCAACTGGTGAATTGTATTTTCTCTCTAACCAGTGTGATTTACCATTAGTTTTGAGCTCATAAACCTCGTATACTGAGTACCCTATTTTTGATATTTGTGTTCTGTTTATTATTATGTAGTAGTTGTACTTGTCTGCATTGACAAATGTGGCAAACTCTTTGCTCTCTACAAAATCTTCATCGTCTATCACTATCACAGAATTTACAATAGGGAAATTATTTATGTCATCCCAATATTCCTTTAAGCTACTATACTTATTTTCATGTATTCTTCTATTTGCATGCTTTATAAACTTTGAGAACTCAGATTCACTTATGCTTATTAAATCAAATCCATTAGACACACTAATCTTAACAGATGGATTGCCTAAATTATTTATCAAAGATACCATTTTTGTCTTACCTGTAGCGCTATCACCTAAAATGAATGTTATCTTTTCTCTGATCTCAAACTCATACTCAAGTCTTTTAGACCTAATGCTTATATCAACACTCATGTCCAATCTGTCTCCTTTAATGTTCTCCAAGACTCACCATTGCCATATACTTCGTTTATAAAAGCCTTTACAAACTCTTTTTTACTGTTTATTTCACCATAACCATGCACTACTGTTTTAACTGGAAGTTGTCCAGGAGTTGGTAATGGTAGTATATGAGAGGTAGTAATTGTTATGTCTTTCCGCTTAGCAATTTCAAGTAAAAGTCCAATACAATTGTCACCAAGTCTATCACCATTAACTATATAGTCCTCCTCAAAAAGTATGATTAATGCTTTTGAACCACTTGATAAACTTTCTGGTGATATACCTAGCAATACATCGTTATATAAATTTATACCAGATACCACAGTTGTGTTATCTATGTCCTTAATTATTTTTCTTACGAATTCATCATCAAACCACTCTGGCTCATAACTTGTATCAAAGTAACCTCTTACATTTGATATTCTGTTCGGCAATCTCTTGCATGTCTCCTCATAATTGCTCTCAATAATTATATTAAGCATTAAAATTTCTCCTTTGTATCTATTTGGTGTCTAGCAATTATATCATCAATTGCATAGTCAACATCTTCCAATGTTTTAGTAATTCATCCATGTATAAACCTTGCTTTGGCATTAAGCCACCCACAATACAAAAAATAGTCTAACATTTATATCTGTGTAACAATGTTAGACTATTCTATGTCTTAGTATTTTATTACTGTATGTTAGAGAAATAGTAACCGCACTGATATGCTACAGTACCGTTAGCTATTACCCTATACCAACCGTTCTCAGTACATTTAGCTATGATATGAGTTTCAGTTACAGCTGGCACACTTCTTAATATAGGATAGTCTGTACTTGGACCGGATCTTAAATTTAAGTATGTACAATAGTCTACCTTTAGTGTCTTATCAACCCACTCAAATGTAAAATATGCAGGCAGGCAAGCTTGCTGCCGAACTTTGTCAGGCAATCGGTATGCTTTGAGAAGCAATTCTCATGACCTGTGTCATAGCAAAATTTCACGTTATCATGGTTTCCGAACTGGTCAAAAAGCACGTCAAGGAACTGTGGGAGCTGGATATTCTCAAAGGCGATATCGACGCTGTTTTCTTCTCCGCACTGTATTATCTTGGCGAAATTCTCTATACCGAAACGAGATACTTCGGGCGGAACAAGCCCGTCAGTGGGGTGGCATATCATGGTTTTTACGCCATTCTCACCGCACACTCTTACACATTCAAGTGTTCGTTGGAGGATATATTCGCTCTCAGGGCATATTGTCCAAAGGGCGTTCATGCGATCAAACTGTGAATGGACGTTTTCTATTTCCAGTCCAAAATTTCGTACAATATCATACTGTGTGTATTTTAGTCCGTCAGAAAAGCCAAGCATTACACCGTCAAAGCCGTTCTCTTTTATAAGTCTTATACGCTCCTCAAAGGGTATTTTAAAGGTGAAGTCTGCAAACATACAGCGTTTCAATCTGTTTTCCTCCTTACCAAAAACAGCGGCAGAATTGCTCTGCCGCCGTGTAAATTTAGTTTTTGAGAGAATGGAGTGGTGCAGGGATCTGTCCGCCACGATTGATGAACTTGGAAGGTGACTCTTTTTTGAGCGGCATAACAGGTCCGCAGCCAAAAAGTCCGCCCCAATCAAGTTCTTCGCCAACGCCCTTGCCAATAGCAGGGATAACTCTTACGGCGGTGGTCTTGTTGTTTACCATACCGATAGCAGCTTCGTCTGCGATGATAGCGGAAATAGTATCGGCTGGGGTATCGCCCGGGATACATATCATATCAAGACCAACTGAGCATACAGCGGTCATAGCTTCAAGTTTTTCAATGCAGAGCGCACCGCTCTTTGCGGCATCTATCATGCCTGCATCCTCAGAAACAGGGATAAATGCACCTGAAAGTCCGCCTATTCTTGAGCAAGCCATTACGCCGCCCTTTTTAACTGCGTCATTGAGCAGGGCGAGGGCTGCTGTTGTGCCATGTGTACCGCACTTTTCAAGACCTATTTCCTCGAGGATATGGGCAACAGAGTCGCCTACTGCCGGAGTTGGTGCGAGTGAAAGGTCAACGATACCGAATGGAACGCCAAGACGCTTGGAAGCGATAGTTCCAACGAGCTGACCTACTCTTGTTATCTTATATGAGATCTCCTTGATAACGTCGGATATCTTTGTGATATCAGCGTCAGGATATTTTCTCAAAGCGGCTCTTACAACGCCAGGACCTGATACGCCCACGTTTATCATGCAATCAGGCTCGCCAACTCCGTGGAAAGCACCTGCCATGAACGGGTTATCCTCAACTGCGTTACAGAAAACAACGAGTTTTGCTGCGCCAAAGCAGGCAGAGTCAACTGTTCTTTCTGCACACTCTCTTACAACGCCACCCATCATTTTGCAGGCGTCCAGATTGATACCTGTTTTTGTTGAACCGATATTTACAGAGGAACATACTCTCTCAGTAGTAGCGAGTGCCTCTGGGATAGACTTGATAAGCTCGATATCGCCTGCGGAGAAGCCCTTTGGAACGAGGGCTGTATATCCGCCGATAAGGTTTACGCCAACGTCCTTTGCGGCTCTGTCCATAGCGTGTGCAAATGGAACAGGTGAACACTTGCAGGCAGCAGACACGATAGCGATAGGGGTAACGGAAATTCTCTTATTTATGATCGGGATTCCAAGCTCCTTTTCTATCTGTTCGCCCACCTCAACAAGCCTTGCGGCTTTTGCGGTTATCTTCTTATAGACATTCTCGCAGGCAACGTTTATATCGCTGTCGATACAATCAAGCAGAGAAATGCCCATTGTGATAGTACGAATATCAAGACAATCGTCCTGTATCATTCGTATCGTTTCCAACACGTCATATGTATTAATCATTTTACTGAAATCTCCTCTTTAGATATGGTGCATACAGTTAAAAATATCCTCGTGCATCGTATGGATCTTTACGCCCATTGTCTGACCAAGCTCTGTAAGTCCGTCTGCCATGGTAGCAAAATCGGAGTTGAGCTTTGTGATGTCAACAAGCATTATCATAGCAAAGAGGTCCTGCAAAACTGACTGAGTGACCTCGATAACATTCGCATTATATTCTGCACACTTTGTGCTTACCTTTGCAAGGATACCTACAGCGTCCTTACCTATAACCGTAACAACAGCTCTCATTAATAAGACCAGCCTTTCCAAATTCATTTATATATTTTCTATTATACCACACAGCGGAGATTTTGCCAAGAGTTTTAATTGTAAATATTTTATTAACGTTGGAAATGCGTTTTATGGGGCGACAATCAAGGCAGGTGGTTTGCGGTGAACGAAACGGGCGAACATTGTTCGCCCCTACCCATATTTGTACGAATTACAAAAAAATTCGCACAAAATCGAAAACGTTGAAGTGCAAAAAAGCGGGGTGTCAGATTTCTGCAAAACAAAAAAATTCGATGAGCGGGACGTCAATTTCTGTGAGCTTTCGAGCAGAAATTTCGCCGCTCCCCTACAAAAAACGCCCCCATTCAGGGGACGTTCTTGTATTATTTTTCTGTTCTGAATGGTGCGAGTGGTATGCCTGTTTCGTTGAAGATAGTTACCTCGCAATAGTTGAACCAGTTATATCTTGCATACAGAGGTTTTTCAACGGCGTCTGACTTGATGAAAATCTTACTGCCATTTATGGTGATATCGGCTTTTACGAACTCTTCGTCCTTGCCTGCTATCTCAAAGCCCTGTGCTTCGCCCTTTACTACAAAGCCACTTTCGGCATGGTCAAAGCTAAGCTCTATGCCACCGTTTTTATACTCCAGCGACTTATAGATAGGTCCGAATGCTTTTACGTCCATGCCGTAGAAAAGCTTTTCTGCCTGCAAACAAAGTCTTTCGCCAACGGGTACTTTATTCTTTGGGTGGATCTCGTTGAACTCACCGCAATCTGAGATAACAGCTATTCCTGTATTTTTCACTGTCTTATATGCTCTCATCTGTGCTTCTCTTATTTTACACCAATGCTTATAATCAGGGTCTGCGGCGTATTTGAACATTGGGAGCTGGACGATTATGAACGGAAGCTCATCGTCGCCCCACTTCTCTCTCCAAAGCCTGATAAGAGATGTGAGGAGGGTGTAATAGCTGTCCGGCTTATGGTCGTCAGACTCGCCCTGATAATAGAGGAAGCCTTTTATTGTATAAGGACAAACTCTTGACACCATGGTCTCAAAAAGTCCTGTTGGGCGGAATGGGTTTACGCAGTTTATTGGACCCGGCCAATTCTTATCGCCAAGGATCTCGTTGGCTTTCTCCCAGCTCATTGTTGGGTCTTTTTGCAGAAGCTCGCCGTATTTTTTATCCCACACACGCTCAAATTTCTGATAATCTCTGTATTCTTTTATCTGCTCCTCGACAGTTTTGCCCTCAATACGTTTTTCATACTCGTCTATGTAGCTTCTTATTTCAGCGTTGTTTTCAAGGGTCGGTCTGTCTACCCATGCGGAGGCTGATGTGCCGCCCCAGTTACAGCCGATAAGTCCTACTGTTACGCCAAGGTCTTTGGCAAGCTTTCTTCCAAAGAAAAAGCCGACTGCACTCCACGCTCTTGAATTATCCTTTGAAGCCTGTGACCATGCGGTATTGTTTTCGTCCTCATAGAACATTTCGTCAAGAGTGCCACGCTTTTGAGTGTAATAAAATCTTACGTTGCAATCAGGGGTGAGGTTTTCGAGAACTTCTTTGCCGCCCTTTGCGTTTTGAAGTTCAAGCTCCATATTTGACTGGCCGCCGCAGAACCACACTTCGCCTATCATGATACGGCAGAATTTTTTCTCTGTACAGCCGTCTGAAACTGTCATTTCATACTCTCCGCCTGCACTCATTGGAGGGAGGACGGCCGTCCACCTGCCGTCGCAGACCTGCGTCTGGACTGACACGCCGTTAAGAGTAACTGTGACAGTTCTTTCCTCGTCCCCAAGTCCCCAGACTGTTATGTTCTTGTCACGCTGGAGCACCATATCATTTGAAAAAATATTTGCTACTTTTAACATACTTTTTTCTCCTTTCAATATCTATAAAAATTCAAAAAATATCATCGCCGCAGGCGATACCTTAATTCCTCACTCCTCACTCCTAACTCCTCACTAATCAAAGAGTATGGTAGAACAGAATGATATCCTCAAAAACGCCCTCTTTGTTTTCAAAGCCATTCGGTACAGTGCCGAGCTTAACAAAGCCGAGGTTTTCGTAAAGCTTTACCGCTTTGACGTTTGATGCAACAACGGCATTGAACTGGAGCACCTTAAAGCCTTTCTGCTTTGCTATGAAAAGACAATGTTCGACTATGACCTTTCCTGCTCCTTTTCCACGGCAGGTGCTTTTTACGGCATAGCTTGCGTTTGCGATATGTCCGCATCTGCCAACGTTATTTGGGTGGAGAATATACATTCCTACGGTCTCGCCCTCATACTCTGCAACACCGCAGAATGTTTGTGAAGCAAAGAATTTTTTTGCCCCATCATAGTCGAGGGTCTCTTTCTGTGGAAAGGCATTGCCCTCTTTTACAACTTCGTTCCATATCTCTGCCATTGCAGGAACGTCATCAATATTGTAACCTCTTACGGTCACGTTTTTCATTTTTGCCATTTTGGATACTTCTCCATAATAAAATTACTCTATAAATGACTTCATGCCACGCTCACGTCGCCAATCAAGGAACTCCTCATATGTTCCCTGTCTGTCGATACAGCCGTCAGGGGTTATCTCGATTATTCTGTTTGCAACTGTCTGAACTATTTCGTGGTCATGAGATGCGAAGATCACAACGCCTTTGAAATCTCTAAGTCCGTTATTTACGGCTGTGATAGACTCAAGATCGAGGTGGTTTGTAGGTCTGTCAAGCATTATAACGTTTGAGCCGAAGAGCATCATACGGCTGAACATACATCTTACCTTTTCACCGCCTGAGAGAACTTTTACAGGCTTATATATCTCGTCCCCTGAGAAGAGCATTTTGCCAAGGAAACCTCTGAGGTAGGTGTCTGTTACCTCGGAAGTGGAATATTTTCTTATCCAATCCACTATGCTTTCGTCATTGTCGTTGAAGTAGGCTGAATTGTCAATAGGGAAATATGAACGTGATGTGGAAATGCCCCACTTAATGCTGCCCTCGTCTGGCTCTTCTTCCTCTGCAAGTATCTTGAAAAGCATTGTGATAGCCTGCTCGGACTCGCCGATGAAAGCGACCTTATCGGTACGGCTGAGGGTAAAGGAAACATTATTGAGGAGCTTTACGCCGTCAACTGTTTTGGATATGCCGTTGACTTTGAGGACGTCTTTTCCAAGCTCTCTATCCATATTAAAGCCTATGAAAGGATATTTTCTTGATGAGGCAGGCATTTCTTCGACTGTGAGCTTATCAAGAAGCTTTCTTCTTGCGGTAGCCTGCTTGGACTTTGATTTATTTGCAGAGAAACGGTTGATGAACTCCTGGAGTTCCTTGATCTTCTCCTCTGCTTTCTTGTTCTGGTTCTTTATCATTCTCTGCATGAGCTGTGAGGACTCATACCAGAACTCGTAGTTACCAACATACATTTTTATCTTTGTATAGTCGATATCCACGATATGGGTACAAACATTATTAAGGAAGTGTCTGTCATGGGATACAACGAGGACAGTTCCGAAATAGTCGGCAAGGAAGTCCTCAAGCCAGCTTATAGCGTCGATATCAAGGTGGTTTGTAGGCTCGTCCAGCATGATAATATCAGGATTGCCGAAAAGCGCCTGCGCAAGAAGCACCTTGACTTTTTCGTTACCTGAGAGGGTGGACATCTGTGAATAGAGGATATCCTCGGAAAGACCAAGACCCTGAATGAGCTTTGAAGCGTCAGACTCAGCTTCCCAGCCGTTTAATTCTGCGAACTCGCTTTCAAGCTGTCCTGCTCTGTCGCCGTCCTCCTCGGTGAAGTCCTCCTTGGCGTAAAGCTCGTCCTTTTCTTTCATTATCTCATAAAGTCGCTTATTGCCCATTATTACAGTTTCGAGAACTGTATACTCGTCAAATGCAAAGTGATCCTGACGAAGCACTGAAAGTCTGTCCTCTTTTGAGATCACTACCTCGCCTGTGGTAGGCTCTATCTCACCGCAGAGGATCTTCAGAAATGTTGACTTTCCTGCACCGTTTGCACCGATTATGCCATAGCAGTTGCCGTTTGTAAATTTAAGGTCAACGTCCTTGAAAAGAAGCTGACCACCGAATGAAAGGCTTACGTTTGATACTGTTATCATTTTAACTCTCCTATATCTGATAATTATACTTTGACACTTTATTATACCACACAAAGAGGCTTATGTCTACTTTTAATTATTAATTTTTCATCACTGCGCTTTTATGGTGCAAACGAGGTTTTGCTCTTGACGTTTTCAACAAAAAGTGTTATAATTGTTATGTACACATTGGCAATAGCGATAATTATTGCCCTGAAAATTCAAGAATTAAGTTGGAAAGGATAACTTGAATATGAAAAAAGTTTTGTTTGCTTCTTCGGAGTGTGTTCCGTTTATCAAGACAGGCGGTCTTGCTGACGTTGTTGGCTCTCTGCCTAAGTGCTTTGACAAGAGGTATTATGATGTCAGAGTAATTCTTCCTAAATATTCCTGCATGAAACAGCAGTGGAAAGACATGATGCAGTACAAGACCCATTTCTACATGGACTTTGCAGGTCAGAGCCAATATGTGGGCGTGCTTGAATGCGTTTATGATGGCATTACGTTCTATTTTATCGACAACGAACACTATTTCACCGGTGACAAGCCTTACACTGAGCATCACTGGGATATAGAAAAGTTCATGTACTTTGACAGGGCTGTGCTTTCTGCTCTGCCTCTTCTTGATTTCCGTCCTGACGTTATACACTGTCACGACTGGCAGACGGGTCTTATACCTGTATATCTTCATGACAGCTTTGCAGGGGGAGATTTCTTCCGCGGCATAAAGACCGTTATGACTATACACAATCTGAAATTTCAGGGAAATGACGGAGTTGAGCAGTTCAAGAGGATATCCGGTCTGTCTGACTACTACTTCACTATCGACAAGCTGAGAACGGGCGTTGACGGCAATATGCTCAAGGGCGGTCTTGTTTATGCTGACGCTATCACAACTGTCAGCAACACATACGCAGAGGAGATAAAGACGCAGTTCTACGGCGAGGGTCTTGACGGACTTATGAGGGCAAGGGCTAACGATCTCCGTGGTATCGTAAATGGTATCGACTACGTTGATTACAACCCTGACACGGACAAGAACATTGTTGTAAGATACAATTATGACAACGTGCTTGAGAAGAAGATACACAACAAGAGGGCAATTCAGGCTGAGCTTGGTCTTGCGCAGGACGACAATCGCTTTATGATAGGCATTGTTAGCCGTTTGACAGATCAGAAGGGCTTTGACCTTATTGCATACATGATGGAAAGAATGTGCGAACAGGGCATACAGTTCGTTGTGCTTGGCACGGGCGAGCAGAAATATGAGGATATGTTCCGCTGGTTTGCAGGCAAGTATCCTGACAGGGTTTCCGCTAACATTTACTACAGTGAGGAAATGAGCCACCGCATTTACGCATCTGCTGACGCATTCCTTATGCCGTCACTTTTCGAGCCATGCGGACTTTCACAGCTTATGTCACTGCGTTACGGCACGCTGCCTATCGTTCGTGAAACTGGCGGTTTGAGAGATACTGTTCAGCCGTTCAATCAGTTTGATAGGACCGGCACTGGTTTCAGCTTTGCAAACTACAATGCACACGAGATGTACAACACTGTGATGTTCGCAAAGTACATATTTGATGACAGACGTGACGAATGGAACGGACTTATCAAATCTGCAATGGCACAGGATTTCTCATGGCAGGCTTCTGCTAACAAATATCAGGAAATGTATGACTGGCTTATCGGCTAAGATAGATACAAGAAAAGCTCCGCAGGAAAGGCGGAGCTTTTTTTATGTTATAGGTTTTGTGGCAAGCATATGATTTGTCGGAGATCAGGTGGACGACCTCAGGTCGCCGCTACGGAAACAAACATAAAAAGCGGCACAGTTTAGGCTGCACCGCTTTTGTTTTGCATTTATCAGTCACCGAAAGCAACGCCCAGAGCCTTTGCGGTCTTGACGAGCTGGTGGTCTGCAGGGACGAATTTTGTTTTGCCTGCGACTTCTGAAAGTGGGTTTTCTGACACAACTTCATTTATCATTGCCACTGCATAGCCGTATTTATCAGCTGCGATAAGCTCTGCGGCATGGACGCCGAACTTTGTGGCAAGCACTCTGTCATAGGCTGACGGACTGCCGCCTCTGAGCATATGACCAGGAACGCAAACTCTTGTTTCTCTGCCTGTAAGCTCTTCTATCTGCTTTGCAATTCTAGGGGTAGCAGTTGTAAGACCCTGCTCTGCACGGAGTCTTGCTCTTTCCTTCTTTTTAAGCTTTGCCTCTTCTTTATCAAAAGCACCCTCAGCTACGGCGAGGATAGAAAATCCCTTTGATTCTCTCTTTTCGCAGGCAGCGGCAAGCTTTTCGATATCATATGGTATTTCAGGAATGACTATCATATCTGCACCGCCTGCGATACCTGAATAGAGGGTGAGCCAGCCGGCTTTATTGCCCATTATTTCTGCAACAAGTATTCTTCCGTGGGAATTGGCTGTGGAATGAAGTCTGTCGATAACGTCTGTGGCTGTGTCAACAGCGGTATGGAAGCCGAATGTTACGCTTGTGCCCCAGATATCGTTGTCGATAGTTTTTGGCAGGCCGATAACGTTAAGTCCCTCGGTTGAAAGGAGGTTAGCGGTCTTATGAGTGCCGTTTCCGCCCAAGGTGAGCAGGCAATCGAGCTTCTGCTTTTTATAGGTTTCTTTCATAGCCTTTACTTTATCCACGTTATCTTCTTCGATGACCTGCATTTTCTTGAAAGGCGTTCTCTTTGTGCCGAAAATAGTTCCGCCTGTGGTAAGGATACCAGAAAAGTCAGACTGTTTCATTTCTTTGCACATATTATTGATAAGTCCGTAATAGCCGTCCTCGATACCTACTATCTGAACGTCCTCGCCGAACTTTTCATAGCAAGCCTTTGCAACGCCTCTGATAGTTGCGTTAAGTCCCGGACAATCTCCTCCGCTTGTGAGTATGCCTATTCTTTTCTTCATTTTACCAAGTCCTTTCAATGAAATTCTATCATTATCAACGATATCAATACTTATCGCTTGTGCTGAAATCTTCTATATCGGCTTCGTCGGAAGGAGTGATATCCTGCTGAGTTTCCTCAGGGGTGGCCTCGCTTTCCGGCTCATCGTCAATATATGTGAACCTTGAAGTCTGATGCTCTTTCTTATCCTTTTCACTGTTCTCGCTAAGTTTGAAACGTGCTATCATATTCTTTAGTATGAGCGACTGGCTTGAAAGCTCTTCACTTGCGGAAGCTGAACCGACTGCAGTCGAGGTATTGGCTGATACAACGGCTGATATCTGGTCTACTCCCGTATTTACCTGAACGATAGCTTCTGCCTGCGCCTCAGAAGCGTCTGAGATATTCTTTACGAGATCCTTTATAGTATTTGAATTGCTTACGATATTGTTCAGTGAATCAGCAGTTTCTTCGGCTATCTTAGAGCCCTTTGAAACAGCGGCAGACTGGTTTTCGATAAGTGAAGCGGTCTGCTTTGCGGCTTCGGCTGATCTTGATGCCAGACGTCTTACCTCGTCTGCTACCACGCCAAAGCCCTTTGAACCCTCTCTTGCGGCCTCTACGGCGGCGTTAAGGGCAAGGATATTTGTTTGGAATGCGATCTCGTCAATGACCTTGATTATCTTTGAGATCTCATCAGAAGCAGTATGGATAGCATTCATGGCATTTACCATGTTGCCCATATCGCTGTTGCAGTTGTCAACGGCTTCAGTATTCTTAAGTACGATATTATAAGCGTTCTTAGAGTCCTCAGAGTTCTGAGTTATCTGCTTTGAAACATCGCTGAGGGTAGCGGAAAGCTCCTCGATCGCGGAAGCCTGCTGTGTAGAACCCTGTGATACAGACTGTGCGATATTTGACACCTGAACCGCTCCTGAGTTCACCTGCTCGGCTGACATATTGATAGAAGCAAAGGTATCAGACAGTGAGTCGAGTATCTCGTTAAACGTACTCTTTATCTTATAGAAGTCGCCCTTGAAAGTACCTTCCATTCTGTGGCAAAGGTTACCCTCGGATATTTGGGTAAGAGCCACTGTGATAAGGTTGATATACTGTCTGAGGCAGACGATAGTTTCTTCCAGAGAGTTTGAAAGGACGCCAAGCTCGTCCTTTGAATACCACACGTCAACAGGGTCGGTAAGGTTGCCCTGTGCGAGAGAACGAAGTCTGTTTGTGGTAGAAATGATAGGCTTTGTTATCCTCTTTGCAAAAAGCAGAGAGAACAGCACCGTCAGGCACATAAGCACAACGCCCATTACAATGATATTAGTAAGTGCGCTGGAGCTTGCAGTGGTGAAGTCGGCAACATTTGTAACCATGACGACAGTACCGTCAAAATATGACGAACCATAATAGCCCACGATATAATTGTTATCCTTAAATTTATACTCTGTTGTACCGCTATTATTTGCAAGTATTTTCTCAACGGCATTTGTCACTTCCGTATATTCTTCATCTTTCTTACCGATCTCAAGGGCATTTTTACCTATCTGATCGGTATCCTTATGAAGAAGGATCTCTCCGTCTTTACCAACAAGATAAACATAGCCGGATTTTCCGAAGGTATATTCATTAAGAGCATTGATAAGCATATCGCTCTGAATGGTAATACAAGCGACTTTTTGTTCTGTGTTGCCAGACTTTGTTGAAGCAAGTATAGAAAAATAATTCTTACCGCCAAAGGTATATATATCGGTTATATAAGCCGAGCTTCTTTCGCAAGCGCTTATGATGTGCTCCTTTTCAACTGATGACGATACCATTTCATTATCTGTTGCAAGCACAATGCCATTGCCGTCATAAACTGTAAAATTCAGATAGAAGCCTGTGTTGTCTGCAAAGCCACTTTTTACCGCCTTTAGTCTGTCAGCGTCAGTTTTTGCCTCTAAAAAAGAATCAGACTTTACGGTCGAAACTATATTATTCGTATAAGAGCTGATCGTCGAGTCAAAATTCTTAGCCGCCTGAACAGCCAGTGGTTCAGCGGTGCTTTTGAGCGTATCCTTTGCAGAAACGTTTATAAAATACACGGAAACCAAGCTGAGCAGCACCGTGATGATAAGTGCGATTGAAAGCATTGCCAAAAGCAGCTTTGAACGCAACGTTTTCATATAAAGTTCCCCCTTATGAACTTGTTTTTAACGCAGCACACAACACTGCGATATTACGTGTTTATTATATCATAATTGCACAATTATTTCAAGTACCACAAGCATATTTTTTGTGAATTTATGATGCAATTAATGATATGGAGGTGAATAAGAATAAGTAAAAAGGGGGTAAATAAAATATGTACATAAGTCTAAGGATAAGAAAAAGGGTGATGCTTTGCGTTATAGCTGTACTTTCTATGCTGGCGGCGGTGGCTGTTATGCCGACCTTTGCAAAAGAAGAAAAAACAGATGGGATAAAGCTTCCGATCATAATGTATCACAGCATCGTAAAAAACGAAGATCGCAGCGGTGAGTATGTCATAACGCCTATCGAGCTTGAAAAGGATCTGCTTTATCTGAAGCAGAACGGCTACACTACTGTTTTTGTAAATGACGTTATAAGATATGTGAAGCGTGGGGGCGAGCTGCCTGAGAAGCCCATCATACTGTCCTTTGATGACGGCACTTACAACTACAGAGAATATCTTCTGCCGCTTCTTGAAAAATACGATATGAAAGCCACTGTATCTATTGTGGGGGCTTACACTGACGCTGCCTGCGAGGAGGCTGAGCCTGATCCTGCTTACTCTTATCTTGACTGGCAGGACGTTTCGGTGCTTCGTGACAGCGGTCATGTGGAGATATGCAATCACTCTTACGATATGCACAATCTTGAAGGCAGGCGTGGAGTCGGTCAGCTGGAGGGGGAAAGCTACGAGGATTACCGAAAGGTATTTCTTAACGACACCACGAAGCTTCAAACGCTTTGCGATGAACACTGTGGTTTTCAGCCAAACGTTTACACCTATCCTTTCGGCATAACCTGCGAAAGTGCAAGTCGGCTCGTAAAGAACATGGGGTTTGAGGCTAGTCTTGGAGTAGAGGAAAAAATCAATATAATAAAAAAAGAAGATGAGCGCTGCCTTTTTGGTCTTTACAGATACAATCGCAGCGGGATCATCTCCACAGAAGAATTCATGAAAAAAGTTTTTGGAGCATAAAAAAAGCAGCCCCTATTGGAGCCACTCTCTAAACTGAATCACCATCAGCATATTCACATTATACTCTGGCAGGTGTCGAAATTATACTTGTTTTTGTGTGATTTTTGTAAAAAAAATGTGTATTCGTGTAAGCAGAGTGAAAAATGCTGTCACAAGCAGCCAAAAGCACGTTGATACGCCACTTTTGGCTGTTTATCATCTCTTTACACAGAACTTATTTATCCTTTTTGCCGCCTTTGATCTTTCCTCTTATCCAGATAATTATTACGACAAGTGCAATAACAAGGACAATAAGGACGATAGCAAGGGCGGTATTGAGCATCTTTTTATACTGATCCATAACATTTGCGTTTTTGGACACGGCAGATGAAGTATCGGAACCGTCTTTCTTTTGGGCGGTCCGGGTCTGCTGTTCATCTCCGCCTGCGGCTCTTATTATGGTGACAGTATAGGTGGCGGCATTGCCGTCAGCGTCTGTGACGGTTATGGTTCGTACATTTTCGCCCACCTGACACTCGCTTGTGCCTGTATACCATATGTAATCAGAGGGGCTTGCTGTTGTTCCCTCTATCTCAACATTGGTAACGGAATTGTCAACGTTCACTGTATAGTTATAGACATTATAGGCAAAGGCAGGAGAAAGCTCGCCGTTATCCACTGTCAGGGCTGTAAGAACGCCTTTATCGGGTATGCCGTTTGAAGGTGCGGTCTTAGTGGTAGTGGTGGTGGTCTTTTCGGTGGTGGTCGTGGTTTCTGTTTCAGTCTTGGTTTCCACCTTATCGCTTCCCACTGTTATGACACAATAGGCGGTAGGCGAGCCGATAAGCTCTGAATCAGGGGAATATATCTGACAGCTTTGCAGGCTTATATTTGCATTTCCTGCTGACAGACCTTTGAACGTAAAACTGAAATCCACTTCTGAAGATGGGGTATCAGGAAATCCGTTTACTGTAAGAACTCCTCCGCCGCCTGAGGCGTTGTCGCTTGACACAAATTCTATAACGGAATCGTCATAGGCGATATTTGCCTGAACGCTTCCTATCTCTGAATCTGCAGAAAATGTCACGGACACTTCAAACTGCTGATCGGTCATGACGGGGTTTTTAGGCGAATAGAAGAAAGCCTCCCCTGTTGCATGGGCAGTGAGAGCCGTCATTGGAACTGCAAGTGCGGCTGTCAAGAGCGATGAGAATATTCTTTTTACAAGCTTTGTTTTTGTGATCATTGCTATCCCTCCCGATAACATGGATAATTATTTGGTATAAACTTTGGCTATATCAGACCACTGTCCGAAATAGGTCTTGGTCCCTGTGGCTGTATAGCTTCTCACACGGACGAAATATGTCTTTTGGCTTTTAAGATTTGTTACGGTCTTTTTGTCGGTCTTATTTGAGGTCACTTTAACTGTCTTTGCGCCGCTGAAAGATATATTTTCAGCATAGGATATCTCGTAGCCGGTGGCAGAGCCTTTCTGTGCATAGTCTATATAAAAGCCTTTTTTCACTGGTGTGAGCTTTTGTATGGTCTGCCTGGCAGGAGTGATGATAAAAAACTTTGTTATCACTCCGCCGTATGAGCCTTTTCCTGTTATTGTTACCTTAGCTGTGCCTATATTCTTATTGGAGGAATATTTCACTGTATAGTCTGTGCCGTTTTTAAGGGTCTTGCCCGAATATGTGACAGTTATGTTTTGGGTGATGTTCTTGCCTGTGAAAGACTTGTTTTTTATGCCTGTGACCTTAGCTTTTGCAAGGTCATATTTTGCGGTGGTCACACTCTTTGTATCAGACCATGCGCCGTTATAACGCTTGCCGCTGACTATTGTATACGAACGCACTCTTACATAATATTTCTTCCCTGCCGTCAGGTTTGAAACTGTCTTTTTATCCGTTTTGTTTGAGGATATGATCAAGGTTTTTGCACCTGCGAAGTCAGAGCGTGTACTGTACTGCAGTTCATATCCTGTGGCTGAGCCTTTCTGAGCAAAGTCGATAAAAAAGCCTTTATATCTTGTTTGCAGAGATTGTATCTCCTGTTTTGCAGGATAAATGGTAAAAGTTTTTGTTATCGTACCCTGATAGTTGCCCATGAAGCTTATGATCATTTTTCCAACGCCTATTTTTGTATTTGAGCTATAGGAAACAGTATAATCATGTTCAGGAAGAAGAAATTTTCCTCCGTCTGTTACCATAACGTCAGGTCTTATAGGCTTGCCTGTGTAGGAGAGCGTATCAACATAATAGACGCTTGTCAATTGGGCGGACTTTGGAAGAATGTCGAATGCTTTGGCTATAGTGCCGCTGTATCCGCCAATGCCTGTTATTATCATTTTGCCCTTGCCTGCGGCTATATTATCGGCATAGTCAATGGTATAGTCTTTATTATTTGTCAAAGTGGTATCGCCATAGGAAAGCGTTATACTGCTTTGAGCAAGCTCATAGCCTGTGAATGTCATATGTGTTTTAAAGCCTGATATCTCGCAGTCTTTTATAAGCTTTCTGTCGGTATAGACCGCCTGCACTGTCATATGGGCTGTGACTTTTGAAAAGTCTTTATCCCAGCCTGTAAAGCGTTTGCCTTTTATGGTCGGTGCTTTGGGCGGATCGGCACTTTTGCCGTATTCTACGGTCTGAGATGACAAAACTGTGCCGTTTATATCGGTGAAATCGACCTTGCAGGTATTGGCTTTCCAGCCTGCATAAAGCGTCTTTGAGCCGTCTGAAAAGCTCACGGACGTTATAGGCTCGCTCTCAAGCTGTGAGTCGGCATACCAGCCTGTGAACTGTGCGCCCTCTTTTGTGGGGGCGGAAAGCTGTGCGGTTTCGCCCTCGCCAAGCTCATCAGGGTTGAGGGGGCTGTTTTCGCCACCGTTCAGGATATAATCTATCTTTGCATTGTCACTTGGGGTGACTTTTGCGGAAACTGTGGTGTTTTCTGTGAAAACTGTGTTGCTGTTCACAGGTTCGCCTTTATGATACCAGCCGAGAGTGTATCCCTGCTGAACGTTCACATTTGGGAACACGGCTTTGCCTGCATAGTCGGTGCAGACTTCTATGGTCTGTGCCACAGCGGAGAATGTTATCTTATGGGAAGCCTGCTCGCTATATGAGGTCTGGCGCACAAGAGTGCCGTCCATTGTCCACTTTGCGCTGTCTTTGAACTTTTCACCATAGGTGTTCATTGCATATGCCCCTTGAGAAAGTGCATTTTTTGCAGAGAGGCTTGAAACCAGGCTGTCGCTGTCATTGCTGTAACAGCCGTATGCGTTCACAACGGAAACGGCAATATCCCTGCCTCCTATAAAGGCATTTGTAATGGCGGAGCTGTTTTCCCTTAGGTTTGAAGAACACTCTGTTATGATACCGCAGGATTGTCTTCCTATGACGCCACCTGAATAGACTTCTCCTGACACTGTGCCGTCAAAGGTGCAGGCTTTTATGGCTGTTCCTTGGTAAAAACCCACTATTCCACCTGCGTAATCGCCTTTCACTATACAGTTTTTCAGGGAAATGTTATTTATCTCTGCACCATTTTTTATGTATGCGAAAAGCCCTGAATACTCCCCTGAGGAGATAACTGCGTTTTTTATAAGATGTCCGTTGCCGTCAAAATAGCCCATGAATGGGTTTTCAGAATCGCCTACGGGTGAGATAGTTTTCCCGTCAAAGTCAAGGTCAGCTTCAAGGGTGACTAGCTTGCTCTCAAAGCTTTCGCCACTGCTGACACGCTTTGCAAAGCTTTCCCACTGGGCTTCTGTGGTTATAACAAGGGCTTCGTCCTGTTCTTCTGCGGCGGAGATAAGGAGCTTTTGTGCGTTTAAGATATCGTTTTTGGAAGCGTTCTCGTCTGCAAGCACCATTCGGGCATTGTTTGCTTCCCTTTCACAGCCTGCAAGGGTGCCGTACCTCCCAAGGGCGCTTTCAAGTGAACTTTTATCGGGCTTTGCAGTATCGTCAGTGTAAGCATAGATAAAAAGGCTTCCTATTGAGTCGGTCTTATCTGCTCCAACGTCAGACCAATATTTGCCGTTAAGAGAAATATAGCTTTGCCCTGACTGCGCCTTTGATGTTCGGTCGCTTTCTGCAAGGAGATATCCCCTGCCGCTGTCACCGCTGAATTTTACTGAAATGGAATATTTCTCGCCCTCTTCAAGGAGGATATCCTCGGGAAAGTCAACTGTATAAAAGCCGTTTGCGGACACTGAGCCGCTTATCTGCGTTTCAAGGACACCTATAGGGTCGCTGTCGGAAACGTTGGTATAGACGCTTAGGGTGTAATCAGCACTGCCCGTTTTGCCCACATACATAAAGCCTGCTTTATCAAGCTTTTCATCGGCTTTAGCAGTGAAAACATTTGCACCGTAAACAGAGCCGTCATTGCTGGCGTTCACAACATAGCCTGTCATTTTGCTGTAGTGATATGTATTATCACAGCTTTCTTCAAAGTCATAGCAGCAAAACTGTCCAAACTCTGCTTCATCATAGGACACCCAATAGAAGCCGTCATTGTCCTGATCTGCGCCCCACGAGCCTTTCACAAGCCATGCGCCGTTATTGGCAGGCTTATATCTGAAATTATCCTTACTGTAGTTATCGTCCCAGCCCACCACTGTGACGGAATGATTTATGATAGTGTTTTTTGAGGCGTCGGGATCATAGTAGGCAGTATTGTTATGATTCATATAGCCATTTCCTGCAAAATAGCTTGCGGAAACTGCTCCAAGCTCCATTATTTTACGCTTCACCTGCGTGGTGCTTGAAAGCTCCATGACATAATTCAGCCTGTATTCGCTGACGCTTTTCTTATTTTCGGAAACTATCATATTCTCTGTGCCGGATTCTAAAAACGGCTCGTAATCCTCATAGCATAGTCCCTGACCATTTGCAAGGGCGGAGGCCGCAAAGAGCCAGTTTCCACCTGATGAAAAATCGTCTTTACCTGTGGCTGTGCCTGAATTTGAGGACAGCACCAAGGCAGGCACGGAAAATTCTGCGGAGGGGTTTTCAAGCCCCTTTTTTATAAGATCCTGTTCTGCGCAGGCAAGGGCTGAGAATGCCCAGCAAGCACCTGTTGAAGCCTGATCTTTTACTGTTGTGATCTCTCCTGAGCTTCTTGGGTCATAGGTGGATGGGAGCTTTCGGGCGGCTAGTCTTGCAGGGGACTTTATCTGATAGTCACCGTCTGTGCTTTTGGCCACGCCCTCTATCTCATAGCTATAGCCGTTATGGGTAAAGTTTACGGGAACGACTTTTATGCCGTTATCCTCGCTGGCAAGTGCAAAAGTCTGCGCCGAAAGCTGAAAAGCCAAGAGCAAAGCTGTCAAAAGCCCTGCCGCACCTTTCATTCTTCTCATTTTCCGCCCTCCTGTTTATCTCAGGTTATGGTTATCTTTCTTGTATACTCGTTTGAAATACATCTGCCGTATGCCGCTGTTTCTCTAAATCTTACTGCGTTCTTTTCAAGGAAAGCAACACGCTTTGCATAGTCGGAGATATCCTCAAGCTTTTTCAGCGAGGTATCATACTCAAGAGTTCTGTTCTCAGCCTGCGCAAGTATGCGTGTGCCTGTGCGGTTAAAGGCAAGTATCCTGCCGTATGGCACTTGTCTGATATCGTCCTTTCTGATGCCGAGAACAAGGTGCAGGACCATTCTTCTTACTCTTGCCATGGTGATATTCTTTGACTTTATACGCTGTTCAAAGATATCCATAGTTTCAGGGCAGGAGCTTACGACAGACATAAATCTGTTGGCAAGGTGTTCGTCGCAGTCAGGGAGGGCAAGAAAATCTTCTCTTGAAGCTGTGCAGAGCTTGAAAAGCATTTCTCTGCCTGCCTGCCGGGTAAAGGACGGCTTACAGCCCTCAAAATCATATGGAACAAATCTCTGCCACTCACCGCCCTCTTTTATAAGCTCTCTTATATGAGAAGCCGAAGCGAAATTACCAGACTCTGCCTGAGAATCATGTGCGACAGCCTCACGCTTTACGGCATAAGGCACTAGCCATGGGGCTATACGCTTTGCCGCCTTTATATACTCAACTGCAAGAACGTTATTGGGCGTGGAGAATATCTCTTCGGCGGTTCTGCCATAAAGACCTATGGAGGCTTCATACATAGCCTGCGGGTAGGTCTTTCCCTGAGATAAAAGCTCTCTGACCTGCTGTGAGTTTTCAAGCATTGCGGATATCTCCGCTGCCTGTTCAAGAGCGTTTTTATCACCGCTTTCACAGCCGAAAGACAAGGTCGTTACCACGTCCTCACCAAGACCTGCAAGAAGCCTTACTGCACTTCTTGCAAAGACCTCACTGTTTGAACATGAGAACGGGCATGGCAGTTCTATAACAAGGTCTGCACCGTTTCTTATAGCAGCCTGAGCTCTGTCATATTTTGAGAAAACAGCCGCTGAGCCACGCTGCACGCAATCGCCGCTCATTACTGCGACGATACCCTCTGCGCCAGCCTGTCTTGTGGCTTGTATCTGATATTTGTGTCCGTTATGGAACGGATTATATTCCGCAACTATTCCCGCAATTTTCATTTTTTACTCCTCTTTCTACCCTATGCATATTTTATTCCGTCTTTCAAAAGCTTACTGCGAATTATGATACTAATATGTTAAGCCCTAGTAAAAAAATTGTGCAATATGTATATTTATGAAAAAAGCTCTTGAAATTTATCATTAATATTGATATACTATAAGTATATGATATTATGGGCTTAAAGTCAAGCCCGTTATCTGACATATTATAATCGGGAGGAGATTTTTTCCAATGAAAATCTTAGTTGTAAACGCAGGTTCATCATCACTTAAATATCAGCTTCTGGATATGAAGGACGAGTCTGTTATCGCAAAGGGCAACTGCGACCGTATCGGTATCGACGGCCATGTGAGCGCAAAGACAGGCGACGGCAGACACATCGAGGAGGATTGCAGTTTCCCTACTCACACAGAGGCTTTTGAAAAGCTCGTTGAGGTACTCACATCAGGCGAAACAAAGGTCATTGACTCTATGTCTGAGATATCAGCCGTTGGTCACAGAATAGTTCAGGGTGCTGAGATATTCAAGGAGACCTGCCTTGTAACAGACGAAGTTATCGACCAGATCGACTCACTGGCTGAGCTTGCACCTGTACATAACCACCCACACGCTCTTGCACTGAGAGCCTGCAAGGCAGTTATCCCAGCAGGCACACCACAGGTAGTTGTATTCGACACTGCTTTCCACTCAACAATGCCAAGAAAGGCTTATCTCTACGGTCTGCCATACGAGTGCTACACTGATCTTCATGTAAGAAAATACGGCTTCCACGGAACATCACACAGATTTGTTTCAGGCGAGCTTGCAAGAGTAATGGGCAAGCCTATCGAGGAGCTTAAGATAGTTTCATGCCACCTTGGCAACGGCTCATCTATCACAGCTATCAACGGCGGCAAGTCTGTTGACACATCAATGGGCTTCACTCCTCTTGACGGTCTTGTAATGGGCACACGCTGCGGCTCTGTTGACCCTTCTGCTGTTGACTATGTTGAGAAGAAAATGGGTTTCACACCTGACCAGATGACAGAATACATGAACAAGAAGTCAGGCTTCCTTGGTCTTTCTGGTATCGGCTCTGACAACAGAGATATTCAGGCTGCTGCAAGTGAGGGCAATGAGAGAGCGCTTATCGTAAGCGAGATATTCGCTTATCAGATCAAGAAGTTCATAGGTTCATACGCTGCTGCAATGAACGGCCTTGACGCTGTTATCTTCACAGGCGGTATCGGTGAGAACGCACCTGAGGTAAGAGCTGCTGCTTGCTCAAATCTTGATATCCTCGGTATCCACATTGACGCTGAGAAGAATCTCTGCCGTGGAATACTCAAGGAGATATCCACAGACGATTCTAAGACAAAGGTTTACGTTATCCCAACAAACGAAGAGCTTCTCATTGCAAGAGATACTCTGGCACTTGTTACAAAGTAATATTTCAGATAACATTAAGGACGGCTTTCTTATGAGAGCCGTCTTTTTTTGCGCATAAAAAAAGGCACAGGAGAAGTTTTCCTGTGCCTTGATTTGTTTGAATGTACGATATTGGCTATATACGTTTTCCAAACACCATTGTATCAGGTCTTAACGCCTGAGAACTGCGTCTGATAAAGTCTGTAGTAACAGCCCTTGGCGGCGATAAGCTCCTCATGGCTACCCTGCTCTGCAACACGTCCACCGTCGATAACGACTATCTTATCGGCGTCACGGATAGTGGAAAGTCGGTGAGCGATGATAAGGGACGTTCTGTTTTTCATAAGAGCCACCATTGCGGACTGAATGTGCATCTCAGTTCTGGTATCAACTGAGGAAGTGGCTTCGTCAAGAATAAGTATCTTCGGGTCGGCAAGCACTGCTCTTGCTATGGAGAGAAGCTGACGCTGACCTTGTGAAAGGTTTGAGCCGCCCTCGGCAAGCACTGTTTCGTAACCCTCGGAAAGTCTTTCTATGAACTCGTCTGCGTTCGCAAACTTTGCCGCCGCCTTTATTTCATCAAGGGTAGCATTTTCTCTGCCGTAGCGGATATTCTCCTCTATGGTGTCCTTAAAAAGCACTGTATCCTGCAAAACTATGGCTATGGAACGTCTGAGCTTGTCTTTCGGGATATCGTAAATGCTCTGACCGTCTATGGTTATCTCACCGCTGTCAACGGGATAAAATCTTGTGAGAAGATTTACTATGGTGGTCTTGCCAGAGCCTGTTGCACCGACTATGGCTATTTTCTGACCTGCTTTTACTTCAAGATCGAGGTCTTTCAGCACCTGCTTTTCAGGAACGTACGAGAAGTCGATATGCTTGAAGTCGATATCGCCTTTGACGTTTTCCACCTCAAAGTCAGCCTTGCCCTCGTCAGTTTCCTTATCGGCGTCCATGACCTCAAAGATACGCTCTGCGCCTGCTATTGCGGTCTGGATATTTGCAAACTGGTTTGCAATCTCATTGATAGGACGTGAGAACTGTTTTGAATAGAGTATAAAAGCCTGAATAGTTCCCACTGTTATAAAGCCTTTTATTGCGAACCAGCCGCCAAAGGCTGCGATAAGGATAAAGCCGAAATTGGATATTAAGTTCATGCAAGGACCCATTACACCGCCGAATATCTGAGCTTTTATGCCGCATTTTTTCAGATTGTTGCTCATTTTCTCGAACTTGTCAACAGCGTCCTGCTCTTTGCCATAGGAAACGACCGTTCTATAGCCAACGACCATTTCTTCCACTTCACCGTTTATCTCGCCAAGAAGCACCTGCTGTTTGATGAAGTATTTCTTCATATACTTTGTGAGAATGCCTGAAACGAATATGGTAAGAAATACTGTAGACAGTGAGATAAGGGTAAGAAGCGGTGAATACAGGAGCATTATGACAACTGTTCCCACTATGGTAAGCACGCCTGAGATGAGCGAGCCTATAGACTGAGAGATAGTTGTGGAAATGTTCTCGACGTCGTTTGTCATACGGCTCATTATATCGCCATGACTGTGGGTATCGAGATATTTTACAGGAAGTCTTACAAGGCTTGAAAACAAGTCTTTACGCATAGTCTTTACTGTGTACTGTGAAAGCTTTGCAGAGAATATTCCCTGCATATAGGTGAAAACAGAGGACAGGAGATAAACTGCACCAAGACCTATGAGCGTTTTGCCCAATGCACCGAAGTCAACGCTTGTTTTCTTTTTGGTGAGAGTGATGCAGTCTATGGCTATCTGCTGTATTGACGGTGCGGCAAGGTTAAGCAGAGTTATAATGAGCATTACACCGATAAGGGCGAAAAACAGATATCTGTTTCTGCCTATATAGCCGATAAGCTTTTTAAGGGTGTTCTTTGCGTCCTTAGGCTTTTCCATTGTGAGCCTTGCACCGTGCGGTCCGCCCGGTTTTCTTCCGCCGGGTCCCATTGGAGGCATTGGAGGCATTACACTTCACCTCCTGACGTTTTTACCTGTGAAGCGTAGATATCCTGATATACCTCGCAGGTCTTTAGCAGATTTTCATGAGTATCGCAGGCACAAAGCTTGCCGTGGTCAAGGACGGCTATCCTGTCGCATGATTTTACGCTCTGGATACGCTGTGCGATTATGATAAGGGTAGTGCCGTTCATTTTGCGGTCTATCTCCGCACGGAGCTTTGCTTCTGTGCCAAGGTCGAGGGCGGAGGTGGAATCATCAAGAATGAGGATCTCAGGTTTTTTAAGTACCGCTCTTGAGATAGAAAGCCTTTGCTTCTGACCGCCTGACAGTGAAGCACCCTTTTCGGCTATAATACCCTCATAGCCTGCAGGTATTTTCTGAATGAACTCGTCAGCCTGAGCTGCCTGTGCGGCGGAGATGACCTCCTCATGGGTAGCGTTTTTGTCGCCCCACTTTATGTTGTCCTCAACTGTGCCTGAGAAAAGCTCGCTCTTTTGCAGGACTATTCCAACTTTCTTTCTAAGCTCGTCAAGCTTGCAATCCTTGACATTTACGCCGTCAACAAGGACCTCCCCTGCTGTGCAATCGTAAAATCTTGGGATAAGATTTACAAGTGAAGATTTTCCCGAACCAGTTGCACCTAGTATGGCGACGCTCTCGCCCGACTTTATATCAAGGGTAAGGTCTGAGATAACAGGTCTGCCCTTGGTTTCAGGATAGGAGAATGAAACGTTTTTAAAGCTCACTGTGCCCCCTGTTTTATCTGAAAGGGAAACGCTGCCGCTTTTTATAACAGGGTCAGTTTCAAGGACTTCTCTCAATCTGTTTGCAGATGCGGAAGCCTTTGCGAGGGTCTGGAACATCATAGACATCATCATTACGCCATGCAAGACCTGAGTAAGATATGTGATAGCCGCCATGACCTCGCCGACCTTCATAGCTTGTGCCTGCACCTGCCAGCCGCCTATAACTATAACGGCAATAACAGACAGATTGAGTATTATCATAAGAAGCGGCTGAAGGATAGCCATAAGGGTCTGGACACGGAGGTTTGATTCCATAAGGCTTATATTTGCATCGTCAAAACGCTTTTCTTCTGTATCCTCTCTCACATAGGCTTTTACTACTCTTGCGCCTGTGACGTTCTCCTGAACCACTGAGTTTACGCTGTCAAGACGTTTTGCGACGATAGAATAGTATGGGTTAGCCTTTCTGAGAATTACTATCATCATGATTATCTCGACAGGCAAGGCACAGAGAATTATGATACCGAACCTGACGTTCAGAGTGAGCATCATGATTATTCCGCCGAAGAACAGCAGGCTGTCACGCACCAACATTCTCAGCATGAAGTCTACCATTTGCTGGATAGCGGTTATATCCGCTGTAAGACGTGTTACCAATGAGCCTGTGGTGAACTTGTCGGTCTGTTCAAATGAAAGTCCCATGACACGCTTAAAAACGTCCACACGCAGATCTCTTGAAAAGCTTTGGGAAGCTATCCCACCGAATGCAGAAGCCGCAATTCCGCAAGCTCCGCCGCCTATAAGAACAAGGAGCATGAGAAGTCCCGTTCTTATGATAAGATCCATATCCTGACCCAGCACGCCATCGTCAACTATTTTTGACATAAGCTTTGGCTGAAGCAGGTCGCCCAGCACTTCTCCCACCATGGATAGAGGTGTCAGCACCGCAAACAGTGCATAGAGCTTCAAGTATTTGCTTAGTTTTACTTTCAAAGCAGTTCCTCCTAAAATTTTATTTCAGGCTACTTATACGCAGGATAGCTTGATATGTACATTTGCAAAGCACAAGCATTGCGTGTTTATAAACATCAAATTTTCCATGCCGGAAACATAGTGTCACAGCCCTAATTGTGCATTATCTCAAGCTCCTCGGACAGCTCCTGCGCTGTCATTTTTCTGCTGAGGGAGGCTTTGTCTATCATTATGGTAACAGGCTCTTTTCCGTGGATATCGAACCAGTTGTCAGAGAAAACGCAATCTGCGGTTTTTAGGCTGAGGCAAACGCTTTTGGCATAATTCTCGGCACAGAATGTCAGGGCGAATTTATCCTCGCTTTCTGATATGCCGTAGGTTATGGCAGGCTCTAGGAAGGTAAATTCTTTTGGGCGCACAAAGAGGGTTGTGCCGAAGCTCAACACCTTGCCGTTTTCCATAATGGAATATTCCAGATATTTTTCACGAGGGTCGGTACGGTTTTTAAGCTCGTCTGAAAGGTCGATAGTAAGGACGTTTTGTGCGGTAAGAGCCGGAACGTTCACGGACTTTTCTCCGCTTTGCAGAATTTCTGCTTTATTGTTTCTAAGCTTCCATCTTACTATGCCCTCAAAGGCTGTCATGCGTTCGTTGGATATGTTAAGGACAGGCTTTTTTCTATGGGTATCGTCGCAGGAGATAAGGCATGGAGCGTAAAAACGCTTTGCATAATAATGCAGACCTTTCCACCTGCCGAAATAGTCGATACTTGACCATGAGATAACAGGGTTTGAATCGTTCACCTGCCAATAGGCTGAACCCATACATCTGCCCCTTGCTCTTCTCATATGCTCAACATTCGAGCGTATGCAATCCGCCTGAACGAGCTGTGAGGAATAGATGAGCTGTTTGAAATCATATGGATATCTCACCATTTGTGCAAGATAGTACATTATCTTCTCGTTGCCCTGAACGCACTTCTGATGTGCCGCCATAACCGGTGAGCAAAGGTCAAAGTCGCCCTTTGTTTCGTCGGCAAAGGCACGGCAGGTCTTTATATCAGGCAGGCTTTCAAAGCCATACTCCGAACAGAAGCGGTAATAGAACTCTCTGAACGCTTCGATAGGCTTAAAGTTGTGCCAAACGTCCCAATAGTGCATATCCCCTGCATGATTTGAGGAAGCGTCCTTGAAGCCTCCCCCTGATGAAGGTGATGACGGCCAATAGAAGGTGTTTTCGCATGGGTCATAGGCTTTAAGCACCTGTGGGATAATATCCTCAAAAATGATAAGATAGTCACGCTTTGCTTCCTCGTCCTCGGGGAGACCCCAATATTCCCATGCGGATTCTATCTCGTTGTTGCCGCACCACAGACCAAGGGACGGGTGGTTTCTCAGGCGGATAACGTTGTCACGAACTTCCCCACGGACAGTTTCTTCAAACTCCTCTGTGAGCAGATATGCAGAGCAGGCGAACATAAAGTCCTGCCATACTATGATACCATTCTCGTCGCAGTAGTCATAGAAATACTCGTCAGGATAATAACCGCCGCCCCACACTCTTATAAAGTTATAGTTTGCGGCTTTACAGTCTGCAAGGAGCTTTCTTGTTTTCTCCTCGCTACAGCGTGTGACTATCTGGTCTTCGGGGATATAGTTTGCGCCCATGGCAAATATCTTCACGCCGTTGTTTATAAAGCAGAACTCCTCGCCCCACTGATCTTTTTCACGGCTGACAGTTAAAGTTCTAAGACCTATGCGCTGTGTATTTTTATCAGCGCACGAGCCGTTTTCATCATACAAAGTCACAGCACAGATATATAGTGGCTGTTCGCCATAGCCGTTCACCCACCAAAGCTGAGGGTCGTTTATCACAAGCTCTGTTTCATAATATTCTGCACTTTCCTCTAGGCTTATGTCGGCTTTTGCGGCGATATTGCCCTGCGGGTCGGATATTTCCACCATAGCTTTTTTACAGCCGTGGTTTTCTATATGCAAAAGGGCTTTCAAAGTCACTTTGTTCTCGGTATGTTTCTGGCTGTAGTAAACGTCAAGTATACGTCCTGCATCTGGGACGATAAGGGATACACTGCGCCATATTCCCATGTCAGGGAGCATTGGACCCCAATCCCAGCCGAACATACAATGGGCTTTTCTTATATGTGTATAGCCTGTCATGGTGGAGTCAACGCCCCAAAGGTGACGTTTTTCGTCCATTTCTTTTATGTATCTGTTTGGCGAGGTTATTTTCACTGTGAGAGTGTTGTCCCCCTCTTTGATAATACCATGGACAGGAAACTCCCACACTCTGTGCATATTGTTCACTCTGCCGAGGTGAATGCCGTTGAGATAGACGTTTGCTATGGTATCAATGCCGTCAAAGTGCAGGACAGTATGCTCGCACTCCACTGCGGCCTTCTCTGCGGTGAATGTAGTTTCAAAATCGTAATCATCATCACATATCTGTGTTGAGATATACTCGTTCTCACGATAATATGGGTCGGGTATCTTTTTATAGTCAAGCAGGGTCTTATATACAGAGCATGGAACTTTGCAATCAAAGCTCTCCTGCGAGCCTGCTTTTTTCATTTTCCAGTTATCGTTAAGGCTTACTGTTATACTCATTATTTTTCTCCTTATTTATCATGGACGCAGAAAAGGTTTGTTTCCCATGCGGGGTAGTATCTTTCCTGACGGATATAGAATTTGTATCCTTTGCAAAGACTGTTTATATACAGAGGCAGGGTGATGTAATCATATGGTCTGTGATACAACGCACTGCATATTTTGGGGGCATAGCGTGAAATGGTATATTCACTGCCTTTGATAGCTTCTAGGTCTGCTCCCTCAACGTCATATTTTATATAGGTGCATTTTTTGCCTGCAAGAACGCTGTCCAGACTTCTTGCACGAACTTTTTTTCCTGCGGCATCTACTCTGCCCTGTCTGCCTGCGCCACCAGCGAAATAAAGCTCGGTATCAATGCTCCATGCGGCGGCATTGTAAAGACTTATATTGTCATTGGCTTTTAGATTTTTCAGGCATTTCTGAAAGTTTTTTCTCTCAGGTTCGAGGGCATATATTCTCTCATACTTTCCCCCTGTGCGTGAGATAAGCTCTTCGGCAGTGTCGCCTGTGTATGCTCCCAAGTCGCAGTATATCTCGTTTTCTCCAAGGGGAAGTATCTCGGTTATCTTGTCCTTATCCGTAAATATCTCACGAAGATAAGAAAGCTTGCCTGTTATCTTGAACGCTGTCAGCTTTTCAAAGGTAAGCTTTGAAATATCGTCATCAAAAAGGCGGTAAGCTTTTTCAGCCTGAGAATACATTGAGAGAAGCTTTTCCTTGCTGAAATTTTCATCGCCTGCAACGCACATTTCCGGCACTATGACCTCGCAGCTTTTTTCAATATTGTCGATACGCTCCATTATCTCAGGCAGGCTCGTGCCAAAGCCAAGCACAACTGTGATATTCCCAAACTGCGCTTGCACCTGAGAGAAAGTCTGCACCTTAAACCCTCTGAAGCTTTGTCCACGGACAAAATCGTCGCTTGCAAAAACACCTGTGCATTTTATGCCAAGTCTATCAAATTCATCAAGAAGCTTTTCCGCTCCATCGCCCATGCCGTATATGAATATCGGCTTTTCGCAGGTCTTGAGCCTGTCCCACGAGCTTTCAAGGGACTGAAAATATTCTTTTGAAAACATTCACACTTTCCTCTCCAAAAAAGGCTCTCACAGAAAGATCTGCGAAAGCCCCTTATTCTTATAGAACTTTATATGATATCGTCATTGATATCAAAATCATCATGATCATGGCAATGACCGCCGTCACCGCCGACCATATCTCTGCCCCTTACACGGTATCTATCACGATTTATATTGATATACTTATCAAGCTGTGCAAGCACATCTCTTGGTGCTTTTATGGACTTGACTTCCTTAATAGGCGTATCAACGTCTTTGACATTCATTACTATTGTGCCACAGCCGAACATTCTTTGTCCGAACGGCAGGACAAGCTTTTTGTCGATGACCCTATAAAGGTCAAGCTCGTCTTCCTCTATGCTGAGAAAACCCTTGCGTGTTATAAACTTATCTTCTGTGAGAAAATATCTTGTAAATGATATAGGCAGACCAAAAATCGTTCTTTTCTTATCTGTCCAAATGTAATTGATAACGTCTTTTTTCATAAAACGACGTCGCCTCCCTCAACATTATCTATAATTTTTTACAAAGACATCATTGCAAACTGGTGGCACAAAAAAGTTGCTGACCATGTTTTTGCAACGATCCTCCCGTATATTTTACCACGCAATAAAGCTTTTGTCAAGAAATTATCTTTTGTAAAAGCTATGTAAAAATACCGCTCATTTATATATTTCTATATCATTTCGCAAATATTAATAAATGTAAAATCACACATTTATATTAACATTTTATTAATCATATAGCAATCTTTGCTGGCGTTTTCGACTTTTTTCTACATAAAATGAGCTTTCATAACAATGTAAAGTTGATGTAAAATATAGCAAATCGTCAATTTATTCATATAATATATTGATTTAAACGACACAAAAGCATATTTTCTCTGTGTAAATTACAATATTTGCACAATTATCTCATTTAAAATTTGGTCATAACCGACATTTGTTTATTTGCTATGTATAAATTGTTGCGTGTTTCTTAAAACATAGTACAAAAAGCAAGAAAATTAAGTAAAAAACTTGAAATTATATCGTAAAAATGTTATACTGCAAGTGTAGTATAAAGTTAAAAAAATAAAAAAACCGGAGGAAGATTTAAAATGTGTAAAAAAGACGTGATCAAAATCCTTGTCGGAAGCCTCAATCAGGCCGGCATGAAGGTGGCAGACTATCTGAAAAAACAGGGGTACAATGTTGCACAGTCAGACTACAATCCACTGGAGATACAGCTTGAGGTGCTTAAAAGCAAACCTGATTTTCTGATAATTTCAGAAATAACTGAATTTCCATACGAGCTGTGCAAAAATCTCAAAGGGGCTTGTCCTAAGCTGAAAATAATCATGCTTTCCAACAGAAAAACCAACAATGGAAACAATGGACTTGCAAAATACGCAGACATGATAATAAAAAGTCCTCTAAGCTGTGCGGATATCAAAAACGCACTCAGAGCGCTTCAGTGTCCTGACGATTCTGCAGATCTGAACATCACAATAACACGAAGCTCTGACGAGGGGTACACCAATGGCGACATACAATCTGCTATATCCACCGTGATGAAGCGGTTGTGCATAACTCCGAATTATAACGGCTATGGCTACATCAAAGAGGCAATAAAAATGGCTCTTACGACAGACAAAGCCAACAGACGTGTCACAAAGGTCATTTATCCAGAGATAGCGGCGGCACATGGAGTAACCACAGTAAGCGTTGAAAGAAACATGCGCACCGCCATAAGGATCGGTTGGGAAAAGGCTCACGACAAAGACAAAGCCGAGATATTCGGTAATTTTGCCATAAGGCCTGACCACTACCCCACCAACAGCGAATTTATTTTCGTTGCCGCCGAATACATAAACAGCAAATATCCAGCGGAAAAGGCATTATCAGCCACCGCTGAACATACTAGCGAAAGTAATTTATTTATCTGACAAGAAGAAAGCCGTTATGCCCACAGGCACAGCGGCTTTTTTCTATATAAACGAAACGTCCTGCAGTAAATGACAACGGGCTGCCCTGCGGACGCAGATCTTCGGCTGCGTCACCCACTGCCATACGATCACTGCAGACGCTCCGTTATCTCATTTTATGCCGACATGGTTTTTATGACACAAAAAAGCGTACCGAAAAATCGGTACGCTCAGTGTTTAAGTAAAAGCCGCCTTGCCGTCGCACAGCCGATAAACCCGCTATAAAAGCAGGGTGGGTAAAACAGCCTGAAAGCTTCACGCTCCCTTCGTCCGTTTCCGAAACGGCAAATGCGGTTTCGTTCGGGAGGTCTGCAATCCATTTCCAGAGTCTGAATCCCTTTTTAGAAGTGTTGGATTTATAATAACTGTGCTTGTTCGCACAAGGCAGGAAACTTTTTCTGCTATTTAGTATATCACAACATATCCATAATATCAATAGGTAATTTCAGCAAATCAAAGTACATAAAATTGTACATTTTACATATTGACAAGCCTATATGCTGAGATATTTTTCTTATGACAGGTGGTCGTGATCGTGACAACCGCAGCCACAGCCGCAATCATCGTCTTCGTCCTCATCGTCAAACTCGAACATTTCATCGATACGCTCCATAAACATCTGACCGATCTTCTCATACTCGTCATCATCTTCGATAGAAGCAAGTATCTCGTCATTGTTCTCGTCATACTCAGCCTTGAGTATCACAACGTCGCCTGAATCTTCAAGGGCTTCGTCACCGTTCTCATAATAAGGAGTGAGAGCATAATACTTCTCGTCACCATATTCCATTGCGTCCAACAGCTCAAAAGTCTGCTTATTACCATTTTCGTCCTCCAGCTCGTAGAGATCCGGCAGAAACTCATTATCCATAATTATCCTCCTAACATGATCTTGTGCGGTATATCGGCACTTTCTAAGTGGGATATATCGAAAAAATCAGAACAGAAAGACTGTTTCTGACCACCGCAACACTTTAATTATACTACACTGCAAAATCAAAGTCAAGCGCATTTTGTAAAAGTAATATTAAATATAAAATATACAAAAAAGTTGAGAAAAACTATTGACAAGTGCTAAAAGATGTGGTATAGTATAGTCAAGGAAAAACAAAGAGGCCAAGCAAAAGCAAACAGCAGGGTCGGTTGGAACGGTAAACGATCTGACGATGCAGTAACGATTTCAGGTGGCACGGCTGAAGCAGAGCAAGGTGAAAGGGTTTTCCTTATATATCACAGGCAGATCGGTGGACACAGCATATACCCGACACTAGGTACACTACAGTTCAGCAGGCGGGCAGGCTCATCGGATACCTAATAAGATATGAAAGGAGCGAGTCCAATGGACGCATCAGAGATCCAGGAGAGTATCCATAGGCTCGGCAATTTCTTAAAGTAAAAAAGGATCAAGACGCAGACGAATGAGCTGACAGGAATCCAGACATATATGATTTACACAGGAAGAAATTGCAGAGCCTCATGGATTAATCACAGCACAGAGTTACTGCAATTTAAGGATACTCTCAAATTTACAATTGAATATTTTGCAACTTTTATATAAGGAGTGATCGACATGATCGGTTACAGAAGGTTTGCAAATAAAATTTAGACAGGAGTGTTTCCAATGCACAATTTCAGCTTTTTAGAGGTAAAGAAATAAACTGAAAGAGTGATTCCAATGTAAAATTTAGCTTCTGAACATAAAAAAGCTCACAGAGCTATAAAAATCAAATAAATTTCGAGGAGTGGTGCATATGAAAATGCACAAAAGGAACTTGAACATGAAATAGAATGGAGTGAGTCCGCCAAGAAATTTACGAGCTTAATGCTCTTACTGATTTGATTTACTGACTAAGATTTTTCTAAAGATCATATAAAATACTGAAGGAGTGGTGCGTTATGAAAATGCACTCAAGGCTTTTGAACATCTGATATTTGGAGGTGAATCCGCCAGTTACTTCAGCAAGGCTTATCTGATATGATGAGCATAAGATCTTGAAATTATGCGAAAGGCGATAATTCCAATGGAAATGTAATAAGTTTCATTGACAATAAATTTTCACGAAAGGTGTTAAGTCCGATGGCGCGTTAAGTTTTATCCACTGAGGCATAACTTAATATTTTGAAAGGAAATAAATCCAATGGAAAGGTAATTTGCACTTAGAGATTATTTTTACCGAAAGGAAATAGATCCAATGGAATAGCTTATATTATGCGGACAGAATTTTACTGAAAGGCGTGAGTCCAAAGTACAATTTAGCATGAGTTTACGACTAGAATTTTCAGAAGGGCGTAATACCAATGGCATAATCAATATGAACGTACATACTTAACTATGTGGTGTATTCAGATATCACATAGTTAAGTTTTTTTTGTAAGGGGTGGGACGTCGAGGACGCCGTCCCATACAATATTCAAAAAAACAAGAAAGCACCCTGCGGTCAATGCAGAGTGCTTTTATTTTATATCATATTTTCAAGGAAAGCCACTGTCTTTGGATCGTATGTAAGATCCTGTGCTTCCATATCCTCGTCAAGCTGCCACAGCTTTGTTACTGCGAAAACTGACGATACAAAAAACGGCTGGCTGTTCAGATAGCCGAGGGTTATCTTTGCCGGAGTGTCCCCCGTCTGCTCGCTGAGCTGTTTTACCTTTGCAAGTCTTGCAAGATTTGCAGGGCCTGCATACTGTCCCTCAGGAAGATTGTTTGCAGCGTCGCCCTTTGCAAGCTTTGCAAAAAAGCCCTTTGCCTGTGGGGAGAACGCCATAACAGGAAAATCATGCTTCTTGTACCAGCGGAACTCCTTTGTATCCATACAAACAAGAGTATTGTCGCCAAAAGTTTCAACGCTCGAATGTGCAAGGCTGTAGTTTATCTGACTGATCCTGATAGGCTCCATACCGTTTTCCTTTGCAAACTTATTTGCTTCCTCTATCCTCTGAGTTGTCCAGTTTGAAACGCCTATAAAATGTATCTTTCCGCTCTCATAAAAATCATTGAGAACTGGCATTATCTCTTCCACAGGTATCTTCGGGTCGTCACGATGGAGAAAATAAATATCCACATAGTCAACGCCCAACACTCTCAGGCTTTCTTCAAGATCCTTTGTAAGCTCTTCCCTGCTAAGACGGCTTTCGTCCATATGACCCATTTCAGGGTGACCGCCCTTTGTGGCAATACAAATTTTATCACGATTGTTTCTGGCTTTGAGCCATCTGCCTATTACGCCCTCGCTGGAATCATGACCATTCTCCAGCCAGTCACAGTAAACTCTTGCGGTATCGATACACCAGCCGCCAAGCTCTACATATTTGTCGAGAAACTCAAAATACACATCGTCACAATCGTTCCTCTCAAAACCTGCCGCACCAAAAGTCAGGGCAGGGACTTTCATTTCATATCTGTCGTTTTTCAACACATAGCTTATCATACACTCTTCCCCCTTGGCATACAATTTCCTATACTATTTACAATCACTATGTCTAGTAATACACTATTATACCTGTCTCTTATACACATCTGACGCTGCCGACGA
>ENA-OYYR01000182-OYYR01000182.1-human-gut-metagenome-genome-assembly--contig:-NODE-182-length-33255-cov-5.676777_pt1 | contig 33255 bp, 24 predicted proteins | sample MGYA00244066_ERZ653454 | MGnify/ENA primary metagenome ERZ653454 (study PRJEB26926, sample SAMN06165163) | human gut metagenome | biome: ENVO:00009003; feature: ENVO:2100002; material: ENVO:00002003...
GCGAGATGTCGACTATGTTGTTCAGGCCACTGAAGATGTTGATCTGGCCGAGCTTACCCACACCGGTAAGAAATACAAATTTCAGATATTTTTCGTTAGACTTCATCACACGGTAAAAATCGTGCAATGTCTTGCGGTTGAGTTTCTCCAGTTCCGGTTTGTCGTGGACATCGACGATCGGACTGTCATACTCATCGATAAGTATTACCACAGGTTGACCTGTACGTGCGTAAATGTCGGATAGAAGCTGATCGAAACGCCAGTCGGGAGTCTGATCAGGATACGAGGTGCCGAACTCTTTTTCCCAGTCGCCAACCACTTTCTCAAGGAACCGTTGCAGGTCCTCGGTGTTGTTGTAACCGCTGCGGGTGAAGTCCAGATGAAGCACCGGGTATTTGGTCCATTCCTCCGACTCCAGCGTGTCGAGGGCCAGGCCCTTGAACAGTTCGCGTTCACCCCGGAAATACGCCTCCATTGTGGATATGAGCATGCTCTTGCCGAAGCGGCGCGGGCGGCTCAGAAAGAAAAACTTGCCGGAAGACACAAGTTCATGAATGAACATGGTCTTGTCCACATAGAGACAACCGGTGCGTCTTATCTCTCCAAAATCTGCCTGACCTATAGGATATCTTACCATATTGATATTCTTTTTAATATGCTTTTTGTCCTTTGCTATGCGCGGCTGGGGACAGCCCGCGCTATTATTGTCAATCGGCTTTTGTCCGAGTTGATGCGCGGCTGGGACAGCCCACGCTACTATTAGCCGATACTTTCCTACAAAGTTAACAAATTTCAGGCAAAAACAATACACACAAAAAACAAAAGAGGCATAAATGCCTCTTTTGTTTTTTGTGTGTATTGTAGAAATTTACTTTAATGTTACATCATTATGGGTAATCACGATGGTGTTGCGCTTCAGAATGATAGAGCCTCCATAATTCAAGACATAATCCAAGGATACTGTTGCAGTGTCGTTAAGCGTCTCACAATAAGATTTTGCCTTTTCAACCTGAGCCTGCAGTTCCTTGTCGTAAGCTGCTTCAGCCTCGGGACGCTCTATATTGTACTTAGGCCAGCCAGCTTCCGCGAGGGCTGCATCAAGACCATCCTTGATGTCGGCGGTATCCCATTCTTCAACGCCATACCCATAGGTATAAGGTATAATCATGTTGTAATATACCTTGCAAAGACGCACAGAGGGAGTGAAGCCGTATTCGCACGAGTTATTTGTAAGGATAAGTTTACTTTCTCCGGTAATATCGTAGGGACCACCCACTAAGTTGATTATGATTTCGAGAGTGCGATTGTTTGTTACGAGGGCAGACCCATTCTTATACTTATCCAATAATTGGTTCATGCGCTCTTCGAAGCCAACCATTGCCTTTTGCACTGTCGTAGTGTCGAATTTGGCAAGATTCTTGATGGATTCGTTAATGTCCTTGGTGATATCAGTCACCATTTTCTTTTCGGCATCTGTAGGTTTGGAGACATTCGCTATTTCAACGGATCCCACACTCATGTTATACACTGAAATGCTTTCCAGAGTTTTCTCGTCGTCATCCTTGCAGGAGGACATTACGCCTGCCAAGCAGAGGATTATGGACAGCAGCGTGAAAAATTTCCAATTCTTCATATTGTATAATTAAATTGTTAAATGCTATTGTTGTGCCAGGCAATGCCTACAAGGCGTTCAAAAGCGGGATGTGAAAACCCATGTAAATACCGCTCAAGCATCTGATTGTCAAAAGGGGTTCCCTTGCGGGAACCCCTTGATATTCCGCAGATTCGGATTATTTTGCTATTGTTTTGAAGGATTTCTTACCCTGCTTAACAATTACAACCTGACCCTTGACGGGCTTGCTGATTTCCATACCTTGAAGGTTATAGTAACGCTTGGGGCTATCAGTGTCAAGACCTATATTCTGAATGCCTGAAGTCTCAAGGGCGATGCTTGAAAAACGCAGTGCCTTGTTGTTGGTCCACCAATAATGACCGGCTGTAGCACCACTAATACCGAAGAACAGGTTGTAAAGCGAGATGGTATTGCCAGTCATATTCGAGCAGTCCTGACCTGCAGTCTGCCACAGCTCAAGATAACCAAGAATGTCTTCGCCGGCGAAACCAAGCTCTCCTTCCTTGTTGTAAGGATAATAGTGCGTCAGAACGGTTCCGGGAGCCTGTCCTTCATCCTCGTCGGAGTCGTCGGTAATCATGCCGCAGTCGGTAAGAGGAAGAACCTGAACGAAATCGGGTTCGGTGGCGTCAATGATGATATAGCCTTCGCCGTTTGCACCTTCATATTCCAGACCTATTTCCTTCCATGCGGGATCGGAGTACGGGTTCTTAAGAACCATATAGTTGTGATTGTCCTTCTTTCTCAACACAGTGACGTCTACATCATTGATGGGATCGACGTTGCTCAACACCAGCAGAGGATTGAACCAGCCATCGGTGAATTTTGCGGTACCGAGTTCCTCATATTCACTGAGGTCGGGAACGTTGAAAGGTTGGGGAGTGTATACGTTCATGGCACGCAGAATATACCAGCGACCATCGTTCACGATACCATCATGGCTCAGACCGATAGCATAGTTCTCGGGCCAGGTGATGACGCCATCTTCGCCAATTTTACCCTGTATGGAACCTGCTGTCTGCTGCTGGCTGAACTGATATCCTTCATCAGTTTCGGTTATGGTGTAACGACGGATATATACCTTGATTGCGTTTCCGTTAGCATCAGTCTCGCCTGTAGGCGTGTTGTTGGAAATGGTTATGGTTCCACGAGGAGCGTTAACCAAAGCCTTTACATTCGTACCGCCTAACACTACGTTTACGGAAGTAGCATCGCTGCCAGCGACTATGTCGAGGAAGTCAGCGTGCTCGCCGCCCTCATCTGTGCTGTTCAACAGACCGTACCAATTTGCCTTATAGGCACCAATCAGATCTGCTGCAGACGAAATAGCCTTGGCAGGAGCAGTAGCTGCGGGAGCCTTTTCGGCTTTAGGAATCACTACGCCTTCCAGTGTCATGGGAGCGTCTACCCACTCCTTGTGCTGTACACTCTTTGGTGCTGCAGAAGCGCTCAGACCAATAGTAAGCGCCATTGCCATCATTGCGTAAACTTTCTTCATAATTCTCTATTTTGATTGTTTGTTGTTAACCTAACTGTAACCGCGTGTGATATCATTTGTTTCAGATATCAATGATGCAAAATTATATATATTTTTTGATTTAGCAAACTATTTTATCAAAAAAGCTTAAAATTGCTGTCATTTTAACAAAAATAACGAAAAAATGCGCGGATTGTTTTGCAATCCGCGCATTTTTTGGTGGTACACCTTACAAATGTGGCAAAGCACTGCCATATTTGAAGGCTTTAAAGTATTTCAATATTTCACCTTTGCTGTCTTGTTTCCTTTCTTGACAATTACGATCTGGCCTTTAGCGGGGGAGGATATTTCTATACCCTGAAGGTTAAAGTAGCGTGCGGGTGTTTCGGAATCGATATCAATATCTGCTATACCCGAAGATCCCAATTTGAAATAAAGGTTATCAAGTACATTCGATTTATTACCGGAGGTGTATGTGGCGCGAAGCAGATAAATATTATCGACCGAGGCGTTCGGTATTTCGACGGGAATCTGTACAGTCTTGCTTTCGTTTACATTCATGAAAGGATGATCAGCGTATATGCCGTCGAGAAGAGGCATCATTTCATCCGGATTCTCCGGATTCTGGGTCAATACGTTCACAGTAAGAGTACCATCGAAATATCCGGTAAAGACGTTGTATTCTAATGTTGCCGTAAATGGGGAAGAGGGTACGTCGTAGACAAGGTAAGTTCCTCCCGGTACAGGCTGTGATACAGGTTCTATGCCTTCTACTTCAAACCGTGTGCATTGCAGCAGAGGAGATGAACCAGGACTCTTCTTCATAATCACCTTGCCATATTCACCGATGACTTCAGATGTCAGGGGATTAATGAGTGCCAATGTGAATTCTGTGTCTTGTGTAACTGCTGTAGATCCGTTCACTCTGTTGAATTTAGTAAACAGTTGAATGGTCTGTGTGGAGTTCTTGGATACAGAGCAGGGTATTCCTGCTGTCTGCAATTTGATGCTTCCATCAATAAGAAGTGCTGCAGCGTACGACTCTGTCAAGTCCATGTCGGTAGCATTCTTGAAAGTCGCCTCGAGCATACAAGATTTGGAATAGTACAGAGGAGATTTCAATTCAAGATTTTCTGCCGATAGTTTGGGATCCTCGACATTGGTTACAGTACCGGTAGTAGCACTCATATCCCAGTCAAGATAGAAGTAATTGGGGCAAGGATATGATACGTAAATCGGCACATAAGGATTATTATTATCGTTTTGGTCCTTGACGGCTACGGTCACTTTATATTTGCCTGTAGGTAAAGTCCTCGGTATATTTATAGTAGGACCGCTATTGGTGTCCCAATAATAGCCGGGAGCCAATTTGAATTTTACATTGCCCATCATGATTCCGGCCTGTTCAACGATATTTCCGCTCGTGCCGTCGATAGGTTCAAAAATCACACCGATGGTTGCATAGATTTCATGATCGGAACCACAATGCCATCCGTTAGGGTAGTGTTTGTTAGAATATATACTAAGCTGACGACCGGAGATTTCGGCATAGCATCCACCATACATTATCATATTATCGGGAATTTCCACTACCGGTTCTCCGGTGGGTTTCTGTATGCCGAAAATGCCGTTCAATCCATATACGAAACCTGTTGATTCCGCACCACCGGTACCCTGGGCATCGGGATTCATGGATTCCAGCAGGTAATATCCATCGGACAAACCGCTCCATCCCCAGTTGAAATGATAATATCCTTTGCCGTCATATCCGTCGCAGACGAAGGAGTGACCGCTGTCCTCATAGGGATGTCCATTGAAGATAATAGGCCCTACATTCTTTAGGTTATCGTATACCATCTGATCCCACTGTTGGGCAGAATAACGGGTGCGAAAATCGGCATGGCAGTTGCCGTCGTAGTTGAAGAATTTTCGTAATGCGTTTGCAATCAAAACCCCTTGGGTGCCTGATGCATTTGTGCCATATCCCATATTTACCGACATGCCGCAAGCATACATCAGGTTGGCTACTGCTGTGGCCTGAGTGGTGTTGTATGCATTATACTGGTATACGTCGAGCATGTTGTTCCAGTCGAAAGTTATCGTAGAAAAGTCCAATGACAGCTCCTTAGTACCGTTGGACCAGAAATATTTGTTGGTGCCTGTGCCTTTCTCAGGATATTTATGATAGTTCATGACCTGAGCCATGGATGTAGCCACACATCCGGTGTAACAGGTGCGTGTGCCGATTTTCGGACAATTGTCATTAAACGGGCGACCCTGGTCCCATTTAGATTTGATCTGAATGGGGATAGCCGGATTTCCGTTGGGCGCAGCTACGGGTGAAGACGTGGAGAGTCCGCGAGAAGTGTTGTATTCTATCTGCCTGCCGATTTCCGAGAGCCACCATTCCATCTCCGGGGACATGTTGTCCGGGTCTACATAACCGGTGTCTGAATATCCAAGCACTACATAAGCTGCGTTATCGGCACTAAGTACTTTATAGCCCTGACCGTCGGTGGCGTTAAAAATATACGCAGCCGGTTTGCCGGCCGGTGTTTTAGCCGTATATGCCGGAGTTTTCTCCAACTTCGATACACCTACCTTCCCGGTTCTGGTGCTGAGGCCGCCTAAACGTTCCAATGCTTCCTGTGGAGTTATTGGAGCCGCGACCAGACTTAGGGTTGCTACCAATCCTAAGAATGTTAATATCACCTTCTGCTTCATCTATAATATAATTTTGTGATTTGTCGTTGATTTATTCTAATTGTCACTAAAGTTCGCTCACATCCATTCATCCGTATTTTGCTATAAACGACATTATGCAATATTTCTATACTAATTAACGAACATAATGTTGTTTTATGACAACAAAATAAACAAAATTTTACGAATTATGCAAAAAGCCCGGATAAAAAATCCGGGCTTTCTTCAATAATGCATGTAAAGTATTACTTACTCGTATATTCGCTCAGATCGGGAAGGAGACTACGGTCAATCAGAGGATTGTAGTCGCTTTCGATAGCCGGAACCGTGAATCTCCAGCCACCCTGCTCGTTGGGTTCGCGCTTCATGGCCAGAGTCTGAGGATAGTTCCCGGAAGTGGGATCTCCCTCTACCCACGCACGACGTTCGCAAGGAATGTTCCAGCGCTTGAAGTCTGTCCAGCTTTGTCCTTCGCCCCACAGTTCGATACGGCGGCAAAGACGGATCTCATCACGCAGATTCTTGCCGGCTGCAGAATATCCCGGAATACGGATGGTGTTGATTTCTTCCAGACAGCTCTGAGCTGTTGTAAGGTCTCCAGCTTCGTATGCCGCCTCAGCCTCAACAAGGCACATCTCGCTGGCACGCATGAAAGGATAGCAGCTTACTCCGTAAGGAGCGATGCTCCAAAACTTATACTGGGCGCCAATCTGACATCCGTAAAGGCGTGCCTGAATATTACCCTGGAATGCGAAACCGCCTTCAAGGTTCTCGCCCCATGCATAGTAACATGCGAACTGCTCGTCTCCAAGACACTTGGCCAGATCTCCTGTGAACTTCTTATTCATGTACATTCTGCCATACTTGCAGATGAAGTTTACAAGACCATATTTACGGTTGGGGAACTTGCTGTTGCGAACAACGGGCCCGGATGCCATATTCATTGTGGCAGGCTCGACCAGATCTGCACTCCAGAAATATTCGGGTTTCAAGCTTCCGAACTTGGCGATTGAGTCATTCTCCGTAATCTTGTCAGGAGTCATGAACAAACCGCGGCGAACATCCTTCGGATCAAGCTGATTGTATAGGTCAAGATTGATGGCACCTCCACCTATGTCGCCCCACTGCTTTACATAAAGACCGTTGCATGCGAAGTGCGAACCATAGCTCCAATAATAGATGTCACTTTCTTCAGCCGCCTGCTCCCACATAAAGTCATCGTTATCCTCGACAAAGCCTGCATACAGGGTTTTGTTGTCCATGATCTTATAACCCTGACGTGCGTCATGGGCCATTTTCTGAGCTGTCCCCCAGTCATGGAATATAAGGGCGGCGCGTGCATAGAGGCCCTGAGCGACGGATTTGTCGGGCATCCATTTGTATTCACGCTTCATGCCGGATCTTTCATACAGATTGATTGCTGAGTCGAGATCTTCGTAGATGCGCTGCTTTACGTCGTTCATTGTCGACAAGGGCTGGTTCTCGACGCTCTGACTTGTGCGGATTACGATACAATACTTATTACCGTTGTCGGAATCCTCCCAACGAGGTGCGAAGAACTGCAGAAGCTTCACGTATCCATGTGCGCGGAATGACAAAGCCTGGGCCTTTACGAACATACGTTCCTTTTCGTCTCCCTGACAGTTGTCTATACCGTCAAGTACACCATTGGCCATATAGATTATGCCGTAAGGATAGTTCCATGGAATGTTGTTAACCCATGTCGCACGAGGATTGCCCATGGTGTTCCACTTGTAAGTGGTGGCACCGAACTGCTGCTGGGCAAGACGTTCAATCACATCAGAACCCCAGCCATCGCCATAAATTGTATTGACGTAGCTTTCGCCATTATACTGATTGGCGGTAGTAACCTCCTGGTACTGGCACTGCATTGCGCGTCCTATACCTCTGACGGCAAGACGTGCGGCATTTACCGATTCGGAAATCTGGCCTGTCGTAGGCTGGCTCTCCGGCATCAAGTCAAGATAATTGTCGCTGCAACCTACAAGCGAACCTGCCGCTGCAATGCATACTATACCTTTGATTATATTGCTTGTTTTCATATGTTTTCTGTTTTAATTCCCAACCTGATCTTTAGAACTTGAATGCCAGAGAGAAGTTGAACACGCGGGCGGGCATGAAGTAGTTGCCCTGACCGCCGCCGAAGCTATACTGCGGGTTCATGCCTTTCTTGGTAGTGGCTATGAAAAGGTTGTCGATTGATACACCGACATTGATGTTCTGCAGTTTCAAGGCGTTCACCCACTTCTTGGGGAAGTCATAGTTGAGGTTGATGTTCTTAAGAGTGAGGTAATTGCTGCTGAACAGGAAACGGCTGGATCCCGAATTGTTATACTGTGAGAGTTCAGTATCGTTTACAGGCACGCCATTAGGATCGATGATATGCTGCCATGTTCCGTCTGCGTTCTGGACACCGTTAGGTTCTGTCCAGGACTTCAGGTTGTCCTTGTGCAATGCAGAGGGCGCTCCCTGTGACGATACACCCATCAGGCTGGCATAGATGCCATTATAGGTCTTGCCTCCCAATGAATAGGTGAACAGCATACTGAAGTTCAGTCCTTTCCAGCTAAGGTTTGTTCCGAACGAACCGTAAACGGTAGGCAGGGATGTACCCTGAACCTGACGGCCTGCATACTGGGTCTGGTCGGTGTAACCTTCGCCGTCAATCTCAAAGTAGTGACCTGATGCTTTGGCAGCCTTGAGTTTAGACAGATATGCGCTCTCGTTGTATACATGCTTACCATTGGCGTCATACTCCCAGTAGTCTGGTGAGTTAGGCTCCATTTTGTACAGAGAGTTACCTGTGGCACGGTCAACGCCAGCCCATGTGTACAGGTAATGTTCGTAACGGCTCTTGCCCTGGAACAAAGCCTGTCCTACGATATCCTTGCCGTCGGGAAGTTTCACGACTTTGTTCTTCAGGAATGAGGCATCGATGTTGAAGTTCCATTTAAAGTTCCTGTTACGTATAATGTCAACGCCGAACTGGAGCTCCCAACCTTGATTCTCCATTGTTCCCACGTTTTTGAGCACCTGGATCATGGCTCCGTTGGTAAGCACATTACCTGCGGAGATAGGCAGATTCACATTATACAGCAGGTCTGCATTACGCTTATTGTAATAACCGATGCTGAAAGTGAATCGATCATTGAACAACGATCCTTCCAACGCTACGTCCAATGTATTGGTGCTTTCCCATTTTACATTGTCGGCTGCTACCGAATAAGGTATTGCGATACCGACTTTGTCGTATGTCGTAAGATAGTAACGGTTGTAGCTTGCATAAGCTCCTGCTGCGGCGTCATTACCAACAGAACCGTAAGCGGCACGTAGTTTCAGGTAGTTGACCCAGTCCGCGTTCTGCATGAATTTCTCCTTGGAGATCACCCAGCTTGCGCCGACGCTCCAGAATGTACCCCAGCGGTTCTCCTTGCTGAAACGGCTCGTACCGTCACGACGGATGGAAGCCTCGGCAAAGTATTTCTGGTCGTAGTTGTAGCGAACGCGGCCCAGATAGGACTCGGTGCGCAGTTTCACAGTCTGTTCACTGCTTGAGTCCATATCCTGGAAGTTGCTCATGTAAAGCATGTCATCCATCATCTGGTTGCTCATACGCAGGAAACGATAGTCGTACGAGAATTCATAGTTCTCATGATCCAGGAATACATCGATGTTGTTCAAGCCGTAATCATGGTTCCAGCTAATCTGCTGCATGAATGTATAAGACTTCTGGGAAAGAGACTCAACATCCAGACCACCGACTCCTTGCTGTGAACCGACTATATTGTTGCTGTAGTCCTTGCTATTCTGTTTACTACGCCACATAGAACCGCGCAATGTAGCTTCAAATCCGTAGGGGAGAATTGCAGTGGCATAAATATTACCGCTCAGCGTAAGGATAGTATTCTCATTCTTGTCCAGACGCATTGACCATGCGTTGTTGGTACCTTTATTCAGACCGGCGGTATTCCATACGGGTTTTCCTGTAGTCTCGTCATAGCGGATAGAACCATCCTCATTATGAGAGTAGTAGGGCTGGATTGGAGGATTGTTAATCATCAGGAACGGGTTGGTCACCAAACCAAGCTCGCCGTCAGCGTAGTTGTCCTCGTTTACGCCGGCTACTTCTGTGTTTACATAGCTGCCGCTCAAATTAACGCCAGTCTTTAGATAACTTACGGGATTGTAGTTGGCAACGAGACGACCGTTGAAACGTTCGTAGTCGGTGTTGAGAATGTAACCGTTCTCTTTCATGTATCCCACACTTGAGAATACATTGAACTTATCTGTGGCACCCGATGCGTTGACGTTATATTCCTGACGGTAACCGGTCTGCGAGATGGCATCCCACCAGTCGAGATCAGTATATCCGGGAAGTCTCTTTGCTGCCAGTTTGCCGTTGGCATCGAAAACTTCATTAGCGGGCTTGTCGTAAATGTTGGATTTCAAGATATATGAATCCATGAAACTGGATGCGGATCCCACAAGAGATTCGGCATATGTGGAATAACCACCGGCAGTGTACTGACCGCGTGCATAACCTGCGTATGCGAATTCCATCCACTGGTCAGCGTCAAGACGGTCGTAGAAAGGAAGGGCCTTTGTATAAACACCCTGGTTTACGGTCAGAGTTACGTCAACCTTACCCACGTTTTTGGCGCGCTTGGTGGTGATGAGGATCACACCGTTGGCACCGCGGTTACCGTAGAGTGCGCAGGATGCGGCATCCTTCAGAATGGACATCGACTCCACATCAGCGGGGTTGATTTCGGAAATGTTACCGTCGTAAACCACTCCGTCAACAACATACAGAGGGCTCTGTGCGCTTGTAAACGAGTTGAAGCCTCGGATGCGGATTTCGGGCGATGAACCGGGATAGGATACAGAGTTATTGACCTGTACACCGGGAGCGTTCCCCTCGAGGGCAGCTGTCACAGATGTAACGGGACGATCCTCGATTTCACCGGAGCCTACGACTGCGACAGAACCAGTCAAGGACTCTTTCGTACTTGTACCGTAAGCTACAACCACAAGGTCGGTAAGATTAGTGGAAGAAGATTCCAAACGTACCTTCATGTCGTTGTGCAGTGCAACGGTCTGCTCTTTATAGCCTACGTAGGTTACTTTGGCTTTAGTCACAGATGCCGGTACGTTCAGTGTGAATTTTCCGTCTACATCGGTAGCGGAGCCTTGTCCACCTCCGATAGGCATGACTGTGGCGCCGATCAGGGGTTCGTTGTTCCCTGCGTCGACTACCATGCCGCTTATAGTGCGGTTCTGAGCTATCGCCGCCCAGCTAACGCACATCAGCGTCACCATGATCATAAAGAGTTTTTTCATACCTTTACTATTTTAATGTTATTTCTCTCTTGTGTATGTATGTGTTTATCTCTCTTTTCCGTCGCTATGGGCTCCGGTAGAATCCAGATCGAAGACCTGTTTAACCTTAATACCGCTGAGGCTTAGATGTTTGGATTCCTTGCAATTTTGTTGTCAGTTTGTTAAAAAGTGTGCACTTGTATTAACATTTTGCAAATTTAAAGTTTTCCAACCATTTTTCCAAATATTTTGAAGTTTTGGAGTCTAAAATGTCATAAAAAACCGTGATTTTAACATTTTGTGCTAAGAAACGGGCCTTTTGCAATCAAAATTTTGATACGTTAACCGACAAATAGAAGCGCAGACTGTCGCCGGGACACGCAGAGACACGGGTTTAATAGGCATTTGGACCGTATCTGTGCGCGGCTGGGGACAGCCTGCGCTACTATGATGGTGCGCTGTTAGAATGCGTTGATGATTACCGGACTGGCGGGGAGTCCGACGTACGGATAGTCCGGATGTGTGTCCTTGAACCGGCGCGACATGGCCTTGAGAGAATCGAGGCTCTGGGCATAGTCGCTGATGGTGTACCATTTGTTTTCAGGTCCTTTCAGCCAGACGGCACGGGGATAGCCGGCCTGCTGCAGTCGCTGGGCGTTGGCCTTGGCATTGGTTGACATTCTGTAGACTCCCACGGCGAGAAGCCATGGTCTGGGAGCCCGTTTGGAGTCCTCGGTGCGCATTATGGCGCGCAATACATAGATGGAATCGCCGTCTACGACGCGCAGCTGCGGGCCGTCGTCGCTCTGAAGGCCCTGCGCAGGGAGCATCTGCTCGCGCGCGGCCGCCTCGCGCTTGTTTTTAGCTGCGTCGTATGCAGCCTGATAACCCTTCTCAGTGGGCTTGCAGCCCACAAAGAGAAGGGTTATCATTATCAGATACAGCAGTCGTTTCATAACTCTGCTTCGATGTTCAATTCGTAATGTCTGTCAGCTTGTGGAATCGTCTGCGTGCGTGTCAGTTGATCTGGATCACGCAGTAGGAGCTGAGCTGCCAGAACTTCTCGGGATTGGTGATCTCGATGGTCTTGGGTCCGTCCTTCTCGCCGACGATGCGGTAGGAACCTGCGGGAACGTTGGTCCAGATCTTCACGTCCTTGGCGCCGGTAGGAATTGACTTCAGTGTGCGGCGGTCGGCGGCGGTGAAGTAGCTTGCGTCGAACTGGCCCTTCAGCACCTTGGTGGAGCCGAGGAACTTCTTCTCCAGCAGGCCTTTCTTCTTCAGTTCCTTGTTCGAGCCGATGGCATAGTAAACCTTGTTGGCTTCGTTGGCTGCGGCGGTAGCCTCGGCGGCTGCGGCCTGGGCTTCTTCCTTGGCGGCGCTTTCGGCCTTCAGGTCTTCCTGAGTCCGGGCCACGGTGGTGTTAAGCGTGTCGATAGTGGCCTTTGCACCGGCCAGTTCGCTTTCCAATTTGGCGATTTTGGCATCCTGCTGCTCGATGTGGGCGCGCAGCTGGGCTATGGTCTTGCTCTGTACGCCGTTGGCTTTGCCGCTGGCGTTGACCTTAGCCTCCATCTCGGCCAGCAGAGCCTTGTTGGCTGCCAGTCGGGCCTTGATCTGCGACAGGTTGTTGCGGATTTCCTGGCGACGGTCCACGCCTTCGCCATTGTTCATGTTGTAAAGAAGACCCTCCTGGGTATTGATTGAATCCAGACCGGTATAGATGTCGCCCATCAGAAGCATGAGCGAGTCGTTGAAGTCCGTAGCCTCCTGATATTCGGCTGTCAGTTCCTGGATGCGAAGCGAATCTTCGTCAATTTTCTTCTGGTTGCCCGAGCAGCCGGCCAGCAATATGGCTCCGACGCCCGCAAATAACATTAGTTTTTTCATATCGATGTTTATTGATGATATTCGTTTATAATGTCTTTTATTCAATCGGATTAAGGTCGTTTTCGTCACAGGCATGGTTTCTGCCTTTGCAACCTTCGATTACAATAACAATTTCTCCCTTGGGTTTGTTCTGCTCGTAATGTTGGGCCAGGTTTTGGAGTGTGTCGCGGCGGTTCTCCTCATGGAGTTTTGAAATCTCGCGCGCCACGGCCGCCTGGCGGTCGGGTCCGAACACCTCGGCCAGCTGCCTCAGCGTGCGCGGCAACCGCAACGGCGATTCGTAAATCACTACGGTTCTGGGGTCAGCGGCAAGTTGCTGCAGTCGGGTGGCCCGCCCTTTCTTGAGGGGCAGGAAGCCTTCGAACACAAACCTGTCGCATGGGAGGCCGCTGGCTACCATGGCCGGTACGAAAGCGGTGGGTCCGGGCAGGCATTCCACGTCGATACCCGCATCGCGGCAGGCGCGTGCCAGCATGAAGCCGGGGTCGGAAATGCCCGGTGTCCCGGCATCGGATATCAGGGCCATCTCCTTGCCGCTTTCCAGCTCCTGCACTATGCCATCCACACTCTTGTGCTCGTTGTTGCGGTGATGCGCACGCAGCGGGGTGTGTATATCATAGTGGCGCAGCAGTACGGATGAGGTACGCGTGTCCTCGGCCAGCACGACGTCGACTTCCTTGAGCACACGCAGTGCCCGGAGAGTGATGTCCTCGAGATTGCCGATGGGGGTGGGGACGATGTATAGCTTGGCCATCGCAGTTGGAAATTAGCAATTAGTAATTAAGGAGAAATGCCTGATAATCGTGGAATTATTCGTAGTAATTCTGGAGGATGTCGAGGAAATCGACTACTTCGGGATCGTCGATGTCGGCGTTGCATTGCTCGATGAGATAGTCGCGGGCCGCCTCGTAGTCGGGAAGCTGCGCTAACTTCTCAAGAATGGCGTCGAAACGGTTGCGGTCGTTGCCGGCCAGCACGCGCGTGAAGCGGAAGCGGTCGTTAAGGCAAAGGGCCGGGGTTTTACGCGGTGCCGGTGCGGCGAAGTCGGCGCTGTCGGAGTAGCCGGAATAAACGGAATTATCGGAGCCGTTAAAGGCGTGGGGGTCGTTAAGGTCTTTAGGGTCCTTAAAGTCTTTAAGGTCCTTAGGGTCTTTAAGGTCCTTAAGGTCTTTAAGGTCCTTAAGGTCTTTAAGGTCTTTAAGGTCCTTAGGGTCTTTAAGGTCCTTAGGGTCGTTAAGGTCTTTAGGAACGGTAAGGTCGGCAGGGATATTGGCGGCATCGGATGTATTCGGTTCCTTGGTGTTCAGTCGGGACCAGAGGCGCGTGATCTCGTCGACTCGCCTTCCGATAAGGGGAAAGAGATCGGTCTGTTTGTCGGGGCGGTGACTCAGAAGTTCCAGAAGCCCCTCAAGTTCATATACTTTATTTTTCAATTCGTCCATAATTCCGGGTAATTGTTTATGTAATCTTTATCGGATTCTTTCTATTATAACGCCATGCGTCAGGATATAGTCTGCAAGTATGGCCCTATATATTCTGTAATCAGAACAGCCGTTCGAGCATGGTCTGCAGATCGGTGCGTGCGCGTGCGCGATTTTTCAGATTATTCATCATCACCACCACTACATGAGTGGGGGCGTAATCCTCGTTGATCTTGTATCCTGCGTATGACTGTATCCCGTTCATCGAGCCTGTCTTAAGGGCTACATAACCTTCCAGAGGGCTTCCGGACATGAAGCGCTTCAGCGTGCCTTCCTGGCCGGCGAGCGGAAAGAAGCTGGCGTACCAGGGGTCGTGTGCCATTTCTCCGAGCACCGAGCCTAAGAATTCGGCGGTAAGACGGTTGGAGCGGGAAAGCCCGGATCCGTCCACAATCCGGACATCCTTAAGCGGAGCGCCTTTGTGTTTCCACAACTTTATTTCCTCGTCGGCTCCGGAGGCAGTGGATCCGTCGCGCCCCTTGAGGTGCGAGAAAGTGCGGAGCATGGCCTCGGCATATTGGTTGTCGGAGCGCATCATGCAACTGCGCATTATGTCCTGCACCTCGGCCGAACGGTGCGTTCCAATCAGCCGGCGCCTGGTGTCGTTGGGGAGGTTGCGTCCCAGCACGGTTATGCCGTTGGCTTTCAGGGCGTCGGTGAGTCTGCTTCGGAACCTGGCGCCCGGGTCGCGCACGGAGGCGCTGCCCGAGGCGTTGTCCTCGAAGTTGAAGCCATGCGTACCGGTGCCGTAGGCGTTGGGTAGGTCGCCCGACGCCCACGTGGGGTTGATGGCGGGGCCGGCGAACCGATGTTCGTCCACCACGATGCTGCCGCGGACCGTGTCTATATGTTCCTGGCGCAGAGCCTGTACTATCTCGTCGATAATGTTGTCGGAACCGGGGTCATGCCGTGTGTTGACCGATGGGTCGGCCGACGCTTCGACCATGATGTTGCCGTCCAGCACCCCCTTGTGGATATTGCCCGTGATGTATACAGGGGTCTCGTATCGCCACTTGCGGCCCGCGCGGTCCAGCAGCGAGGCCGTGGTGACGCATTTCATGACCGAAGCGGGCACCAAGGGTTTCGAAGCGTTATGCGAGGCAATCGTCTTGCCGGAGTTCAGGTCGTAAATGTATATCGAGGTGGCCTCCGGGTCAATGCCCGGCGACTGCAGGAATGCTGCAACGGGGTCGGTGTCAACGGCTTGCGCTCTGTCGGTGTTCTGGCCCGGGGCCGTGAACGCCAACAGAACCAGCATCATCAGGAGTGTGTTCAGCTGTTTCATCATTTACAAAATTAGCAACCATCGCCGGTATTAGCAAAAAAAATCGTAACTTTACGGAAAATTGTGTCCTCTTTTACGTTAATATAAATAGTTAAAAAAGTTAAGAATCGCGGACTGCACCGGCAGCCTTGATTCAATAAAACACACAATATGGACGAGAACGAAGTAACAGAAGAAGGTCGGGAGCAACGTGCGCGTTACCAGCGGCGGCCATTTACGTTTGACCGCACCGTCCGCATATTTTTCACCATAGCCGTAGTGCTGGCCGTGCTGTGGCTTGTGGGATACCTGAAAGGAGTGCTGCTTCCGTTCGTGGTGGCCTGCCTGATATGCTATATACTTGAGCCGGTGGTGAAATGGAACATGCGGTGGACCCATTGCCGCAAACGTTTCCTGCCGGTGATACTCACCTTGCTGGAAGCTACGGTACTGATAGGCGGCCTTATAATGGTTACGGTGCCGTACCTGGTGTCGGAGTGCCAGGACATGGCGTTGACCATCAGGAAATTCGCCACCACGCAGATCAGCATACCCTATCTGTCGGAGTCATGGCACAGAATAATACGCGAGAACATAGACTTCGACGAGCTGTCGCGCCTGCTGTCGCGCGACGAATGGAAGCAGCTGGCCAAGACCGCCATATCGTCGTCATGGTCGTTCCTAACGTCGTCGGTGGCATTCATAGCCGGCGTCGTCTCATGGCTGATAGTCGTGCTGTATGTCATATTCATTATGCTGGACTACGAGCGCCTGATGCTTAGCTTCAAGCAGTTGGTGCCCTATTCGCACCGTCAGCGCACGTTCCGTATCGCCGGCGACATCAAAAACACCATGCAGCGTTATTTCCGTGGCCAGTTCCTGATCGCCATGCTTGTGGGACTGATGTTCGCGGCCGGTTTCCTGCTGATAGACCTGCCTATGGGCGTGGCGCTCGGCCTCTTTATCGGAGTGCTGAACCTCGTGCCTTATCTGCAGCTTATCTCGCTGCCGATTACCGCCGTGCTGTGCATGATATGGACCATGACCACGGGCGGGTCCTTCTGGCTGATATTCTGGGAGGCGATGGCCGTGTACGTGGTGGTGCAGTGCATCCAGGACCTGCTGCTGACTCCGAAAATCATGGGCAAGGCCATGGGTCTGAATCCGGCCGTGATATTGCTCAGCCTCTCCATCTGGGGGTCGTTGCTGGGTTTCATGGGCTTCATCATCGCCCTGCCGCTTACCACGCTGATTCTTTCATATTATAACCTGTACATAATTCAGAGAGGGGATGATATACCTGCCGATAGCCGACGGATACAGTGACGTGCCGTCCACGACCGTAACCAACGAGATGCAGACCCTGGAACAGACCATCGACCCGGGGGATAAGCCTACGGCCGAAGAATCGCATACCAACGGCCTGATAGCCGACCTGGCGTGGATACTCCTGTTAGGCGCGCTCGTTACCCTGCTGTTCAAGAAGCTGAAACAGCCTGTCGTGTTAGGATATATCCTGGCAGGTTTCTTAGCGTCGCCAAAGTTCGAGTATCTTCCATCGATATCCAATCTGGACAACATCACGTTCTGGGCCGACCTGGGCATCGTGGTGCTGATGTTCAGCATCGGACTGGAATTCTCGTTCCGCAAACTGATGAAGTCCGGCTCGTCGTCGGTGGTGACGGCGCTGATCATCATCACCGGCATGACGTTCGCCGGTTTCGGCGTCGGCTACATACTGCATCTCAACATGATAAACCGCATATTCTTAGGCGGAATGATCTCGATGTCGTCCACCACCATCATCATGAAGGCGTTGGGCGACCTGGGCCTGAGGCAGAAGAAGTTCGCGCAATTAGTGTTGGCGGTGCTTATCATCGAGGACCTGTTCGCGGTGCTGATGCTGGTGCTGCTGTCGTCCATGGCCATGGGCGACGTCAAAGGGATGGAACTGCTGTTCAGCATCGGCAAGCTCGCCTTCTTCCTTATTATATGGTTTGTGGTGGGAATGTATATATTCCCGACATTCTTCAACAAGGCGCGCTCGTATCTCAATGACGAGACGCTGCTGATAGTGGCCATGGCCCTGTGCTTCTCTATGGCCGTGTTCTCGGTGGCATGCGGCTTCAGCCTCGAACTCGGAGCCTTCGTGATGGGCTCGATACTGGCCGGCACCATGGCCGCCGAACGCATGGACCGTGTGATAGCACCGGTCAAGAACCTGTTCGGCTCCGTGTTCTTCATCTCGGTGGGCATGATGGTGGATCCGGGCGTGCTGGTGACATACTGGTGGCAGATCCTGCTGTTGGCCTGCGTGGTGATAGCGGGCATGATACTGTTCGGCACCCTCGGTATGCTTGCCACGGGCCAGACGCTGAGAGTGGCCATCGAATCGGGATTCACCCTGACGCAGGTGGGCGAGTTCTCGTTCATCATCGCCTCGCTGGGCATGAGCCTCGGGGTGCTGAACGAATCGCTGTATCCCATCATAGTCGCCGTGTCGGTGCTGACCATCTTCACTACTCCTTATTTTATAAAGATGGCCGATCCCGCCGCCACGTGGGTGGAGAAGCATCTGCCCGGGTCGCTGACATTCCTTATAGACCGATACTCCAGACAGACTTACGACACCAACGAGACACGCCGCCTGTGGCGCGCCGTCCTGGGACGGTATGCGTGGCGCATCGTGCTTTATTCGGTCATACTGCTGGCCGAGATCATGGTGTCGCGCATGTTCCTGTTTCCTTTCGCCGAAAGGCTGCTTCCCAAGGCCGGACACCTCGTGGCCACGGTGCTGACCGTGATAGCGATGCTGCCCTTCTTAGTTGCGTTGTGTTTCAGCTCGACGCATCCTTCCGAGAAGATGAAACTGCACCAGACCGCCGCCTTCTATGACGTGCCCCTGCTGGCCATGAGGATTATCAGGTATCTGGTCACACTGTTCTTCATAGTCTATTTCATCACGGTGACGTATTCGTCGCTGGTGGGATGGCTTGTCGGGGTGGCATGCTTCGCGCTGATACTGGTATTCGCTTCGTCCCGACTGCTGAAGCGTTACAGCAAGATGGAATCGAAGTTCATATCCAACCTGAACATGCGCGAGAACATGCGCATGGGCGTGGGCAACGACCTGGTGGACGACATGCACCAGGCGTTCATAGAGATAGACAACAACTGTCCGTTCGTGGGCGACAAACTGAAGGATTCCGGACTGCGTTCGGACTACGGCGTGTCGGTGTCGTCGATAAGCCGTGGCGACGACTATATGCCTCTGCCGTCGCCCGAGGCCCGCATATTCCCGGGAGACGTCCTCGGCGTGATAGGCAATGACGAACAGCTCCGCAAACTGAACGAAGACCTCGACGCCGCCACCAAGGCCGGTATGATGCTGAATATCAAGCAGAATCCCGTAGACTTGTCGTCTATACGGCTTGAGACCGACAGCCCGATAGTGGGAGTGCCGCTGAAGAATACCGACATCCTGCACGACTACTATTCGATGATAGTGAAGATAAAGCGCGGCGACGACTTCATCCAGCCGCTGCCCGACGTGTCGTTGCAGCCCGGCGACGTGGTGTGGGTAGTGGGCGATCCTGAATTTGCCGACCGCATGAAGTCCGGCAAAACTTAATAATAATCCCGATAAATCCCGATTAATCTTGATTAATCCCGATAAATCCTGATAAATCCCGTCAAAATTCAAAACTCAGATAATTATGAAGAAATCAGCATTTATCATAGCTGCGGCCGCCCTGACGTTGGCAGGTTGCTCCGGCAACAAGAAGGCCGCACAACCCGCCGCCGACACCGACTCGGCATTCATCCGGGAGGCCGAGGCCGCCATCGACAGCATTCAGACACCGACGCTCACGGCGCAGGGAATAGGCGACGTGCGCATAGGGATGGCCCTCGACTCCGTGCCCCAAGGCCAGATCAACCTGTACGACAACATAGTGGCAGATGACAGCGGCGAGTTCAAGGCCCTGAACTTCAGGCTCGGCGACAAGGATATGTTTACCGTCACGGACTATGATGACGGCAATGTGGATATGATTTCGCTGTATACCTCCGGGGTGGGTGTGGCCGTTCCAAACGACACGCTCAGAATCGGCGACCCATTCACCAAGCTGCTGAAGCAGAGCGGCGTGACCACCGAATTCGTGTCGATGGACGACATGGGCGTATGGTACTGGCGATACAAGGACCTGTGGTTCTGGCCCGCCGAGGAGGGGATGAGCCAGGAATTGAACAACGCAATGAGCGAGCGCAGGAACCCGCCGTCGGCAGCCATGATAGGCGACAAGGTCAAGATCGGTTATATCGGAACCGGAGTGCCATTTTAAGGGCCGATTCATTGCAAAATGACGATAATTTCGTAATTTTGCACCCAATAATATAAGGAACAGCAATTAGTTCAAGATGAAAAAGTCACAGATAGCGGCAGGACTGGCCCTGATTATGCTGGCCGGATGCGGCGGCAAGAAAAAGGGTGAGGGGTCGTTCCCGGAAAACTTCGGCACAATAGGCGATGCCGGGCGCGTGGAATACATGATGCGGAATGTAAGTCCCGACTCATTGGCCGGATTCATTATATATGGATCGTTGGGCAAGGTGGAGGGCGCCAGGATAGACACGCTGGCTATAGCCACCTCGTATGCCTACGACCATCTGAAAGGCGAGGCGCTGGATCAGTTCGGAGCACGGTACGACGCCATAGTCAATACCCTGCAGCTGGCGGACAAGATGAAGATATACGCCCAGGCCGGGATCGAGGACCCTCAGGGCCTCGGATACAGATTAGGGCTGGAATATCTCTCCACTATCCGCGACAATCATCTTGACGTTAAGGCTATCAAGCAGGAGTTGGATGCATTCCGCAAAGCATGCGCCAACGACACGGATACCTATCGCCGCTTCATGATAGGATTTCAGACAGTGCTTAAAGTGGACAGCGGCCGGGATGTGAGCCGCGAGGTTTACGATACATTTATTAACCTATAAGTTTGTCAAACAACTTATAAGTTTACCAAACATTAAAAATGAAATTGTCAGATGCGAGCGCCCTTGTGGAGGGCGCGTTGAAAGAAGTGAAGTTGCCGGGCGGAGACCTGGCGGGACTGTATGAGCCGGTGACCTACGGGCTGAGTTCGGGTGGCAAGCGCCTGCGTCCGGGTCTGCTGCTGATGACGGCCGAGGCTTTCGGCACGGAAAGCGCCATAGATAAGGCGATGCCTGCAGCCCTTGGTCTCGAGATGTTCCATAACTTCACGTTGCTTCACGATGACGTGATGGACAACAGCGCGATGCGCCGCAACCGTCCGTCGGTACAGGCCAAGTGGGATGTGAACACCGCCATACTCAGCGGCGACACCATGCTGACACTGGCCACTCAGAATATGATGCAGGTACCCGACGCCCAGTTGCGCCCGGTGCTGGACGTGTTCAACGCCATGGCCATAAAGGTGTACGAAGGCCAGCGGCTCGACATGGACTTCGAGACGCGACAGGACGTGACCACCGATAAATATATAGAGATGATCGGCGCCAAGACGGGCGCTCTGCTTGGCGCGGCCTCGAAGATAGGCGCCATGTTGGGCGGCGCATCGGAGAAGGATGCCGCGCAGATGGAGAAGTTCGGCTACCTGTTGGGCCTGGCGTTCCAGATCCAGGATGACTGGCTGGATGTGTACGGCGATTCCAACACCTTCGGCAAACCCATAGGCGGCGACATCAATAACGGCAAGAAATCATTTCTGCTTCTGACTGCCCTGGAGAGCGGCACGCCTGAGGCAGCAGCCCTTAAGGTGGCAATGGAGATGCCCGCCGGCGACACCAAAGTGAAGACCGTGACCCGCATCTACGAGAAACTGAATCTGAGCGAGACCGTGCGCAAGCAGGTGAGCCATTACAGCTCCGAAGCGTTGAGCGCGCTGAAGAAAACCAGCCTGAGCGATGCCGCCAAGGAACCGTTCAAGGCATTGATCGACAAACTGACAGGACGCAAGAAGTGACCGACACCCACACTCATCTATACGACGAGCCTTTCAAGGGAGAGGAGGATGAGGCCGTAAAGCGCGCCATAGCCGCGGGCGTACACACGATGGTACTGGCCAATGTGGACGCCGCGAGCATGGAGCCGATACGCCGCCTGCACGAAGCGTTCCCCGAGAACACTAAGATGGCAATCGGGGTGCATCCTACAGAATTAGGTGCGGATCCCGACGCCATGCTCGACATGATGGAAGATAAACTCCGCGCGCACCGCGACGATTACGCCGCGGTGGGCGAGGTGGGACTCGACCTCCACTGGCCCGACAGTCCGGCGCTCGCCGAGCAGCAGCGCACCTTCGAGCGGCAGCTTGGCTGGGGCGTGAAGTACGGGCTCCCCGTCATAATCCATAGCCGCGACGCCCGCGACCAGACGCTGGAATCCATCGGGAGGGTGCGTCAGGCATTGGGTACGCTCCCGGTGATGATATTCCACTCGTTCACCGGCACGCCCGAGGATGTGGCCGAGATACGCAAGATGTGTGACCCGTACTTCGGGGTGAACGGCGTGGTGACCTTCAAGAATGCCCCGAAGCTGCGTGAGGCGTTGCCGCTGATAGGCACGGACCGGCTGGTGCTTGAGACCGACGCGCCGTATCTGGCTCCGGTGCCGCACCGTGGCGAACGGAACGAATCGGCTTACATACCGCTGATACTCGACGCCTGCGCCAAGGTGCTGGACATCCCGCCGGACGCTCTTGAAGAAATGACTGACCGCAATGCCGCCTCGATCTTTAATTAACTATACCATGACATGATACATAACACTATCGCCATATTCCTTATAGTATTGTTAGTGATACTGGTGGGCTCCGTGTTGTTCAAGAAACTGAACATCCCGTCCACCGTGGGCCTGATAGTGGCGGGAATCGCGATAGGACCGTTCGGATTCAACCTGCTGGAGCGGGACGCGTCGTTCCGCATCTTCGGCGACGTGGGAATCCTGTATATCATGTTCCAGGCCGCGGTGGAGATAGACATGTTCCACCTCAAGGCCCAGCTCAGGAAAGGAATACTGTTCGGAGTGCTGACCGCACTGCTGCCGTTGGCGGCGGGTGTGCTCGGCACTCATTATCTATTAGGGCAGAGCTGGCTCACTTCGGCACTCGTTGCCTCGATGTTCACCAGCCATACGCTGATCACCTATCCGACTGTGTCGAAGTTCGGACTTCAGAACACTCGGCCAGTGGTCATAGCCGTGTGCGGCACCATCGTGGCCGTGATGGTCGCGCTGTTGGTGCTTGCCGGCGTGTCACAGGTCAGTGCTTCCGGACACTATTCGGTGTCGCAACTGTTGACCATGCTTGCGCTCACCGCGGCCTTCATGCTCGTGGTGGGATACGTGTACCCGCCCGTGACGCGATATTTCTTCAAGAGCACCACCGACCCCGTGGCTCAGTATATATATATCCTCGCCATGGTGGTGATAGCCGCTCTGTTGGCCAAGGCCGTGGGACTGGAAGGAATATTGGGCGCGTTCTACGCCGGACTGGTGCTGAACAAACTGATACCGGGCCGTTCGCCATTGATGAAGAACATCCGGTTTGTGGGCGACGCCATCTTCATTCCATACTTTCTGATAGGCGTCGGTATGCTTATCAACGTCCATGTGGTGGTGGAAGGGTGGAGCGTGCTGTGGGCCGCGGCCATCATGTCGGGACTGGCTCTCGGTACGAAATGGATAGCCGCGTATGGCGCGCAGAAGATACTCAAACTCAGTCATGTGGACCGAGGACTGATATTCGGACTGACCGGAGGCAAGGCGGCCGCCACCATTGCCGCCGTAATGATCGGTTATGAGACGCACCTGCTGAACGAGGACATGATGAACGCATCGGTGGTGATGATACTGATATGCTGTATCATCGCGTCGGTGCGCACCGACCGCTCCGCACTGCAGCTGCGCAAGGAGGAGACGGCGCGTGGCCTGGACCGCGAGGAATTAGGCTCGGTGGAGATGGCACGTCAGGTAGTGGCCGTGGCCAACCCGATCACGGCAGAGGGCCTGATGCGAATGGCACTGTTCATGCGCAAGCGGCAGAACACAAATCCGGTCACGGCACTGTTCGTGCGGCACAACGACGACAGCGCCGCCACAGTGATGGGACGCGACTCGCTCGAAGCCGCCGACTCCATAGCCGAGGAGATGGACGTGCCGTGCAATGTGGTGGAGCGCTTCGACCTTAACGCCGTGTCCGGTATATGCAACCTGGCGCACGAGCAGAAGGCCACCGAGATAATGATAGGTATGCACCGCAAGAGTTCGGTGGTGGATACGTTCTACGGATCGTTTATTGAAAAACTGGTTAACGACTGTCACCGCATGGTGATGCTGAGCCGCTGCTTCATTCCTGTCGGTACCATTTCGCGCATCCGGGTCATAGTGCCGCCGGGAGCCGAGTATGAGACGGGATTCCATCTGTGGGTGACGCGCCTGGCGATGCTGGCGTCCAACATAGAGGCGCGCATCACATTCCTGTCGCGCGAGGAATGCGGACGTCTGATCCGCACTGCCATAGCCGACGACGGCATAGAGGTCGATGCCCGCTACGGTACTCTGAACGCCTGGGATGACTTCATACTTACCAGCGGCGACACCGAGGAGGCGGACCTGATAGTGCTGATAACGGCACGCAAGGGCTCCATCTCGCATACGCAGGATCTGGACCAGATCACCAATTACCTCAGCCGCCATTTCCGCAACAACAACCTGCTGATAGTTTATCCCAAACAATTCTAAAATTAACTTAAAAAACAGGGGTGCGCTTGGAGCGACACTCCTTTTTTATTACATTTGCAATACGCAATGGCAATTGCGACAATAACAGGAAGAACGTGATGAAGAGGATTGGTCTTATTGCAAGTGTAGTGCTGGCGGCGGCAGCGATGCTGACCGGTTGCGCCGATTCACGCCCCGACAATAGCGACGCCATCGAGGTCATAGCCGAAAAGGTTACCGACGGGACGCCCGTGAGCCAGGAAGAATACGGAATAGCGATAAAATATCTTAAGTCGGCATATCAGGATTTCGATAAGTTGCGTTCGCATCAGAATGAAGGTGCGAAGGAGATGATGAAACTGTCGCAGGAATACGACGAGAAGTATCCGCACCTGGAGGAGATGCGCAAGCTGCTGGACGTGGAGCCGGCCGACCTGGACTATACGAACCGCAAGCTATATAAGGATATGAGGGAAGTGCGCGCCAGAGTGATGGAAAACGGCCTGCGACAGATGGGACAGTGATCCACTATATTGATATGGAATAGCCATAAAGTAGAGCGGCGTCTGACAAAAATGCAGTCGGATGCGCTCTAAATTTGTGTAATTCAGAATAAAATGCTATCTTTGCGCGCGGAAAACCATACCCGCTCGCGCGGGGTGGCTTAAAACCGGTAAAACGGTTTCCGTAGAGAGTAGAAAAGTAAAGTTTATTTATTAACCAAATTAATGACTGAAAAAGTTGTAAGCCCGATCGCAGATTTCGATTGGGATGCCTATGAAAACGGCAACACGGCAGGCAGCAAGAGTCGCGAGGAGTTGATCGACACCTACGACAAGTCGATGCAGTCGGCCAAAGAGAATGAAGTAGTGACCGGTACCGTGAAATCGATCAGCAAGCGCGAGGTGCGAGTTGATATCGGCATGAAATCGGACGCCATCATTCCCATCAGCGAATTCCGCTACAATCCCGACCTGAAAGAGGGCGACGAGGTAGAGGTATATATCGAGACACTGGAGGACAAGAACGGGCAGCTCCGTCTGAGCCACAAGAAGGCATGCCAGACCCGTAGCTGGGACCGCGTGAACCAGGCCCTTCAGAACGACGAGATCATCAAGGGTTACGTAAAGAGCCGCACCAAGGGCGGTATGATCGTGGACATCTTCGGAATCGAGGCCTTCCTGCCCGGTTCGCAGATCGACGTCCGTCCCATCCGCGACTATGACGTATATCTGGATAAGACAATGGAATTCAAGGTTGTCAAGATCAACCAGGAATACAAGAACGTGGTGGTAAGCCACAAGGCACTGATCGAGGCCGAGCTGGAGGCCCAGAAGCGCGAGATCATCTCCAAGCTGGAGAAGGGTCAGGTGCTCGAGGGCAAGGTGAAGAACATCACCAACTACGGTGTGTTCGTAGACCTTGGCGGCGTAGACGGACTGGTGCACATCACCGACCTGAGCTGGGGCCGTGTACAGGATCCTCGCGAGGTCGTAGAGCTTGACCAGGACATCGAGGTCGTAATCCTGGACTTCGACAACGAAAAGAAGCGCATCGCGCTTGGTATCAAGCAGCTCATGCCCCATCCCTGGGACAATCTGGATCCCAACCTCAAGGTCGGCGACCATGTCAAGGGTCGCGTAGTGGTAATGGCCGACTACGGTGCGTTCGTAGAGGTACAGCCCGGCGTAGAGGGTCTGATCCACGTCAGCGAAATGAGCTGGAGCCAGCACCTGCGCAGCGCTCAGGACTTCCTGAAGGTTGGCGACGAGGTAGAGGCAGTGATTCTGACTCTGGACCGCGACGAGCGTAAGATGAGCCTCGGCCTGAAGCAGCTGAAGAAGGATCCCTGGGAGGATATCGAGCTGAAATATGCCATCGGTTCGCGCCACACGGCCAAGGTACGCAACTTCACTCACTTCGGCGTATTCGTCGAGATCGAGGAGGGCGTAGACGGCCTGATCCACATCAGCGACCTGAGCTGGACCCGCAAGATCAAGCACCCCAGCGAATTCACGCAGGTGGGCAACGAGATCGAGGTGCAGGTGCTGGAGATAGACAAGGACAACCGTCGTCTCAGCCTGGGTCACAAGCAGCTTGAGGAGAATCCCTGGGAGGCTTACGAAGGCACATACGGAGTAGGCACCATCCACGAGGGTGAGATCACCGAGGTTCTGGACAAGGGCGCAGTGATCAGCCTTGACCACGGCATCGAGGGCTTCGCAACACCCAAGCATCTTGTCAAGGAAGACGGAACTCAGGCCAAGCTGGGCGAGAAGCTGCAGTTCAAGGTGATTGAGTTCAATAAGGACAACAAGCGCATAATTCTGAGCCACAGCCGCATAGCTGAGGATGCAAACCGTAGCGAGAAGCGCGAGAAGGCACCCCGCCGCAGCGACAAGCCCGCAAAGAGCGAGGCTATCGTATCGCAGCCGCTGGAGAAGACCACTCTCGGCGACCTGGGCGCACTCCAGGCTCTGAAGGAGCAGATGCAGAAGGAAGAGGGCAAATAATCCCCGCTGACTGTAACAATAACAAGAGGGCATGACGGAATTTCCGCCATGCCCTCTGATTATATTTGATAAATTCAAATAGTTTTTGTAATTTTACGGATAAATAACGAAGCGATGAAACCGAGACAGACGATAGTCGGGCTGATGATAATGCTGGCAATGGCCGGCAGCTATGCCCGTAGCTGGGAGACTGTGAAGGTTGAGCGTCAGGACGTGCGCCTTGTGATGCGCGAGAACGAGGTGGAAGTCAAGGCCGCCCCCGGTATAATCCAGGTTGCCACAAACCACAATGTCGGAATCAAGATATTCACGATATTGGGCAGACTGGTCAGCTCGGAGAATCTTGCGCCGGGCGTGTTCCAGTTCCAGGTACCCGTTCATGGCGTGTATATAGTCAAGGCCGGAGACCTGACCTGCAAGGTGGCAGTGTAGCCCGGCGACAATCGGTGTAAATCGTGACGGAAATCTAAGAACTATGAGCACAAAAGATCTTAAGTGGTCGGAGCTTCCGTTCGGCTATGTCAAGGCCGATTACAATGTGCGCTGCACATTCAAGGACGGGAAATGGGGTCCGATTGAGGTTAGCGATTCAGAGTATGTGCCGTTGCACATAGCCGCCACCTGTCTGCACTACGGACAGGAAGCATTCGAGGGTCTGAAGGCCTTCCGCGGCAAGGACGGCAAGGTGCGCGTGTTCCGCATGGACGAGAACGCCAAGCGATTCCGGGACAGTGCCCTCGGTATCGCGATGGAGCCGCTGCCTGTGGAGAAATTCGAGGAGATGGTGAGACTGGTCGTTAAGCTCAACGGCAATCTCATTCCTCCTTACGGTTCGGGCGCAAGCCTCTACATCCGTCCCCTGGAGATAGGAATGTCGGCACGTGTGGGTGTAAGCCCCGCCGATGAATACATGGTGATAATGCTTGTAACGCCCGTAGGTCCTTACTTCAAGGCCGGCTTCAAGCCCACCAAGGTGTGTCTGAGCCGCGAGTACGACCGCGTGGCTCCCAAGGGCACCGGCGCCATCAAGATCGGCGGCAACTACGCCGCATCGCTCGTGGCCGGCAACAAAGCCCATGAGCTCGGCTACAGCGTGATGCTCTATCTCGATCCGAAAGAGAAGAAATACCTGGACGAGTGCGGCGCAGCCAATTTCTATGCCGTGCGCGACAACAAATACATCACACCGAAGTCGGAGACCGTTCTGCCCAGTATCACCAACAAGAGCCTGCGTCAGTTGGCACGCGACCTCGGAATGGAAGTGGAGGAGCGTCACATCGCATACGAGGAGCTGCCCACGTTCAGCGAGGCAGGAGCCTGCGGCACGGCGGCAGTCTGCTCGCCAATCGGCCGGATCGACGACCTGGACAACGGCAACACCTTCACCTACGACATGAACGAGGCAGGCCCCGTCACCAAGAAGCTGTACGACACCATCCGTGCCATCCAGCTCGGCGAAATCGAGGACAAGCACGGCTGGACCGAGGTGCTCGAGATCGAGGGCGAGTGACCTCCGGTAGTTTATAAAGTTGAGAAAGTTTATAAAGTTAAGAGGAATGTAAGGAGAGTTCGGTTATCCGAACTGTTCGTGAAGCATAAGGAAGCGGCGCAGGGTATCGTCCCCGTGCCGCTTCATGCTGTTTATGACGCGGTCCAGGGGCTTTTCGGTACGGTAGTCGCCCGACTTGCTGAAGAATTTGTCGGCATAGCATATCAGCTTCTCCTCGGTGGTCTGCGGCGTCATGTCGCGGTGAGACAGAGGCAGGTTCTGGTCGATGATGTCCTGTACGGTAAGGCCGGCTCCCGTGTGGCGCTCACACACCAGTGCATGGCGCGGAAGGCCGATGGAGTCGAGCATCCCGCGGCCTATTATTCCATGACATATATAAGGCTCCGTGCCCTCGCACAGAATGTCCGGCGCATCACAACGCACGATGCCGATGTCGTGCAGCATGGCGGCCTCGTACACGAAGTCGCGGTCGATGTCAAGACTGCGGCGGCCGGCGCATTCCAGAGCCTTGCGTGCCACTAACTCGGAATGGGTGCGCAACAGCGCGAGCAGGGGAGACCCCTGCTCGTACCAGCGCGAATATATTGAGTCGATATCCAGCATAGAATTTACTTATTGGTTTGGACTACATTTCACATATAATGCTTTTGCGTGGGCTACATTTCGCCGCCGTTGTAGTCCTGTTCCATCGGTTCTTCCGACGATTGCTGACGCGATTTCTTAGCCTTCATGTTGCCGAAGCTGTACTTGATGGTGAGACGCAGGGTGCGTCCTGCACGCCAGCGCTCGCTGCGCTCTACGTATCCGATACCGTTGACGCTGTTCTTCCAATTGCGCGAGTTGAAGATGTCGCGGCAGTTGAGCGAGAAGCTCCAGTTGCCGAGGGTCTTGCGCAGACCGGCGTCGACCGACCAGCCGCCCTGATGCGATCCGGTGGCGGTCTTATGCTCAGAGCTGTAACGTCCCGTGGCCTGGAAACTCATTTCCCAGGGCAGCTTGACGTTGGCCATGACGCGGGCGTCCCATGCGAAGCTGTTCTGCTTCTTGCCGCTCATTGTCACCGTCTGGCCGGAAGGAGCCGTCAGCGAATAGTCCCATGCGCTGATGTGGCTGTTATAGAGGTTCACGGTCGTGGTCAGGTCGAGATAGCCCCTGAACAGCTGGTTCTTGCCCACTAATTCGACGCCGCTGTTGATCTGGCTCGATACGTTGGCCCAGGTGGTGTACATCACGTCGTTGTCCATGAACGAGACATGATTCATGATGTCGGACGACTGACGCAAGTAGGCCGATACCGAAATCATGTGGTATGTCCACGACTTGAGGTAATTGAGTTCGAAACTGTTGGAATACTGCGGCTGCAGCTCTGGATTACCGTAGCTGACGGAAGTAGGGTCGGAAATGTTTTTGAAGCTGTTGAGCTGTCCGCCCCAGGGACGGCGTATGCGGCGCGTGTAGTTGATCTGTAGCTCGTTGTCGCGGGGAAGTGCCAACGACAGATAGACCGAGGGGAACAGGCTGAAGTCATTCTTCTTGAACGGCGTCACGTCATCCTTGCTCTGGCCGTAGGTGAGGCTCCGGGCCTTGACCTGCCAAGCCTCGCCGCGAAGTCCGGCCGAATAGCTGAAGATACCTGCCTTGCCGCCGAGAGTGAAGTAGAGGGCCGATATGTTGTTGGTGTAGATAAACCGGTTGTAGAGGGCCTGATCGAGTACGGCCGATGCCTCGTCAACGCCACGGTAGGTGGTGTTGGGCGTGTTTTCGTGGCTGTAGTTGCCGTTGAAGCCGGCCTCGACTTTCAGATACTGATTTATGACATTGGAATAGTCGATTTTCGCTTCCCAGGAATTGGAATTGATGGGCATGTCCTGGCTGCGGTAGGAGGAGACGGTGGAGGCTTCGGCTTCCGCCTCAGCACTGTTAGAGAGCGCGGAGCCGGTGGCGGGATTGGGGCCTGCGGGGTTGGAGCCGGTGGCCGGCCAGGTTTCAGTCTCCGCGTAGGAGTTGAAGCTCGGGCCTCCCCAGTGATTGTAGCTCACTACGGCATCGAGGGTGTGGGTGTCCGACCAGCGGTGGGTGTAACCGAACTCGCCGTGGGCGCCGCGGTTGTCGCTGCGGTTGCGGCTCAGCTGGAAGTCGGTGGCCCACTGGCCCGGGCGGGTGGACTCGTAGTCGCTGCGGGTGGAACCCCAGCGGTGGCCGAACATGCCGAAACCGTTCAGGTAGAACTCGTCGTTGTCGGTGAGGTGGTAGGTGGCGCCGAGACGGAAGAAGATGTTGTTGCCGTGGTTGCGGCTGCGGCCGTTGCTGTGCACGAAGGTGCCGTCGTCGAAGTCACGGTTCATAAGCGAGCCTCCGTTGTTGTGGCGCATGCGGAAGCCGACGCTGGCGAAGGTGTCCCACTTGCGGGTGTTCCAGTTGATGTTGGCCGAAACGTTGCCGCCGCCGCGAGTGTTGGCGCTCAGCTCGGCGCTGCCGAAGTAGCCGCCGCGGCGGTCCTTCTTCAATATGATGTTGATGATGCCGGCGGTGCCCTCGGGATTATACTTTGCCGACGGGTTGGTGATGACCTCGATGCGGTCGATGCTTTCGGCGGGAATCTGTTCCAGGATCTGGGCGCGGTTGTCGGCGGTCAGTCCCGACTCCTTGCCGTTGATCCAGACCGTGACGGAGCTGTTGCCGCGCAGCGACACCTCGCCGTCCTGGTCCACCTCGATGCTCGGGATGGATTCCAGCAGCTCGCTCGCGCTGGAACCGGCCGAGGCGATGTTGCTGTCCACCTGGAACACCTTGCGGTCAAGCTCGAAGCGCATCTGGCTGCGGACTCCCTCCACAACCACCTCTTTCAGCAGCTTTGCGTCGTCGGCCAGGTTGACGTTACCTACACTGATGTCGGCGCCCTTGACGGTGACGGGACGTTCCTGATTGACCGAACCGACATTGGTGATCTTCACCAGATACGATCCGTCGGGCACGTCGCGGAGCATGAAGGAGCCGTCATCGCCGGTCACACCGTTGATCTGCAACGGCTTCTTGCCCGCCGCATCCCACAGCTGGACCGTGACGAAGTCCATCGGTTCGCCCGTCTCCTTGTTATATACTTTACCTGATACATTTCCTTTTGGGTAACAAACGCCGGACACGACAGTCACTGCGATGCCGGCAAGACATAACGCTTTTTTAGTAAATTCCATATCACTTATGACCCCGCGAGGGGTCTATAAGATTAAAATGAATTGTGTTAAAAAATGTCAATCGTTTTCGTCCGGCTGCGGCTCTTTGGGCAGCGAGAAGTGCAGGGCCACCCAGCCGAGGATTCCGGCGAGAAGCGAGCCGACCAGAATGCCGAGCTTGGAATCGTTCAGCAGTTCGGCCAGATGAGCGCCGGGACCCGAGAACGACAGGTTGGCGATAAACAGGGATACCGTGAACCCGATACCGCCCAGCATGGCCACACTGGCGAGGCTGAACCAGTTGGCGCCGCGCGGCATCGGCGCCCAATTCAGCAGGATGCAAAGTGCCGAGGCCGCGAATATGCCTATGAACTTGCCTGCAACCAGGCCGACGATTATGGCCGGGGCAATGCCGTGGAACAGCTGGTCGAGACTCATGTCGCCGAAGTATATGCCCGCGTTGGCGAAGGCGAACAGCGGGATGATGATGTAATTGACCAGGGGATGCAACGAGTCCTCCATGTCCTGCAGAGGGGAGATGACCTTATCGGAATCGGACTCTATCTCCTTCAGCCAGTTCATCTGGTCCTTGTTGAGGATGGTGCGCGAGTTCAGGCGCTCGTCCTCCTCGTGGGCGAAATGGCTGATGTTGCGGCGTATGTTCTTTATGTATTTGCTCGGGGCATACACGGGCTTGGCCGGCACGCAGAAAGCCACGAGCACACCGGCGATGGTGGGATGGATGCCGGCGTTGAGGAAGCAGAACCATACCAGTGCGCCGATGTTGAGGTAATAGAGTTTGCTGAGGATTCCCACCTTGCCGCCGACATACAGGGCTGCGAGACCTATCAGCGACCAGGCTAACAGCGACCAGCTTATGGACGTGCTGTAGAATATTGCGATGACGATGATGCCGCCTATGTCGTCCACGACGGCAAGGGTGGTGAGAAACACCTTCAGCCCGATGGGCACCCGGTTGCCGAGCATAGCAAGCACGCCGAGCGAGAAGGCGATGTCGGTGGCCATGGGGATAGCCGCGCCCGAGGCGTAGTCCGTGCCACGGGCCATGAGCCAATAGAACAGCACGGGGATGGCCATGCCGCCGATGGCACCCACGATGGGCAGCAATGCGTTGCGGAAGGACGACAGCTCGCCTACCAGTACCTCGCGCTTGATTTCCAGTCCGACCGAGAAGAAGAACAGAGCCATCAAGGCATCGTTGATGAATGCCATGATGGACATAGGCTCGCCGTGGTGGCTGAACAGGTTGAAACTGCCCACCTGCAGGGCTATCTCGTGTGTCCACAGGCTGTTGTAGATGTCGCGGGTCCAGGGCAGGTTGACTACTATCAGGGCCAGTATTGTAGCGCATATCAGAACGTTTCCGCCGTTGGCATAGTTCTTGATGGTCTTGCGCGCGGTATAAAATACGGATGACATAATTACAATTTAGGCATCGTTCCTTAAAAAATGTATACGCCAGGGTCGCAGATGTGCCTCAGAT
>ENA-OYYR01000185-OYYR01000185.1-human-gut-metagenome-genome-assembly--contig:-NODE-185-length-33183-cov-5.638704_pt1 | contig 33183 bp, 20 predicted proteins | sample MGYA00244066_ERZ653454 | MGnify/ENA primary metagenome ERZ653454 (study PRJEB26926, sample SAMN06165163) | human gut metagenome | biome: ENVO:00009003; feature: ENVO:2100002; material: ENVO:00002003...
GCAGTCTCGTGGGCTCGGAGATGTGTATAAGAGACAGCAATTACCTTATACATATATATTTACGGGCTGCGGGTCTTGCGATCCGCAGGCTGACCAAACACTCTATAAACTAAAAAATTAACCTTTAAAAACTAAAGAAAATGCAGAAAATTACATTAGTCGCAGCCGCTGCTTTCGTAGCCGCAAGCGCAAGCGCACAGTACACCTGTGACCCCACAGTGGAGACCGTACTCGCAAAGGGAAAAGTAAGCCAGGTAATGCCTATAGCACTGGATGAGGGTGCAGTGGCCAAGTTCGAGGCTCAGGGAGCCACAGTGACATCGGCAGCCCCCAACGGAGATACCAACAACCTGTGGGTATGGAGCGAGACTCTGCAGGCAGGTGACTCGTCTCTCCCCGGCGTAGGCGATCAGATGGATGGCTACGCTTCATTCATAGTAGGTTCGGCAGGTTGGTCTGGTGCGGGCTACAACTGCTCAACGCTCAACACCGAGTGGTGGAATGCCGACACCCGTTTCCATATAGCATATATGACACCGGGCACAGCACCCGCAGCCATCGCCATTATCGTGGCCGACGGCGGTGACATAGGTAGCCAGCCCGCAAAGGTGTCTCTCGGCGATCCCTTCAACGACAACGGCGCTGTCTTCCCCGCAGTTGGTCCCAAGGCCAACGATGACTGGCAGGGCGTGGACATCAGCTTCAGCGATCTCAAGAAACTGTTCCCCACCTTCGACTGGAAAGCTATTCCTGCATGGTCAGGTAACATCATGTCGTTCTTAGGAGGTGGCGTAACGGGTCAGGCATTTGCCTTCGATGCCATCTACTTCTATCAGCCCGGTGACGGCAGCGGTATCGGCAAAATCAACTCCGACAACGCAGAGTGGGTAGTGACAGCCAACACCGTGAACGTGGCCGGAGCCAACGGCATCGAGCTCTACAACCTGAGCGGCCAGCTGGTTAAGAAGACCGCAGGCACGACACTGGGTCTGAGCAACCTCGCAAAGGGCGTTTATGTTGCCAAGAGCGGCAACCAGGCCAAGAAGATCGTCGTAAAGTAAGTTCCCGATCATAGTCCGGCGGAGGGGTGACCCTCCACCGGATACCAAAAACAATAAAGATTTAATAAGAGCCAAGGGCAAAACGAATTATGATACAAAAGATATTGGGAACCGGAATATCGGTAATACTGGTCGGTGTGGCAGGTACACTGTGTCAGGCACGGGAGAGCCAGAACGGCACCGGCGAGACCGACGGCTACCGTCTGGTGTGGCAGGATCTGTTTGACGGGGAGGAGCTGAACCGCAACCGCTGGAACATAGAGGTGAACGGCAACGGCGGAGGGAACGCGGAGCTACAGTATTACACCGACCGCGAATGCAACGTGCGTGTCGGCGATGACGGCCAGGGCAACGGCTGTCTGATACTGACCGCCGTCCGCGAGAACTACCAGGGCAAGGAGTTCACTTCGGGCCGCGTCACCACGCAGGAACTGTTCGCCTTCAAGCACGGCAAGATAGAGGCCGCCATCAAGATGCCGAGCACTGCCAACGGCCTGTGGCCCGCCTTCTGGATGATGGGCAACGACCACAAGGAGGTGGGCTGGCCCAAGAGCGGCGAGACGGACATTGTAGAGATGGGCCATCAGAACGCCTTCGGTCCCGGCACGCAGGACCGATACTTCAACGGCGCCATGCACTGGGGCCAGGGCTGGCCGGCATGTTCGTACGCCCATGACAACACCAAGAGCTATTCGCTGCAGGATGGCGAGTTCCACATATTCACCGTGATATGGGACGAGAACAAGGTGCGCATGTACGTGGACCTGGACAAGATGCCCAAGCAGACTCCTTACTTCCAGATGAACATCGACCAGAACAATCCCGACGACGTCAACTCGCCCGGCAACTACTTTCATAAGGAGAACTTCGTGCTGTTCAACGTGGCGGTGGGAGGCAACTTCCCCGGCATCCACGACGCTGCCGGCATTACGGCCCTGAACGATGAAAACAACCATCAGGCTTCGATGTACGTGAACTACGTGAAAGTATATCAGAAAGGCACCGGCGATGAATCGATCAGCATGACCGTTCCGGGCGACGACATCGAAGGCTCGGGCGTGCTCAGTCCGAGTATGGCCGAGAACATTAAGATACGTATCGAATCGGGTCATGCCAATTGCGAGGGGGCCGACCTGAAGGCATACGATGCCTCGGGGCGCCTGATGGGCGCGGGCCGCGACACGCTTGACCTGTCGCGGATGGGACGAGGACTGGTGATTCTGAGCGCTCGAGACGATTTCGGCAATAAAACCGTATTAAAGGAAATGTTATGAAAAGAACCACAGCGATATTACTTACAGGCATAGTGCTGGCGTGCGGTGGCGTCCAGGCGGCACTGCGCGATGTGGAGAGCCGCGTGGACTCGCTGATGAGTCTGATGACGCTCGACGAGAAGATAGGCCAGCTCAACCAGCTGTCGAGCTGGGGCTATCATCCTGACATGGTCGGACGTATCAAGAACGGCAACGTGGGCTCTATACTGAATGAGGTTGACCCCGTTGTGGTGAGCAAGTTGCAGAAAGAGGCGGTGGAGAAAAGCCGTCTGCACATTCCCCTGATATTCGCGCGCGACGTGATACATGGATTCAAGACCATCTTCCCGATACCGGTGGGTCAGGCAGCTACCTGGAATCCGGAGATCGTGGAGCAGGGTAGCCGCGTGTCGGCTCGCGAATGCTCGTCGGCCGGAGTGCGCTGGACGTTCAGCCCTATGGTGGACATAGCCCGTGACGCACGATGGGGACGCCTGGCCGAAGGTTATGGAGAGGATCCATACCTGACTACCGTGATGGGTCTGGCTGCCGTGAAGGGTTATCAGGGCGACGATCTGGCACGTCCGGACGCTATAGCTGCCTGCACCAAACATTTTGCCGGATACGGCATGTCGGAGAGCGGACGCGACTATAATACAGCCAACGTGACCGGCACCGTGCTGCATGACGTGATACTGTCTCCCTTCAAGGCCTGCGCGGACGCAGGTTCGGCAACGTTCATGTGCTCGTTCAACGACATAGACGGTGTTCCCTCGTCGGCCAACAGGAAGCTGCTTCGCGACATATTGCGCGACCGCTGGGGCTGGGATGGCCTGATGGTGAGCGACTGGAACTCCATCGGCGACATGCTGAAGCACGGTACGGCCGCCGACCTCAGGGAGGCTTCGCTGCAGGCGCTCCGCGCCGGAGTGGACATGGACATGGAGGCTCACGGTTACACACAGTATATAAAGGAACTGATCGATGCAGGCCGCATCTCTGAAAAGGAGATAGACGGACTGGTGCGCAACGTGCTGCGTCTCAAGTTCCGCCTGGGACTCTTCGAGAATCCATACGTCGACGAGAAGAACATGAACCGATTCTTCGAGAAGGAGAGCCTTGCGGCCGCACAGCGTTCAGCCGAGGAGAGCGCCATCCTGCTCACCAACAACGGCATTCTCCCCATGAAAGGTTCGGAACGGATATTGGTGGTAGGCCCGATGGCCGATGCCAGACATGACCAGAACGGCACATGGTGCTTCGATCTGGACAAGGACAGGACCGTGACCGTGCTGGAAGGACTGCGCAAGGCATACGGAGCGAAGAACGTGACATACGTTCCCGGCTTGCAGTTCAGCCGCGACAGGAGCGACGCTGAGTTCGCTAAGGCTGTGGCTGCCGCCGGCAAGTGCGACGTGATAGTATTTGTAGGCGGCGAGGAAGCCGTGCTTTCGGGCGAGGCTCACTGCCGCGCCGACATCTCGCTGCCCGGTGCGCAGAAAGAACTGCTGAAGGAACTGAAGAAGACGGGTAAGCCCTTAGTGGCAGTGCTGCTGTCGGGCCGTCCGTTGACACTGCCCGAGGAGTCGGAGCTGTGCGACGCCATCCTGTTCTGCTTCCACAACGGAACGATGGGTGGTCCGGCTGTGGCAAACCTGCTGACGGGCAAGGTTAATCCTTCGGGCAAACTACCCATCACGATGCCACGGATGGTGGGTCAGGTGCCTATCTACTACGCGCATAAGAACACAGGGCGTCCCACCGAGGGCGAGATGATGCTGATGGAGCAGATTCCCTTAGAGGCTGGACAGACCTCGACGGGATGCACATCTTTCTGGCTGGATGCCGGTCTGGCACCACTCTATCCCTTCGGCTACGGATTGAGCTACACCACATTCGAATACGGCAAGCCCGAGCTGTCGGCCACTTCGATGGACGGTAACGGAGAGATAACGGTGAGCTGCCGTGTGACCAACACCGGCAAGACGCGCGGGGCAGACGTGGCGCAGCTCTATGTGCGCGACATGGTGGCGTCGCTGGCGCAGCCCGTCAAGCAACTGAAGGGCTTCGAGAAGGTATGGCTCAACCCCGGCGAATCAAAGACCGTTACCTTTACCCTCCCCGCCTCGCGGCTCGCATTCCACGACACGGAGGGCAACGAGATTACGGAACCGGGCGAGTTCACCCTATGGGTGGACAATTCGTCGGACTGCAAGACCGCGCCCGTGAAATTCAGCATAACCGAAAACAATTCAGCGTATGAAAAATAAAGCAGCGATAATATCTCTGGCACTTGTGTGCCTCTCGGCTCCGGCTTGGGGCAAGAGCGCCAAGCGCGGCGTGGGCGAGAACCAGTTCTCGCTGGCCGTAGAGCTGGATGCAATCAAGCCCGGCGTGAACTGGTACTACAACTGGGCCAATACACCCTCTTCGGGTGTCGATGGTCAGGTGGAGGCATACGAGGGCATCGATTTCGTGCCGATGTGCTGGAACGCCAACTATAACGCCGACAAAATCCGCGAGTATGTCAAGGCTCACCCCGAGTGCAAGTATCTGCTCGGCTTCAACGAGCCGAACTTTACCCAACAGGCCAATATGACGCCCGAGGTGGCCGCCGAAAAGTGGCCTGCCGTGCAGGCTTTGGCCAAGGAATTGAATCTCAAGCTTGTGGCTCCGGCACTGAATTATTCGCCCAACGCGCCTTATCAGGATCCGATGAAATGGATGGACGAGTTCGTGGCCTTAGTGGGGCCAGACGCTTTCGATTATACGGCTATCCATGTGTATGGCGGTTACGGCGTCCTGACGGACCTGGCCACCAAGTTTCATGACAAGTATGGCAAGGATGTGTGGGTGACGGAGTTCTGCTACTGGCCCGAGGCCGGCAATCAGAATTCGTCGGTGAGTCAGGCCACACAGATCAACTTCATGACCCAGGCTCTTGAGTGGCTGGAGACCACTCCCTGGATCCATAAGTATGCATGGTTCAAGGCCAAGGGCGCCTACAACAGCAATAAGGGACCGAACTATGGTCTGATTATACCTCAGACGGGTTACGACGAACGCAAGCTGTCGCCACAGGGGATGGTGTATTGCTACATGAGCGATTTCGACAGGGAGGTATGGAACGCTGTCGGAACCGAGTTTCCCGCAGTGGATTATGTCGCATCGAGCGCTATCGAACTGTATCCCGGCAATGACGCCGGTTGCGCCAAACCCATAGAGATAAGCCGGTTCAATTCAGGATCGACCGTAGACTGGCAGTTTGATGTGCCCGATGCCGGCAAGTATGACCTGAAACTGATTGTGGCCGGGATGGGCGAGCCTACCCGTTTCGATCCGAAACTGAAGGTGCAGCTTGTGAACGGTGACGAGGTGACCGACCTGACGGATGTGGTAAGCATGACTCTGCCCAATTCCGACGAGAAGTACGAGGCGCGTGCCATAAATGTGACATTGCCCGCCGGCCACGTGATATTGCGCCTTGCCGACGCCGCGCCTTATCAGCCCAGCGGCATAAGGATTTCGCGCGTAGGTCTTTATGTCGAAGGCACCGGAGCCGTGGAGGGAGTGGCAGCGGAAACCTTAACTAACGTGAACGTCTACAACATGCAGGGCGTGATGTTGAAACACAATGTAGCCCCTGCCACGGCCATCGACGGCCTCACCCCCGGCCTCTACATAATCGGCAATCGCAAAGTGCTGGTGAAGTGATAAGTGACGAGTGACGAGAGTGGCTGCTACTGGAGGGGCGACGTCCACATCGCCCACGCATTGACGGCGAGGACGCCCTCACTCCAGTCGCATGACACAAAAATAATAGTTAACAATCATCAATAACAATTTTAACCATGAAGAAAATTTTACTGACAGCGCTGCTGCTTGGTGGACTGATGGCCACAGCCGGCGTGACGGGCAACGTTTTCCAGCAGGCATCCCCGACAGATAGCCAGCAACCCGTATCAGGAATCACAAACACAGTGCGCGCCGCCGCAGGCGAGGACGCCTCCGAGTATGCCTACGGCAACCAGTGGTATGGCAACTTTCAGAAGGCGCTTACGATTAACGGCAAGGATTATGATTTAAACGTTGATTACGTACTGACAGCCTTGGAAGACGGTCATCTTCAGATGACTGCCGAAATAGAAGGTATAGAAGACATCCCTGGATTAGTGTTGAAAATGAAAATGGGTAGTGCTTACCCTATCGCTGAAAAGCAGGCAGACGGAACATACAAATGGATTTCTCATGACAATGAGAACCGGGGAGATGCAAGTGATGCGACATTTGAACTCGGCCAGGCTCTTGAAGGCGACAATCTAAGATTCTGGTTTGAATGGCCGGGTGCTAATATGACCGACCTCATAGATGGTTATATCTTTGGCGCTGCCAACGAAAAGCCTGCTAAGGCCATTGTGCCGAAGCTGTCAGCCTCCGCTACCGAAATCACCGCAACTTCCGCCAACATAGAATACACCGTCACGCTGCCCGAGGAACTGGAAGGCGCCGATGTGAAGGTATATCTGAATGATGAGATTGCCGCAGCTTCTCCTATAGCATTGAATGACCTTATTCCCGCCACCGACTACTCCTACGCAATGAAGGCAGTGGCTACCAAGGATGGCCAGACATACGAAGGTAAGGTAGTGACCGTTGCATTCAAGACCGCCCGCGATGCTTCGGCGGCAAAAGTATGGCACACAATCAAGGACGGATTAATCAATAATGTTCCTGTGTCGATAGAAACCGCCATCGCATACAATCCCAACAGTACCGTTACTATAACGGCTGTTCCTCATTGCGCCAAGGCAATAGACGGCCTGGTATGGAAGGCCAATGCGTGTCTGGCAGGCGGTGACAGGATTATGGACATGACGCTGGTGGACGGTAAATATACATACACCACGGAGGCTACGTTTGATGAGAATGTCGGTCTTTACGTTTACTATTTCGCGGCATTCACCGGTGGTGACGCCCGTCTGGATATAAACGGTTATCAGACCGGTCTGGAGAACGATGTCGTGGCTTACGGCGAGCCTGCAAGCATCGAAATGAGTGGGGTTCCCAACGAAATGATAGTCAACGAAAGCTATGACATCAGTTCTATCGTTAAGGACAACAACGGTCATTATCTGGTGGAGAAAGAGGCAGACTGCACTGTAACGGCTCCGTTTACTTTGGTTGACGGTGCCCTGACCGCGACGGCTAAGGGAATTGGCAATATCAATGCCACCTGTGGAAACGCAACAAGCGTCATTGCGCTGGAGTGCTTCCTTGACAGCGACGCACAGGGCGTACACGCCCTCAACGCCACTTACGAGGCGGACGGTGACGTGGATGCCGCGCTTGCATTCGACGGTAACGAAGGAACTCAGATTGAATGGGCGCCCTCAACAGGAGATGAGCACTATGTGACTGTGACTCTTGCGAAAGAATATCAGATTCAGGCCGTACAGCTGGTATGGGAAGGTGCTTCCGCCAAGGAGTACACAGTGACTCTGACTCCCGCCGCCGTAGCCGGCTCAACGCAGAAAGCAGCTGCCGAGCCAAAGGTGTTCACCGTAACCGACGGTGTCGGAGGTGCAGGTATGACTCCTCGCAAGAACCTGTACAACGCCGACTTCTCTACGATTCCCGCTCAGACTGTCAAACTGGAAACCAAGACAGCTGCAACCGGCTGGGGCATCAAACTGAAGGAAATGAAAGTGATGGGTAGCGAGAAGAATGACGGCCCGACGGGTGTAGAAGCCATCGAGGTTACTCCCGACACAATCGTGGACGTCTACAACCTGCAGGGTGTGCGCGTGCTGCGCGACGCCAAGGTGACGGACATCATCAACCTGCCTGCCGGCATCTATGTGGCCGGTGGCCGCAAGTATATAGTGCGCTGATAGACAGTATATATATGAAAACAAAAGCCGGGACTCATGCGGGGTCCCGGCTTTCTTTTTAGTATGGTTTTATATCGTCGAAGGGGGCGTTGCGGTCCAGCTGCTTTTGGTCGAGAATGTTTTTGGCTTCGCGCGTCAGGGATTGCTTGAGACTGTCTACAGCCGTGAGGTCGAGAGTCTGATAGCCGTCATATCTGGAGGGATCCTCCGCTTCTTCTATGTCCGGAACGGTTAGTTTGTCTATCTCGTGATTCGTGGCGAAGTGCCGGTGCATATAGGTGGCTATCTCCTGCTCGATGGCCTTGAACTGCGGAGACTGCTCCAGTTCCTCTTTGGTGCCGTCAAACCGTACAAGATACTTGTCGGTGTTGCGGAAACTGACAAGATAGGTTCTTTGCTTTGTATTCATAACATATTATTTTATAGTTATTGCTTGTAATTGTATAACAGAACGGTCATGGAGAGGGGACCCTGTGCGCCGGTGATGTGCACTGCCTCGATGTCGGCGGTGGCGGACGGGCCGGTGAAGAAGGAGCCGTACTGCTGGTCGCGCAGGCTGAGCCGGGCGTAGGCCTGGTGCAGACCGCCGACAATCTTAGTGGCGTCCAGCAACACGAACAGATGACGTGACATCAGGGCGCATGGGGCATGCCGTAGCGAACGGTCGGTGACCCACACCGAACCCATCTCGCCCACGCCCATCTCGGCCTCGGTGACGCAGGTGTTGATCTTCTCGGCGTTGCGCAGGTCGGAGAGGTCTTTTTCGCCGAAATTGCCGGTCATGTCGTCGAGGGTGGAGTAGACGGCGTTCCTGGTCATGTCCATTTCGGGCTGCGTGGCGAGCCAGCGCAGAGCCTCGGCGCGCGTGGCGAACTTGACGGCCTTGCCATCGAAGCCCTCCAGGTGCGAGATGAAGCCGGCCAACGGGTCGCCTGGCCAGGGATACATGGGGACGTCAGGGAGGGGGAAGGAGGGGGCGCCGTCCGAATGCGCACCGGGAGCGGCAAAGCCGCGGGCTTTGCCCACAGTGGCACCTGCTTCCTGCGGGGTGGTGCTCGCTGCTTTCTGCGAAGTGGGGGCATCTGCTTCCGGCGTGGTGGTAGTGCCAGCTGCAGCTGCTTGCGGGGCGATGACGCGGGCGTAGTATTGGCGGAACGTTTCTTTGGGAGGCTCGGGGTTGGTGTGGTCGATGGCCCAGGGATTGAGGCGCGATTCGGTCAAGGCCTTGGGCAGATTGCGGAGGGCCCAGAGGCCTACCTTCTCGGCCATGGCGAGGTTGGTGCTGCTTTTCAGTACAGGCACGGCCATGGCCTGCTCGATGTTGTGCGACGGCTGGCCGTAGCCATGCTTCACCACCTCGCTGCGCCAATAGAACACCAGCTCAGGAATAGGCACCTTGACGGGGCAGACGTTGCCGCACGAGCCGCAGTGCGTGCATGAATACGGCAGACGCGCGTACTTATACAGATCGTAGCTCGGTTCGAGCACGATGCCGATGGGACCCATATATGTGGCGTCGTAGCTGATGCCCGACGTGCGTCGGAACACCGGGCAGGTGTTCATGCACGCGCCACAGCGTATGCACTTCAGTACCTGCCAGTAGTCGGGTGACGCGAGGCGTTCGGAGCGCCCGTTGTCCAGTATGATCAGGTGCATCTCCTGTCCCGGTCGCGGCCCGTGGAAGTGCGAGGTGTACTGTGTCATGTCCAGGCCTAGTGCGCTGCGCGACAGAAGCCGGATGAACAGCGGCAGGTCGCTCTGGCGCGGTATCACCTTTTCCATTCCCATGGTGGCCACATACAGTGGCGGGAGGGTAGCGCTGATGTCGGCGTTGCCCTCGTTGGTGCACACCACTATGCCGCCTGTCTCGGCGATTCCGAAGTTTACGCCCGTCATGCCTGCGTCGGCCTTGACATATCGCGGGCGCATGTCGGCGCGCATCACGCCGTTCAGGTAATGCGGATCGTCGATGTCAGGGTCCGAGCCGAGGGTGCAGGCGAACAGTTCCGCCACGTCGCTGCGAAGCTTATGGATGGCCGGCATGACGATGTGCGACGGCCGTTGCCGGTCAAGTTGCTGGATGCGCTCGCCCAGGTCGGCCTCGTTGATCTCGATGCCATGAGCTTCCATATATTCGCGCATACCGCATTCGTCCATGGTCATGGACTTCCCTTTGGTAACTGTGCGGACGCCGTGACTGCGGAATATGTCGAGGATTATCTCGTTATGCTCTTTGGCGTCGCGGGCGCGGTGCACGTGGATGCCGTTGGCCTCCGCGTTGGCTATGAACCGGTCCAGATACCGGTCAAGATTCATGAGCGTATGCTGTTTAATCTCGGATGCGAGCTTGCGCATCTCCTCCCATTCGGGAATGGTGGAGGCCACCTTGTCGCGACGCATGCGCGCCTCCCACAGACAGCGGTCGTGCGACTCGCGGTGGGCGCGGCGGTTTATGAACTCCGCTCCTAATTTTACTTGGTTTACCTGTTTCATTTCGCGTCGCCGTTTAGAATTTCCGTGATATAGTACATTTTGAGGTCAAGGCCGATCTTGCGGGCCACGGTCTGCTGGTGTATCAGGCATGACATGTCCTGCGAGGTGACGTACTTAAAGCCGTTGCGTGCGTAGTCGCTGACCTTGTCGCGACCCTGCTGTCCGGAGCATGAGGGATCCCAGATGGCGAAGATGCCGCCGAATCCGCAGCATTCGTCGCGGCGCGTGGCATAGCCGATCTCGATGCCGTCCACCAGACGGAGCAGGTCGGCGCATTTGTCGAACGATGGAATCATCAGTTCCGTGGGTCGCGCCTCCATCAGATAACGCAGGGAGTGGCAGCCGTTGTGGATTGCCACGCGGTGCGGAAAACAGGGATGACTGGGAAGTTCGGTGATTTTCAGCACGTCGTGCAAGAATTCGACGGGATCATAGACGGTGTTACGGAAATGCACCACTTCCGGCGTCTGTTCCACTTCGTCGAAATGGCAGCGGAACTGGTCGGTGCAGATGCCGGAAGGCACCACCACATAATCATAGCGACCGTCGGCCACAAACGGGACGGTCCCCTTTTCGAGCGTACATGAATGCTTCACATAGCCCATGTCGAGTTCCGGAAGGCCGCAGCAGGCCGCCCGGTTGATGAATTCCACGTCCAGCCCGAGCTTCCTCAGCAGCTCCCATGTGGAGATAGCCGCCTGGGGATAGAGGGCATCCATGTAGCATGGAACGAAGAAACCGATTTTCATAACCTTGCAATTTAAGTTTACACCTTTGAGGTATAACAGCTCGCAAGGTTAATTGGTTTCGCAATTGGAGACAACGTCCACGTCGCCCTCATTCTGACGGCGAGGACGCCGTCATTCCGGTAAGTGGTCAGGGTGTCAGCAGGGATTCAAACTTCCTGAAACTCTCTTCCCAGGAGAAGGAGGCAATGGTGCGCACGGATGTATTGGCCATGCTTAAGCGTAATTCTGGATTGTCAATCAGCTTCAATAAGGCGTCGGCAAGTGCCCGGCTGTTTTTGACAGGAACGATGAGGCCTTCCTTGCCGTCCGTAACCATTTCCTGAAATCCGAGGGTGTCGGTGCATACGATTGCGTTGCCGCATATCATTGCCTCGCCCACGGTCAGACCCCAGCCTTCCTGCAGACTCGGAGCCAGATAAATGGAACTGGAATTATAGATGCGGTTGTGCGTGTCGCGGTCCGGCTGCCTGTAATATTCTATCCATCCGGGCATGTCGGCAGGACGTTCCGGCGTGCCGAACATCATGACTTTGAGCTGTGGATACCGTTCGCGAACCGTGCATAAAGCTTCCAATCCGTACTCGTACCCCTTCTTCTTATCGTCGCTGTACATCATCGATACGGTGTATGGCGAGCGGTCGTCAATGGGTTGGGTCAATCTGAAATAATCGAAGTCGAAACCATTTCTGATCAACGTGCATTGTGCGCCACATCCCTCTACCTTCTCTCTGAGCCAGTTGCTGATTACTATATTCTTCAATCCAAGCCTATAGGTGGAGTACACCACATCTTCGGAGAATCCCCAGGCTTCGAATCCTTGAATCAGATATAACTTGTGGGTGTCAGGCACGTTATACTTCTTGGCACAGAAGGCGGTGGCGCGTGCTGTAGCCACATAATAGTCCGTCTCAGGCACCAGGCGCGGATTCAGAGAAAAGAGGTGATGTTCCCTGACTGCGGGATCCAGATTAAACCAGTTTCTGGCTGAAAAACGTTTAAGTCGGCTGTACGGATAATGCAGCACAGCCCGGATCTTGCCGAGGATGGATTTTTCGTTAAAATAGAGCGTGTCGGGATAGAGTATATGCACGTCATAACCCCGTCCGGCAAGATAATTGGCATATTCCAGCGCTACGTTGAAGCCGCCGGCAGGCCGGGTCGGTGGACCTGGCAAAAGGAAAGAGATGGATGGAGACTTCTTCATGACGTCATAGTTTTATAATGGCTGACTATGTCCTTCTGGAAACGAGCCTTAGAGCAAGTATCCAATGCAGTGTCGCGAGTGGATATACGCATTCTTTCATAAGATCCGGGGTCGTTCAGTGCCAGATTCAGGGCTGTGTATAGGGCGTCGGAGAATCCGGTTTCCGAGACATTGTCCGTCTTGAATCCCGATACACCATCGGTCACCACGTCCACTGCCGTGCCGTTATTGAAACATACCACGGGTGTGCCGCACATCTGAGCCTGATTGACCATAGACGGGCCGGCGTCGTCGACCGATGGGCTAAGGAAATAGTCGGAAACCTGATAGAGCGCGATCAGGTCTCTGCGATTCACGCGACCCATGTATTCGTGGGGAATGTCGGGATTCGACACCTGTTCCTTCAGGTGGCTGTCGCCAATGCTGACCAGTACTATCCGTTTGCCCGCGGAAACGACTGCGGGCATATCGTTCAGAGCATGAATGATGAACCGCGCTCCCTTGCGGGGTTCGGACGAGGATCGGGCAAGGAGTATGATTGCATCCGGCGGTAAACCCATCTTTTCGCGTAAAGCGCGGCGATCGCCCGGAACAAATTCATGCTCGTCGATGATGCATCCGATCTTAAATACCTTACCCGGAGGGAACAGACCGCTTTGCACCGCGAATCCGTTCATCCATGAATTGCCCAGGAAGGCGCAATTCATGTTGGCGTAATTATCCCGTTTTATCAGGTAATTCCGATGTGTGAAATCATCCGGTGAATCGCTTCCGATTGCCGGACACCGTCCGCATCCTTCGGCAAACCTGCGGCATGAGTTGAAATAGAAGCATCCCCCGGTCACGGGAGCCATGTCAATTGACAGAATCATGATGGGACACCGCAGCCTATCGTAGAGGGCCCTAAGCGAAGTGGAGTTTATGAAATCAAACCACCAGAGGGTAATGACCAGATCGTAGTCTTTGCGTATATGCTTCAGCAATCTGTCTGTCGGCAGACCGGGGGTATTCTCGTCGGGATAATGAATCTCATACTCATCATGGAATATCATGCCCTTCCGTTCCATCAGTTCACGGTAGGTTTGGCCTGACTGGAGAATCCCTATACGGGATTTGATGCGCCGAGGCAAGAGCCGGTTCAACACCGGCTTGATCAGTGATCTCCGTTCGATGGATTTATAATCCTGTTTCGGCATACCGCCGGCAAGTAGACACAGAAAATCGACCTTATGTCCCGCCTCCTTGAGACTGCGCATGATGTCTGCGCCCAGTCCCGCCGAGTACTTAGGCCGGTGTGTCGACAGGATAAGAATCCGTAATGACGATGATCTGTCAGTCAGAGCCTTCTCTATTTGTTCCATATTCCGGTAGCCGTTTTATTCATCAATTTGTTGGTCTGTATCACTCCGAACCACGCCGTGCATAGAATCTGGAGCCCGACGGATACCGCAAGGAGACCGTATAGCCCGTATCTGTGGCAGAACCAGCATCCCAAAGGGACGTATGTCACGCAACACACGGTGGAGCAGATGACCTGAAGCCGGAGTTTGCCGAGTCCCGATAACAACTGAGTCCACAATGTGCCCCACATATTGAACATCTGGAACAGGTATACCAGCAAGGTGACCATGACCGGCACCGTTACCATATCCTTGATCCAGACCTTATATATCACGGGTGAAACCAATACCATCACAAGGCCGGAGAGGCCCAGCAGCATAATGGTCTGCATCAGACGTCTCCTGACGGATTTCATCCAGACGTAGTCGTTGTGTACCTTGGCTTCGGCAAAGGCACTCCAGAACGGTGTGATGATTATGGTGAAGATCATGGGAAGGACGTTGATGTATCTGTATGCTATGTTGTATACCGTCACTTCTTCCGGTCCGAGGTAATGGGATATGATAAGATTGTTGGTCTGATAGAACGCAATGGACAGCACCGAAAGGAAGAAAAACATGATTCCGAGTGACATGATGTCCTTTGCGTAACTGAATCTTACATACATCACCGAGGGCCTGTACTCTTTCAGAATGGTGCGGAAGGTCCAGATATTAGACGTTGTGAGCACGAATATGGATGTACCGCCCATGGCAAGGGCCAGATAGACTATATTTCCGTGGCTGAAGTGTGTGATGACCAGCAGAACAAGGCATAGCAACACCTGTGTGACAGTGTCGAATGCAGATGCCAGTGCGGGTTTCTGCAGCGCGTTCAGCAATGTACGGTTCAGGCCGAGTATGAAAAGTACGCAGAAATTTGTGATGGCTATTAGAACAGTGTATAACAGCTGACGTTCGGGGACGCCTTTGACATTCAATAAATTGTTCCAGTCTATGAAGCAGGAGGCAGACATGGATATGACCCAAACCGACACGACCATGATGGAGATGATGGCGTATGCCGTGCTGACCAGTCTGCGGGCTCGGAGAGAATCGCCGTTTTCAACGGCTTCAATAAACTTGTTGCGCAATCCGTTGCCTATGCCTATGTCGAAAAAGCTAAGCCACGCCACCAGTGAGGATATGGTCAGCCAGATGCCGTATGCGTAACTCGATACATAATTAATGGTCAACGGTACGGTAAGGAGCGAGCAGATGATGCTGACGCCCCTGAGGGCAAACATATAGACTATATTCTTTTTTGCCCTTACCGAACGTCCGCTCCCTTTATTTATAAATCCGAGTATTTTGTTTGCGAATGACATCTATTAGCAATAACGGCCGCATAATAATAAAATTTTACCGGTGTCGGCTGTCTTGGCTATTCTCCTATATTCATAATGCCTATTGGAACAGGCCGCGGGTCAGGACGACGGGGATGCCGAAGGTGCCGCGGGAGACTTTCATGTCGAGGTGTTGTCCGACGCGGACTTTGTGCACCTTGCCTGTGGTGATCGACACGGTGACGAGGTGGCCGTTGTCCAGGCGGATGTCGGCGTAATACGTGCGGTAGGTCTCGCCGGTGGGGATGTAACGGACCTTGCGTACACGCCGCGTGCGCTGGTGAGTGGTGTAATACTTGCGCTCCACCACGGCCGGAACTATCGTGGCCTTATCCGCGGCGGCTCCCGCGGAATTGATGCAATAGAATGTGCCGGCGAGGATAGGTGCCGTCAGGATCACCCATGTGGCCACGCGCAACGGCAAGTTGCGGAAATTGATGATGCCACGAAATCTTTGGGAGAACAGCCATGATATGGGCACAGACAGCACCGCGCACACTGTGGCTACAATCCAGGGATTTATCATGGTGGTGGTGCGACACACCATGAATATGCCGACGCCGATCATGGCGCAAAAAATAAGCACTCCCCGTAAGATGTAGATCCAAATCTTGCCTTTCATTTTGTGGAACAGATTATTTGCATTGATACAATCAGCGTGCCGAATCTATCGTCTGGTGGCGTAGATCATGAATGTGACGGCCACGATGGCGATGGAGATGCCGGCGAGGATTCCGGGTGTCAGGGGCTCGCCAAAGGCGACGGCACCAACCAGAATGGCGGTGATTGGTTCGAACACTTCCAATATCGAGGCTTTTGTGGCCCCGATGTTTCTGGTGGCCACGGCCAGCGTGGCGGTGGACACGATGGTGGGGAGCACGGCCAGCCCTATAATGCTGAGTATGGCCCGGGCACCGGTCAGATGTGCCGTCAGCGAATTGCCCGACCAGACCGCTATTCCAAGGAATACGAATGCTCCGACCGTCAGGACGTAAAACGTGAGCAAGGTGTCGGAAATATCGGCTATGCGCTTGTTGTGGTTGATTATCACCATGAATATGGCGTATGCCAATGCGGATGCGATGGCGAGCCAGACGCCGCGTGCGTCGACAGTTCCGCTTTCGTCTCCTCCGGTCATGATCACCACTCCGGCGAAGGTGGCCGCTATGGCCAGCCATACCGGCCATGAGGGCGTCTTGCCTAAGAAGACCATGATTATGGCCACGAACACAGGGGCGAGGAACACCAAGGTAGTGGCAAGTCCCGAAGCCACATAGCGGTATGCCATGAACAGGAAGAGGCTGCTTGAGGTATATAGCAGACCTGTGATGATAAGCACGCCGAGTTGCCGGAGGTTTACCTTGAAATTCTGGCGGCGCAACAGCAGCCAGCCCCCCAGCAACACCACCGCGATGGCGTAACGGAAAAACAATACGGACTGCACGGCCGCTCCGGCCATGAGCAGCGGCATGGCGAACAGCGGGTTGAGACCGTAGGTCACGCCCGTGGCGATACCCGCCGGATAACCGATCAGAGCCTGTTTGCTAAGTTTCTTCATCAAATAGATTGTTTCAGGTATTGAGCCTAATTCAACCAACGAACAACCACGGCAACTTATTTCACGAAGGCTTGTGGTAATCGAAGCCCGATATTCAATAATCGTGGCCCGGAAACCGTTAAAACTATATCAAAGAAAAGGATATGGAAATAAAGAAGTGGGAGATAGTCAGCTCGGAGTATAAGCTGCGGAGTCCGTGGGTGAACGTGAGGCGTGATGTGTGCCGGCTGCCGACAGGCGTGATAAATCCGGAATACTATATCTTCGAACTGCCGACATGGGTGAACATCATAGCGATAACGCGCGACGGACGGTTCGTGATGGTGGAGCAATACCGTCATGGGCTGCGCGACGTCTACACCGAGATAGTAGGTGGCGCCATGGAGGAGGGGGAGACCTGTCTGGAGGCTGCCAGGCGTGAATTGCTCGAAGAATCCGGCTACGGCAACGGGACGTGGCGGGAGTTTATGACCATATCCCAGAATCCCGGCAATTCCGACAACCTTACCCATGTGTTCTTAGCCACGGACGTGGAGCGGATATCTGACCAGCATCTGGACGCCACCGAGGACATCAAGGTGCGTCTGCTGACTGAACAGGAGGTTTACCGCATCCTCGACGACGACGAGATGAAGCAGGCGCTGATGGCCGCCCCGCTCTGGAAATACTTCGCCCTGAAGGCGCAGGGCCGACTTCCTCAATGACCTGATACGCTGTCATTACGCATAGTATAATATATATAAAAGCGGGGACTGTGCCGGAAAGCACAGTCCCCGCTGTATCGGGAAGTAGTGGATTATTTCACGAGGGTCTTGCGGGAGCCCTTAGCGTCTACTACGATGTAGACACCGGGCACGATGTCACGGTTGGCGACGCGTATGCCCTGCAGGTTGTAAACCTTGGCTTTATGAAGCTCCTCGATACCTACGACTTCGATGCCGCTGGACGTTAGCGCAACCTCGACTTCATTGCTGACGCGCGCCGCACCGTGGTTGTAAACAGGCACTACGGAGTAACGGAACGTGTGGCTTCCGGTTTCGTTGTAGGTGGCTGCGGGAGTATCCGAGTATGAGGTTTCGGCCACGGTCGCTTCGGTGATCTGCTTGCCGTTGCGGAAGACATGATAGCCTGTTACGGCAAGATCGAGCGGCATCTCGGGTGCCGCCTCGTAAGTCACGTCGTCTATCAACAGAGCCAGTGTATCATCGCTGTCGTGATGAATGGCGAAATATTTCGCACCCTCAGGCAGAGCGGCCTTGAACTCGGTCCAGACCTCGGGCACCTCGCCGCTGGCGGGATAGTTCTGCACCTCGACTGTCTGTGTGAAGCAGTCACGGGTGTTGCCTGTGACGGAGTAAAGCAGCTCGAACGATTCGGGCCAGGCCGACATCATGCTTTTAGCCCAGAACGATATGGTCTGCGCGCTGCCCGACAGTTCGGGCGATATGAGCCAGTTGTCGTTCTTGGTCTGGGCGCTGGGTGCCATCATGAACGAATCGCCGCTGTGGGTCTCGGCATCCGGCTGATACTGTTCGGGAATCTGTGCCAGCTTCGTATTGAACAGCTGGAAGGCCATGGGTTGTGTCTGGAAGGGGTTGTACTGTTCGCGGAATATATTGTAGGTCTTCTGCTTGTCGCCATCGTAGACTGTCCAGTCTCCGGCGCCGGAGATTGACATGGGCGTGTAGTCCTCGTTCTCGAAGTCTTCGGTCACTGTCTTAGGACCGGGGAGGTTGTCGAGTGCAGGGGCCGACCATGTCAGGGTGACGGTCTCCTTGTTGATATTGGCAGCAAGGTCGGTGACTGTGGGAAACTCATTGAATTTCACCGACACGGAAGCTGTATGGGAGTTGTTATGCTCCACGGCATCACCTTCGGCCACTATGCGGGCTACGACTTCTATAATGTCGGTGGCGTTGAGGGCTATGGGCAATTCGGCGGAAACCATCCTGATTTCGTTTGCCGAAATGGCAGACAGCGAGTTTTCGGCAATCTTCTCTCCGTTGATGCTCCATTCCAGCGTTGCCTCGGCTGCATGGGCGGTACCGACATTTTCTACGCGAGCCGTTACAGGCAGTTTTTCGCCGGCCTTGACTGATTCGGCTACGTTCAGTCCACGCAAGGCCAGATCCTTCTCGACGAGATCGTGGATGGAAATATGGTCCAGCGGTACGCTCCACATCTCGGTGTCGGTGTTGTCGGTGGCTGTAAGGCGCAAGGCTACGCGCACGGTGCCGTCCGTTTTGAACTCATCGAGAGGTACGCGACAGAGGGTCCAGTCATCGGTCGGAGCGTCCTTGAGGGCGATGGTGCGCAACGGGGCGAACTCAGCCTCGCCATGCGCGGCCATGATGTCAAGGGTGCTCCCTTTGCCCTGGTACCATACGTCAAGCACAGGATTCTTCGTCTTCGACAGGTCGACGCGCACTGACTGAAGACCCCACATCACATCGGTCTCTATGGGCATCCAGAAGAAGAAACCGTTGTCTCCGTCCTGCGATTTCAGAGGCTTGGGCGACTCGGGATCATCGGGATCGAGCAGCGACTCGAAGTAAGAGTCATCGACCGTGCCGTAGTCCTGGCCGCTGTAGGATGTCTGAGGATCGAGTACCCATACCTTGTCATAACTGCCATCGGTGAAGGATTCCGTGAACGGAGCCTGGTCGGGTTTGCCCACGACTACGATGTTGGACGATGTGTCGAGCGAATAATATTCACCATAACCGGCAGTGACCTGATAGGCCACGAAGTCCTGAGCCTCGAGGTCGGAGTAATCGAAGGTATATGAGGTGGAACCCTTCACTTCTGCAATTGCCGGATCATAGTAGCTGCCGAATGCGTCGAAGATATAATAGGTTACTTCGGCGGGGTCGACATAGCCGCCCTCATGCTCGCCCTCGGTGACGGCGTTCCATGTAAGAGAGGCCTTAGTGTAGTCGGCCGAGGGGGTCAGCTTCACGTTCTCCGGAGCTTTGGGCGCGTCGGGACCGCACCAGATGTTCTTGTATTCCACTTTCTCGCCGGGTGTGTCGCCCACGTATGCAACGGCGGTGAAGCGGTTGTTGATGCCGGCGTACATCTCCACCTCGCGTGTAATGGTCTGGCCCGGCTGGACATCGGTGTATTCAAACTTGTCCACATCCCATCGCGAGGTGATCAATACCTTGGAGATTTCAGTAAGGTCGGCGCCCGATACTGTCTTGGTAGGAGCCACGTATGTCACCGTTGCCTTCAGTTCGCCCCTGGGCGCAAGCGTCCAGCTGAGCTGACCTGCGGCCGGAGGATCGGCGGGAGGTGCGACGGTGCCGGCACGCATACCGACATTGGCGAGCTTCAAGGTGCCTTTCTGAGCTTTGGTCGTAGTGCAATGGAAGCCAATATAGTAATAGCCTTCCTCATCTATTGTCACTCCATACTCATACGGAGTCATATCTTTCACGGTATGTGTAAGCGGAGCCACTACTTGAGTGGTCAGACCTTCGACGGTAGGAGTCTTGCCGATGCTCGCATCCATGGAGACAGATGGAGAACCACTTCCCATTATGCCGATTTCGAACGACAGGACATAGCTGCCGGAAGGCAAGTGAATTGGCACGGTAATGAGCCAGTCGTCGTTGGCATTGACATCATCGGCATTCGGCACCATACAGGCGGCATACCCGTTGGACGTGCCATACAACCATTTACGATTGTCACCGTTGACATTGATGTCAGTGTAGTTCTTTACTTCCGTGCCTCCTTTGCCTAAGTCATGGGTGAAAGGCACTTCTACGGTGTTGGCCGGCGCTTCCCTGGTCACGGGAATCTGAGCCGGTGCAGCGGTCATCTGCTGACGCGGAGCCCGCATCTGCCTGAGGGCACCCTGCGACGTGACGCGCGTCGTACGTTCCGGCACCGCTGCCGTGGCTACGGAAGCCAGTGACATCAAGCCGGATGCAATCAGTAATAATGTTCTCATTCGCATAATATTATGTTGTTTTAATTCTCGAAACATCCGGTTCCCTTCTTCAGCCTGGAACAGATGCATTATCGTGAATGGTCACGATAGCTTCAAAATTAATAAAAATAGTTGGATTATCAGTAAATTGTTTGTAATTTAGAAGCGAAAAACAATTAGGCGCCGATACTCCTTAATCGGCGCGGTGCATGCCCTGAACCTGGGCAGGAAAACCTTAAATACCTAAATGCTACTTACCATGGAAAAGAGCCTCAGATTGTCAAAAAATGAAGTGACGGCATGGCTGGGCAAGCATCCGGCCGACTTCACGCGCGAGGACATAGTGCGCTTCATCACCGAGAACGGTGTGGAGATGGTCAACTTCATGTATCCGGCTGCCGACGGCCGCCTCAAGACACTGAATTTCGTAATCAATTCGCTGGACTACCTGGAGACCATACTGACTCTGGGCGAGCGTGTGGACGGTTCGTCGCTGTTCCCGTTCATAAGCGCGGGGGAGTCGGATCTGTATGTTGTGCCCCGATACCGCACGGCGTTCGTCGATCCGTTCGCGCCGGTAAAGACGCTGACCATGCTCTGCTCGTTTTTCGACAAGAACGGCCGGCCGCTGGAGTCGTCGCCGGAGCTTACGCTCGACAAGGCATGCAGACGCTTCACGGAGCTGACGGGTCTGGAATTCCACGCCATGGGCGAACTGGAGTTTTATGTCATAGCTCCGGATCCGGGCACGTTTCCGGCTACTGACCAGCGGGGATACCACGAGAGCGCTCCGTTCGCCAAGTTCAACGATTTCCGCACGCTGTGCATGAGTTACATAGCCCGCACGGGAGGACAGATAAAGTACGGTCATTCGGAGGTGGGTAATTTTACCCTTGACGGGATGGTGTACGAGCAGAACGAGATAGAGTTCCTGCCTGTAGACGCGCGCGAGGCGGCCGAACAGCTTCTGATAGCCAAGTGGGTGATACGCAACCTGGCGGCCAGGATGGATCTTGACGTGACCTTCGCGCCGAAGATCACGATAGGGAAGGCGGGCTCGGGGCTGCATATACACATGCGCTTCATGAACCCTGACGGCACCACGGCGATGCTGAACGCCGACCGTACGCTTTCGGACGCGGCGCGTCGCGGCATAGCGGGCATCATGGACCTGGCTCCGGCTCTGACAGCCTTTGGCAACACGAACCCGACCAGCTATTTCCGTCTGGTGCCGCATCAGGAGGCTCCCACCAACGTGTGCTGGGGCGATCGCAACCGGTCGGTGCTGATACGCGTGCCGTTGGGCTGGACATCCGGCCGCGATATGTGCGCCGAGGCCAATCCAGGCGAAAGTACGCCGGCCGAGGTGGACGCCTCGCGCAAGCAGACGTTCGAGATTCGTTCGGCCGACGGTTCGGCCGACATCTACCAGCTGTTGGCGGGTCTGGCAGTGGCCGTGCGGCATGGCTTCGAGATGCCCGACGCGCTTGACGTGGCCGCACGCACGTATGTGGACGTCAACATCCATTCCGAGGAGAATGCCGGGCGGCTGAAGTCGTTGGACACGCTGCCCGTGTCGTGCCACGAGTCGGCGGCATGCCTGGAGCAACGAGCCGACGTGTTCCAGGAGAAAGGCGTATTCTCGCCGGCCATGATACAGGGAGTATGTGCCCGGCTGCGTGCACAGGACGACCGCGACGCGCGCGCTGCCCTGCAGGATCCCGACAAGATGCTGCGCATGGTCAAGACCCATTTCCACTGCGGCTGATGTCGGCAAGATTATGAACCGGGACGATGGAATAACCGATATTCCTTCGCCCCGGTTTTCTTTTAGGATATGCTTTTGAACGATGTCTTAGTCAGGTTCGCGGAATGTTCTCATAAGCCTCTCAGGAAATGCTCATATATGTAGGACATCCGTTTATGCCCTTTGATTGAAAGGTGAACTTCATCACGGAAAAAATCCTTCTGGCTGGGATTATCCCAGTCAAGACCTGAAACCGCGCATCCGTCGATACATTGCACATGCAGTTGATTGCAGCGTCGTTTCATCCATTCGGCCCGGTCCCTGCGTGAAGGCTCGCCGTTGAAATAGTAAGGACACACCACCCCGATTCTTGCATCGGGATAGGTCTCTCTGATTCCCTTGATCAAATGATTGAAGGCTCCCTTGAACGACAGAGAATCACACGATTCGTCGCATTCGTACGGGTTGAATTCATCGTTATATCCTATGTGCACCAGAATATAGTCCGATTCATGGGGAATTTGTCTGTAGTAGTCGATCAAGGCAGGCCAGTCCTTGCCTTCAATGGCATTGCACAGCTTCTGGCCATTGAGGGCCAGGTTGTTGACCTTCATGCAGTTTCGCTCTGCAATGTAATAGACGTATGTGTCTTTTATTCCGTTTTTATCGCCCGCGGCCTCGCTGTCGCCGACTACCGACAGAATTTTGCCTTGAAGGTAGTTGACTGACTGCGGTTTATTCCCCCGGTAATCCTGAGCATGACAAAAGCCGCTCAAAACCATCGGTAATACCAATAATCCGAATAATCTTTTCATAAATTGTATCTATTCCATTAAGATTCTTTTGGATTGAAGGTCTCTTGAATTCGCACCGATCATTATGTCGAATTCTCCCGGTTCGAAAATCAAGTTTCCCTCCGAATCGTAAAAGCTGAGATCCTCCTTGCTCAACCTGATGCTGACCCTTTTGGTTTCACCCTTTTTCAGAAATACTCTCTCAAATCCCTTCAGCTCCTTGACGGGGCGCGAGTAGCGGCATGCGATATCATGGATATAACACTGCACCACTTCGTATCCGTCACAGTCTCCGGAGTTCGTAACGTCAACGCTCACAATTACATCATCCTTGTCAGTATCCACAGTCATTTCTCCGTAATCGTAAGTGGTATAGCTCAATCCATAGCCGAAAGGGAAAAGAGCGTTGTTGCGCACATCGAGATAATTGGATTTCCATAGAACGAATTTATCGGCACCTTCTCCTACGGGACGTCCCGTGGGCAATTGGTTGTAATAAAGGGGCTCCTGTCCAACATGCTGAGGCATACTGACCGTCAGACGACCGCAGGGGGATTTGTCTCCGAAGATGACATCGCAAATTGCATCCGCCCCCTCGGTACCCGGAAACCAGACATTCAGAATGGCAGGAATATTTTCCTTTTCCCAATTCATCACGGTAGGACGTCCGGAAAAATTAATGAGTATTATCGGTTTCCCGGTTTCCTTCAGTTTCTTCAGCAGATCCAATTGAGTATCAGGCATGGAGATGTTGACCATTGAATGGTCCTCGCCCGTGAAGTCCTTGCCTTCTCCCATGGCGCATACGATAATGTCTGCCTGTCGCGCTATACGCAAAGCTTCCTGGTTCATCCTGTCGTTATCTCCTCGCGGGATGTATGAAGCCTGCACGTCATTCTGCAATTGCGGGTCGGAACATAGATTGCATCCCTGCGCATAGAGCAACTTGGCTTTTCCTTTAAGGTTTTCTTCCATTGCCTCACGCAGGGACTTGTATTTGCAATGTTCGGGCAGAGGCCATATCCAGCTGCCGGTAAGATTTTCGCGAGCCTCGGCAAGAGGCCCGATCAGGGCGATTCTGCCACTCCTGCCGAGCGGAAGCAACGGTTTGCCGGAGACCTGTTCGTTCTTCAGCAATACGAAAGTCTCAGCAGCCATCTTGCGCGAGAGATCTCTGAATCTGCGATTGAAGATAATGCTGTCTACCTCCTCCGGGCTTTTGCTGCAGTACTTATAAGGATCGTCAAACAGCCCCATACGGAACTTGGCCTCGAGAATCCTTCTGCATGCCTTGTCGATGTCGGCTTCGGATACGATTCCATCGGAAACAGCCTCCTCAAGGGTGTTGATAAAGCCGAGGGAACACATATCAAGGTCAGTACCGGCCTTCAAGGCCCGGGCGGAATTGTTTTTTAAATCTCCGAAACCATGATTGGTCATCTCTCCGATGCTGCCGTAATCGGTGACGACAAATCCACCAAACCCGAACTGATTTCTCAGCACGTCGTCGAGTAGCCATCGGTTTGCAGTGGCATGTTCGCCGTCGACGATGTTGAACGATGTCATCACCGACATGGCTCCGGCCTTCACCGCGGCCTTATATGGCGGGAAATATTGATTGTACATCCGGAGGCGGCTCATGTCGACCGTATTGTAATCGCGTCCCGCCTCGGATGCTCCGTAAAGGGCATAATGTTTCACGCATGCCATGATATTGTCCGCCTTAGACATGTCGCCCTGATAACCGCGCACCATTGCCTCCGCGATGCGGCTTCCAAGAAATGGATCCTCTCCGGATCCTTCCATGATGCGTCCCCAGCGAGCATCCAGAGAAACATCCACCATCGGTGAGAAAGTCCAGTTCACACCCTCGCTGCTTACTTCCTCCGCGGCGTAACGGGCGCATTGTTCAATGCCTTTCATGTCCCAGCTGCATGCCTGTGCCAACGGTATGGGATAGATGGTGCGGAAGCCGTGGATCACATCAATGCCGAAAAACAGCGGTATTCCCAGTCTGGTCTCCTCGACGGCAAACTTCTGGGCATTTCTGATCCGTCGTGCGTCCGCAAGGTTCAGGACGGCTCCGAGTTCACCTTTCCGGCAGAGCTCCCAGATGTTGGACTTCACCTCCTCGCCCGTGGCGAATTCACCTCCCGGGGGTACAAGATTCAGCTGTCCGATTTTTTCGCGCAATGTCATGCGCGACATCAGGGAATCTATGTAGGTATCCATCCGGCTGACCGGCGCATCCTTCGGAGACGAAGGATGCGCCGCATTTGTCAACGCGGATACCAATACTATAACACAACCAACACTTCTTTTCATCATTTCAGTATTTTAACGACATTGCTGCCGCGTACCACGATATTCAGACCGGGCCGGAGGCCATTGACACGGCGTCCCAAAGCATCATAATACACAGGTTTGTCCAGACTTCCGGACGCTTCATTTCCGTTCAGGACATTTTCGATTCCGGACGATTCGTAATCACTGACTTTCAGGAGCATCCAGTGACGTGTGTCCTGATCAGGCTCGGAGGCATCATAACCCATGCTCAACGATGTTCCGGCCGTCAGCCCGTTGCCCGACAATGCAAGTCCCTTTGAACCCGATGTGACGGCATGGAAGAAATCGGCGACTCTGGTAAGCCTGAAGGCAGTTCCGGAGGCGTTGGTCACGAACAGTTTCGAGCCGGAACCGTCGCATGCCATTGTGTTGCCCGATCCGTCGGATAATGTGAATCCGTCGCCGTTACTCGAGGCTGTCCATACTTGCGCAGCATCATCGGCATTTATACCGTCAAGTACGAATGCCTGTCCTTGAACCGTGACCGCCATATTTCTGGCGGACTGCGGCACAATCACAAACTTGTCTTTGTCCGAAACCGTGAAGTCGACGGAATTCACATTTACCGGTATGACCAGCGTCCTGACGCTTAGCGGGGTCACCGTGAATTTAATCTCATTGCCGTTCACGCTGCATTCCCCTTCCTGTGCCAGATTCTTTTCCGTTTCCGTAACGAAGCTTTTGATATCACCGCATACTTCGGTAAACGGTAACGTCACCGTATGCTCAGCCTGATAGGGGAGGTCGTTCATGGCCACGATGACCAGTTCGTGACCGTCGGGGGATATTGCCGCTACGGTTTTGTCGGAAGTCGAGGGGAGGAAGAAATAACCGGCCTTTACGAAACGGCTCAGTTGCGCATGAACGTAATAATTCTTCAGTCTGGCTGCGTTCTGCGGATGTTCGTAAGCGCAGGAAACGGTGCTCCATTGTGCTTCATAGTCCATGTACATCCAGTCGAACCATGCATTGGGCATGAGGTAATTGATGTCGTTGAAACGATGCTGCATGACTTCGAGATTTCCCGCCAGACCGGTTCCTATGTTCATCGGTCCGTATTCGCTCATCCACAGAGGAGCTCCGTGGGCACGTGTGAAATTACCGTACTGACTCCGTGCACGGTTGTCGCAGATGTAGGAATGAGTGTTCCATTGTCCCACCAGATTGTCCACGCCTTGCTTCTTGAAGTACTTGATATCCGTGATTGAATGGAGGATGCTCGTCTCGTCGCTGGCTGAGATTTTTGTATTCAGACCGCTCTGTTTCAGAATGGGGGCGAGCACCTTGAGGAAGGCTGTCTGCGAGGCGGGGCTGAAATGGCATCCTTCCTGACTTAGACCCACGGCCCAGTATTCGGCCTGCGGCTCATTGAAGGGTTCCAGTGTCTTGAACTCGATACCGTATTCATCCTTGTAATGTTTGCATACATCCACCAGATAACGGGCGAATTCCTCGTAATATTCCGGCTTGAGATTATCATCCTTTACAGTGGGACCACCGGCGCAACAACCGCTCACGGTCATCCACCACGGAGCCGAATTGGAGAAGGCTTCGAAAACGGCATCCGGGCGTTTCTCCTTGATTTTCAACATTACGCGCCGTTGTGCCGCATCGCGTGTCCACACGTATGGCTGCCCGGGTCCGTCCTTGAACGATTCAAATTCCGCGCGCTCTCCTTTGCCCGTAGTCACGAAGTGATGTTCGGGACAGTTTTTCCATTGCGGGTCGTCTCCGCCGCCGATATTGTAACGGAACAGGTTCAGGTTCAATCCTTCGGGATCCACCAGCCAGTCGATCAGCCTGTCCAGATAGTAGTCGTTCCACAGCTCCTTGCCACACATATTGGCCCAGAAGCACAGGCTTACTCCGGCACCCTCGTTCTGCTGAAGTTTCTGTGCCGGGAACACGTAATAATTACGTTGTTCCGTCAATGCATCGTGTGTCTCCGTGTCGTTGAGCATCCACAGGCTGAGATTCGATGCTGCATCGTATCCGGGGTAAACGATGGTGCCGCTTATCACGTTGTCCACACCGATGTATCTGTTAGTCGCCACACTTTTGATGCCATAGAACATGTCATCGACCTTCTCGATCCGGAACCTGCATTGCGATGCGTCGTCGCCTGCACGGAATGTGAGGGGAGCACCGGCCTCTGTCGCCGCGAGAAATACTTTAGTCCCTCCGTCAGTATAACTTATTGAGTAAGTTCCGTCCGGCTGTTGTGACAGGGTCATAAGGGGTGCCGATGCGCTCGCGGCTTTCAACACAGCCCTCCCGGACTTGTTGCCGCCAAGATAATTGCCGCCTGAATTCCGTATATATTTCTGCATTTCAGCGGCATTAGCGCCGATAGCAAATACCAGTGATAAAAGAAATATTATTTTTCTCATATTGTCATGTTGTTTTTGGGGGGTGTATCAAAATCAAGGTTTTGGTACACCCCCGTCAATTTAACTGATTGTCCGGTTTTTCGCCATCGGTGTCACCATCCGGGATTCTGAACGAGGTTATGATTCTTCAGGATTTCCTCCTGTGGGATCGGATACAGTTTATAATGGTCACCTCCCCACTTATAGTAATAATCCCGGACACCCCACACCTGCATCCAGCCGTTAGGTTCGCCTTCGTACGTTCCGAATTTATCGTCCTTCCACGTATCCCAGCGCAACTCGTGCCAGTACACTTCGTTTTCGGCAAAGAGTTCCCACTTGAACTCGTTGCGTATGCGCCTGCGCATGTCGTCCTGATCCTTGACTTGCGTGGCGGCGTTGCTATTCAGCAGCTGAGCCCCGCAACGGCTGCGTATCTGGTTGACGACCTCGACAGCCTCAGACACTTTGCCCTGTTCGTTCAGACATTCGGCCAGACACAGCAACGCTTCGGCGTAACGGAACAACGGATGGTCCAGCTCATTGCCCCCGAGATGATTGGCGTGTTCGATTCCTTCGGTCACATTCTTACGTACCAGGTAAAACAGCTGGTCGCTCTTGTCGTACAATATATCCCAGGGTTTCTTCTTGTCCGCACGGAACGGGAACCGTAGAGTGTAGGTGCGGGCTATCCCTTCGTTGCCTCCGATAAACTGTGCATAAGGAGTGATTATCGACATTTCCAGACGAGGATCGCGGTTGTCGTATGCCTTACGGATACGAGCTTCATTGCCCTCCGGCAGATACTTCGACATATCTGCGCCCTGCTCGGCCTGATAAGCCTTCTCGGCATCAGTCAGTCCGTCGCGCAGGAAGAACACCCGGCGGGCCTTCTTGTCCATCGTGGTATAACCGGGAATCACGTCCTCCCAGTCGAACCTGCTGCCGTCGGCGTTTTCGAACGTATCCACGAAGTAGGGGTTTGCGACATAATTGGCCCAACCCCATCCGCGGGCGCTGCGGGTGCCGTACGAACGCTGGTATCCGTTCTGGTCCCAGAAGGAACCGTTCAGATCATACTGTATGGAGAATATCATCTCGTCGCAGCGTTCCTGTTCCACGGTGAAAAGCTCCTTGAAAGGATTCTGGCCGGAGGTGTACAGCCTGAAACCGCATTTGCCCACGGAACGGAAATCGGCTTCGCCTTTATCCCATTCCTGCAGCCACATATAACAGAATCCCCGCAGCATGTATGCCATGCCTTTGTTTACATGACCGTAATCGGAACTGGCGGCACTTAATTTATCGGGAAAGTCAGGATCTTCGATAGCCAACGTCAAGTCGGCGATTATTTTCCTGAAAGTCTCCTCGCGTGTGCCACGAGGTTCGTTCAGATTGTCGATATCCACGAGTTCATGCCCATACCATGGCACTCCGCCATATTCCACGTTCATGATGTAGTAGTTGTAGCAGCGTATCACACGGGCTTCCGAGGCCCATTTCGACGCAAGCGCCGGGTCAATGTCCGGCACGTCCTTCACATTGTCGATCACACTGTTGCAGTCGAAAATCTGGTGATAGTACATGGACCAGTTGCCCCAGTCCTCGGAGGCCGTCTGTGTGCCCCGGAGCAAACCTACGGTGAAGCGTGCAGGCTCCCGGTCGATCTGGCTGCCCATGTTCTCGGGCCAGTTGTTGCCGCAGTCGCCCCATATCCCACGGAAAGCATTGTAACATCCCGTAAGTACGGCCTGAGCCGTGTTCTCGTCGTTCCACACACTTCCCGACGTCTGGTCTTTCTTCGATGTCAGATCCATGTCCACGCACGATGTAGCCGATACCATCCCGGCTATCACCAGGGCCAAATTGAGATATTTATTATATTTCATGATTGTCCTTTGATTTAATATTTTTAAGGAACGGTGTCTAAGGAACGATGCCTTAGAATGTTACGTTCAGACCGAAAGTGAAGTCGCGCATCGGGGCATAGCCGTCGCCGCTCATCATTTCGGGGTCAAGACCTGTGAATTTTGTGATGGTGCAGAGATTCTCCACCGTGAAGTAGAAGCGGACGTTCTGCATCAGCGCCTTCCTGGTCCACTTCTGGGGAAGCGTATAACCGACGGTAAGGCTCTTGAATTTCAGGTAATCGCCCTTCTGGAGTTTCCATTCGGCGTCGGCACTGTTCTGGCCGGTGTCGTTCATCACGAATCGCGGATTGGCCGAGCTCGTGTTTGTACGCGGGTCCGTAGGATTCTCCGGATCGTAGAAGTAGTGGTCGAGCGCTACGTCACGTCCGATGCCGTAACCCTTGGACATAGAGGTGGAATTCTGCGACTGCGACCAGTAGTAAATCTTGAATCCGGCCGCACCGGTCCAGTTCATCGAGAAGTCAATGCCCTTCCATTTCAGGTATGCCTGCAGACCATAATAATATTTCGGCACGCTGGAGTATCCGCAGAAATCCCGGTCGTAATTGTCGCCGTATGTTCCGTCTCCGTTTATGTCGGCGTATATGTAGTCGCCGTACCAGATGTTCTGTTTCCCCACGCTGGTGCCGGGCAACAGCTTATATCCGGCATCGATCATGGCCTGGGCCCAGGCCAGGTCCTGTTCCGTGCGGATCATGCCGTCTCTGGGGCCTCCGTTGATTCCGTCGGCGGCGAAACCCCGGCCGGAACCATTATAGGTCTTCAGCAGGTAGAACTCGTCGATCTGATGTCCGTTCAGCCGGACAGTCCTTCCCGAGTCGTCGGCCACGTCACCGAAGTTGGTGTAATAATATTGATTGCCGTTCTCATCCGTTCGCCATTCGCGTATCAGATCTCCCTTAAGCCGGGTGATGCGGTTCTTGTTGAACGAGAAGTTGCCGGACACTCCGTATGACCAGTCCCGGATATTGTCGTTCCAGTCCACCGTCAGTTCCACGCCGCTGTTGGCGACTTTGGCGAAATTCTGCATCGGCGGCGTATAGTCGGACAGCGTAGGCTGCATGTGAGGTGCATAAAGGATACCATTGGTACGCTTGTCGTAGTATTCGATGCTGCCCGCCAGGCGTGAACCAAGGAACGAGAAGTCAATGCCGACGTTGGCCACGGCTGTCGATTCCCAGTGCAGCGACGTATTGGGAAGTGTGTTCATACGGAGACCGTTGACGTATTTGCCGTCGAAGGTGTAACGTACTGTGCTGTAGTACGACTGCCAGATGAAGTCTCCGATAGAGTTGTTGCCCAGCTTGCCCCATGATGCGCGGAGCTTGAGGTTGGTAAGCCATGACACGTCCTCCATGAATTTTTCCTGCGAGATACGCCAACCGGCCGATACGGAAGGGAATGTGCCCCAACGGCTACGGGGCGCGAAGCGCGACGAGCCGTCATGACGTATATTGGCCTCCAGCAGGTAACGGTCGGCGAAAGAATAGTTTACGCGGCCGAATACGGATTGCGATGAACATTCGGTGCTGTGGCCTCCTATGGCTTGAGGTGTGGTCAGGGCATCGAAATCGGTGAGGTCAAAATTAAGGATACCCATCTTGACCACATTCATGTATTCCGACCATGCACGCGAGGCTTCATAACCGACCATAGCCGATATGTCGTGATTGCCGAACTCATGGTGCCAGCTCAGGATGTTGGTCCATTTCCATTCCTCGGCGTTGTTGCGCGTATCGGAATTGGAGCAATTCGCCATAGTTGTCGAATTCGGTTTGACCGATGACTCCAGATCGCGCTGGAAACTCTTTGTCTTGACGTATCCGCTGGAGTTGTATTTGCTCTGGTCGGTATAGTGGGTGTAATAAAATTGTGTCTTGACGGTAAAATCCTTAAGGAAATCGACCTGAATGTAGGGATTGACATTGTATTTGGACTGCTTGTTCCATCCCAGATTGGTGTTGATGACGCGCACCGGGTTATGGACCGTATTTTCCTCCTCGGGAGTCTCCTGACTGCCGTACCAGCCGTCATAGTAGGGATACACGCCAGGGACGGTCTTCTTCATGTCGTCGCTCCACAGCATGCTGATGTCGTTGGCGTCATGATCTACGTGGTAACCGTAAGCCTTGATGCCGACGGTGATGTATTCCTTGATTTTCGTCTCGACGCCGGCACGCAAATAGTATTTGCTCATTCCGGCACCCTTCACGATTCCTGGATTGTTCAGGTACGTGCCGGATATGGAGTAGTTTGTACCTTTTGTCTTGCCTAATACCGACACTGTGTGTTCCTGCATGAGTGCCGGGCGGTAAATCTCCTTGTACCAGTCGGTGTTAGGATAAGCCACATAGTTGGGGTATCCGCTTTCCGACAGCCCGTCGGGATCGGCTTTTGCCGCGCGCCACGCTTCGATGGTGCTGTTGGAGAAGTAGGGGTTTTGCATCGTGTTTTCGCATGCCTCGTTCATCAGTTCCATGTAGGTGGCGTAATCCGTTATCTGACGATGGCGTCTGGATGTCGTTTCGTAAGTGAGCCGTCCGGCATAAGTGACATTGACGTGACCCTCGCCGGCGTTCTTGGTCGTGATCAGGATTACGCCGTTGGCACCACGGTTGCCATAGATGGAACAGGCTGCGGCGTCCTTCAGTACGGAAATGGAGGCCACATCGTTGGGGTTGACGTCACTGAGCGACATCTCCATGCCGTCCACAAGAATCAGGGGCGCCGAATTGTTGAGCGTGCCGATGCCGCGGATCAGAATCGATGAATTCTCGGAGTTGGGCTGGCTGCTGGTGCTCATCACGTTCAAACCCGCAGCGGCTCCGGACAAGGCCTGCGACAAGTCGGTGAAAGGGCGTGATTTGGATTGTTCCGCCACATCGACGGACGATACCGATCCTGTCAGATTCACCTTTTTCTGCTGGCCGTATCCCACCACTACGACTTCCGAGAGTTGTGCGGCATCTTCCTGCAGGACAGTGCGAAACGATCGGTTGTCGCCCACCTTGACAGTCTGAGGAGCGTACGATACGAAGCGGATTTCCAGCTGCTCGTCGGGCGATGCCGTCAGATTCCATTTGCCGTCCAGGTCGGTGGTGGTTCCGCGAGTCGTGCCCTTCACC
>ENA-OYYR01000202-OYYR01000202.1-human-gut-metagenome-genome-assembly--contig:-NODE-202-length-31136-cov-6.682282_pt1 | contig 31136 bp, 24 predicted proteins | sample MGYA00244066_ERZ653454 | MGnify/ENA primary metagenome ERZ653454 (study PRJEB26926, sample SAMN06165163) | human gut metagenome | biome: ENVO:00009003; feature: ENVO:2100002; material: ENVO:00002003...
CGTGGCTACTGGCAGCTGGTGCAATATAATTCCGACCCGGTCCCGGCACGCGAGGCGAACTGGATGTATTTCAACGGCAACGGCGCGGGCTGGTACTATTATCTGGACAACGGCTATCAGGAGCGCGAGCGTATGCGCTATTGGTGTCAGGACGCCGTGTCGGGCGCCTCGAATTACCAGATCAACATACAGTACCAATACTCGTCGCCGCTGACCACGAGCTACTGGTTCACCCACGGCGGCAACACGCTGTGGATGCAGTGGACCACCAACGGCGGACGCGTGCAGACATACGTGTACGACCTGGTGGATTCGGCCCCCTGGTGACGCTCTATTGCGCGAGTCGTAAAATTTTCGTAATTTTGCGCCATATCTATCATTATTTGAAATGTCTTTAAAATGTGGAATCGTGGGACTGCCCAACGTGGGGAAGTCCACACTATTCAATTGTTTAAGCAGCGCCAAGGCCCAGTCGGCCAATTTCCCGTTCTGCACCATCGAGCCGAACGTGGGCATGATAAGTGTTCCGGATTCGCGTCTGACGCGTCTGGTGGAACTGTGCAATCCCAAGTCGGTGGTGCCGGCCACGGTCGAGATAGTGGACATAGCCGGACTGGTGAAGGGAGCCTCGCGCGGCGAGGGCCTCGGCAATAAATTCTTAGCAAATATCCGCGAGACGGACGCGATACTGCATGTGTTGCGCTGTTTCGACGACGAGAACGTGACGCACGTGGACGGCAGCGTCGACCCGGTGCGCGACATGGAAGTGATAAACTGCGAGCTTCAGCTCAAGGATCTGGAGACCATCGAGTCGCGACTGGCCAAGACCGAGAAGGCCGCGAAGGCCGGCGCCGACAAGACGGCCAAGATGCAGTTAGGCGTGCTGAACGCCTACAAGGAGGCTCTGGAGCAGGGGCGTCCGGCGCGCAGCGTGGAGCTGGAGGGAACCGAGGAGCAGAAATTCGCCCGCGATATGTTCCTGCTGACCAACAAGCCGGTGCTGTACGTGTGCAACGTGGACGACGCATCGGCCGTGACGGGCAACAAATACACCGAACAGGTGCGCAAGGCCGCCGAGGCCGAAGGCGCGGGAATGATGATAGTGTCGGCGCGCACCGAAAGCGAGATAGCCGAGCTGGACACCGCCGAGGAGCGCAAGGAGTTCCTTGAGGAGATGGGACTGGAGGAAAGCGGGGCCGACAGGCTGATACGCGCCGCCTACAACCTGCTGGACCTGCAGACATATTTCACGGCCGGCGCCGACGAATGCCGCGCATGGACCTTTGTCCGCGGCACCAAGGCCCCCAAGGCGGCAGGTATCATCCACACTGACTTCGAGAAGGGCTTCATCCGCGCCGAAGTGATAAAATACGACGACTATGTGACCCTCGGATCGGAAAGCGCCGTGCGCGATGCCGGCAAACTCGGCGTGGAGGGTAAGGAATACGTAGTGCAGGACGGCGACATCATGCACTTCCGTTTCAATGTATAAGGTACAAGCCAATGGAGCCGATTATAGACAAAGTAGACACCGGCCTGCTTCTGCAAGAGCTGACGCCCGACAAGTTTCTGCGCAACTCGAACAAAGGCGGCAATGAAATCTATATAGTTGACGCGCACAATTCTCCGAACGTGATGCGCGAGATAGGCAGTCTGCGCGAGATAGCCTTCCGCGACGCCGGGGGAGGCACGGGGCTGAGCTGTGACATCGATGAATTCGACACCATGGACAATCCCTGCCGACAGATCATAGTGTGGAATCCTGACCGTCACGAGATAATCGGCGGCTACCGTTTCCTGCACGGCAAGGACCTGAAGATAGAGAACGGCGTGCCTAAGATGGCCACAAGTCACCTGTTCAATTTCAGCCCGGAGTTCCTGCAGAGATACATGCCCGTCACCATCGAGCTGGGACGCAGCTTCGTGGCCGTGGACTATCAGAACACCAAGTCGCGCCCCAAGGCCATCTACGCCCTCGACAACCTGTGGGACGGCTTAGGGGCGTTGCCCAGCATATATCCCGACGTGGAATATCTGTTCGGCAAGGTCACCATGTATCCCAAATTCGGCTCGGAAGGTCGCGACCTGCTGTTGGGTTTCGTACACCGTCACTTCCCCGATCCCGACCGGCTGGTATGGCCAATCAAGCCGTTGGCCACCAAGGCACTGTCACCTGAAATACAGGGTATATTCTCAGGCGATTATAAGGAGGACCTGATGCGCCTCAACCACGAGCTGCGCGACCTGGGCCGCCGAATCCCGCCGCTGGTCAACGCCTATATGAGCCTGTCGCCCACAATGCGCACGTTCGGCACCGCAATCAACGATGAATTCGGCGACGTGGAGGAGACCGGCATATTCATCAAGATCGACGATGTGTTCGACGAGAAGAAAATGCGACACATCAACACCTTCAATCCCGATGAATCGGGCTATATTATCTCCAATCGCTGAAAAGAAATTATTTATGCCTACGAACGGAAATACGGTAATCACCATACTGATGTTGGGCGGGTCGCGCAGAGTGTCCCTGGCCGAACAGTTCAAGCGGAGCGCGCAGCAGATAGGCTGCGAGGTCCGTTTTTTTGCATACGAACTCGACACCCAGGTGCCCATCGCCCTGGTGGGCAAGGTATTCAAGGGCCTGCCGTTCAACGACCCGGATGTGGTGGACGACATCGTCCGCATAGTCAGGGAGGAGAACGTGAACATCATCCTGCCCATCGTGAACGGTGCGATGGAGGTAGCGTCGCTGCTGCGCGAGAAGCTGCCCGACGTGTTCGTGCCCGTGTCGGACTATGACACCACGCGCAGCATGTACGACAAGGTGGAGGCCGCCGAGACCTTCGAGAAGGCCGGCATACCTATTCCCCGCACTTATTCCATCATCAACAACGAGATGCCGGCCATCATCAAGCCACGCAAAGGCGGTTCCAGCCGCGGCATACACATATTCCGCGAGGTGGACGACCTGATGAACCATCCCGACCTGGACCAGTATCTGATTCAAGAATACATAGAGGATGCACACGAGTTCACCGTGGACTGCTACGTGTCAAAGACGGGCGAGACGCTTGTGACCGTGCCGCGCGAACGCCTCGAGGTGATGGGCGGCGAGGTGACGCGCACCGTGACGCGCCGCATCCCCGAACTGATAGACCTGGCCCGCAACATCATAGACATATTCAAGTTCCGCGGTCCGGTAACCATACAGTTCCTGTACGACAAGAAGTCGAACCGCTACAAGCTGATGGAGGTGAATCCGCGTCTCGGCGGGGGCGTGATATGCAGCATCTACGCGGGCGCGCCTATCACAGACTATATACTGAAAGAATCGCTTGGCGTACAGGTGCGCCCCTGCGACGACTGGATCGACAACGTGCTGATGGCACGCTACCAGAAAGAGGCCATCTTCTTCAATTAATCAGGAACCAATGGCAGGAAAAAAGGTATTTTTGACGGGAGCGACGGGCACGATGGGCTTCCAGGGAGTGCTGCAGATGCTGAAGCATCCTGACGAGATAGGACTGAGCGTGCTGGTACGCCCGTCAAGCAATCGCCATTCCGACGCACACCGTCAGATAGCGAAGTTTGCCGAGGAAGGCAGGCTGACCGTAATCAGCGGCGACCTGACCGACAGGGGTGCCATAGAGCGTGGCGTGCGCGATGCCGACTACGTGTTGCATGTGGGCGGCATGGTGTCGCCCTACGCCGACCATCATCCCGAGGAAACGATGCGCGTCAACGTGGGGGGCGCCCGCGCCATAGCGCAGGCCGTCAGGAAACGTCCCGACGGCGGCAAGGGCGTAAAGGTGGTGTACATCGGCAGCGTGGCGCAGTTGGGCAACCGTCACTGGCCCAACGTGTGGGGCCGCAGCGGCGACCCGGTATGGACCTCGCATTACGATGTGTACGCGCAGTCCAAGGTCGAGGCCGAGCGCGAGATAACCGAGGCCGGACTCCCCTGCTGGGTGTCGATACGCCAGACGGGCATACTCGCACCCGACATCCTGATGAAAGGCTCCGACCCCATCACGTTCCACGTACCGCTGCAGGGCGTGCTGGAATGGACCAACGACGAGGACTCGGGCCGGCTCCTGGCCAACTTAGTGCTGGCCGACCTCCCCGACCGCTTTTGGAAACGATTCTACAACATAGGCAACGGACAGAACTCACGTCTCACCAACTTCGAGTTCGAGGAGATAATACTGCGTCACACCGGCTGCCCGGGCACTAAGAAGATATTCGAACCCAACTGGTTCGCCACGCGCAATTTCCACGGCCTGTGGTACGAGGACTCCGACCTGCTCGACGATTATCTGCATTACCGCAGCGGCGTCAGCGTGGACGGCTATCTGGAGCGCCTTCGCAAACGCCTGCCCTGGTATTTCCGCCTTACCCCATATATTCCGGCGTTCGTGTACAAAGCGCTGATGAAGTTCGTGGCCTCGGGCCGTCCAAACGGCACGCTGTCGTGGGTAAAGGAGCGCAACGAGGAGAAGCTGAAGGTCTACTTCGGCGGCTACGATGAATGGCGGAAAATCCCCGGCTGGGACCAGGTCAAGGTTGAATTCAGCGACGAGGAACGCAAGCCTGTCCGTCTTGACCACGGTTATGACGAAAACAAACCGGAATCGGAGCTGGACATCGACGACATGCGTCAGGCTGCGGAGTATCGCGGCGGCAGATGCCTGTCGGAGACCATGACGCCCGGCGACCTCGACACCCCGTTGGAATGGGAATGCCACGCCGGCCATCGCTTCACCATGACGCCACGCCTGGTGCTGCTCGGCGGCCACTGGTGTCCCGAGTGCTTCTGCCTCAACGCCGACTACGAGGAAATAGCCCGCCACAACCCCTTCTTCGCCCAGGTGCTGTAACCCACTTATCAGAACACATATCTATGTCATAATCAGGCCCTGTGAAAATTTTCACAGGGCCTTATATTGCATAGTCGCGAATTTTGATGTAATTTTGCCGAAGATTAAGGCAAATGATAGTTTATAGAGTTTAAAAGTTAAGATAATAGTGTAGACTTTCGTAGTCTTGGCATTCTCTTAACTTTATTCACTTTTTAAACTTTTTAAACTATAACTTGAATTAAGGTAGACAACAACAATATGGGTGGATTTTTCGGAACAGCGTCTCAAGGGCCCTGCGCTACTGATGTGTTTTACGGCACAGACTATCATTCACACCTCGGCACCAAGCGTGCCGGTATGGTGACCTTCGATCCGGAACATGGCTTCAAACGCGCCATTCACAGCATCGAACGTAACTATTTCCGTTCAAAATTCGAGGACGAACTCGATTCGTTCTTAGGCAACACCGGATTGGGTGTGATCAGCGACACCGACCCGCAGCCCATCATCGTCAACTCCCACCTGGGACGTTATGCGGTGGTGACCGTGGCCAAAATCAACAACATTCGCGAAATAGCCGACAAACTCCTGGAAAAAGGAATGCACTTCAGCGAACTAAGCGCCAACAACATCAACCAGACCGAGTTAGTGGCGCTGCTGATCAACATGGGCAAGGATTTCACTGAGGGCATCAATTTAGTGTACAAGAACATCCAGGGCTCGTGCTCGATGCTGATACTGACCGAGAACGGCATCATCGCGGCACGCGATTACCTGGGCCGCACTCCTATAGTATTGGGACACAAGGAGGGAGCGTATGCTGCTGCGAGCGAAAGCACGGCGTTCCCCAACCTCGGCTACGAGCGTCTGCGCGACGTAGGCCCCGGCGAGATAGTGCGTTTCACGGCCGACAGCCTCGAAGTGCTGCAGGCGCCGGCACGCCGCGAGCAGATATGCTCGTTCCTGTGGGTTTACTACGGCTTCCCGACCAGCGACTATGACGGCATCAACGCCGAGGACATGCGCGAGAACTGCGGTTACGCCATGGGCCGGGAGGACGACACCGAGGCCGACTGCGTATGCGGTATCCCCGACTCGGGCGTTGGCCACGCCTTGGGCTATGCTGCCGGACACGGTATCCCCTACAAGCGTGCCGTCCTGAAGTTCACCCCGACATGGCCGCGCAGTTTTACGCCCAGCAACCAGTCGCGCCGCGACCTGGTGGCCAAGATGAAGCTGATTCCCAACCGCGCCATCCTCAAGGACCGCCGCGTGGTGTTCTGCGACGACTCAATAGTACGCGGCACCCAGTTGCGCGACAACGTACATACGTTCTACGAGTGCGGTGCCAAAGAGGTACATGCGCGTATCTCATGCCCCCCGCTGGTCTACAGCTGCCCGTTCATCGGCTTCACCAGCTCAAAGAGCGATCTGGAGCTGATTTCACGCCGCATCATACAGAAATTCGAAGGTGATCCCGACGCACACCTTGAGGATTACGCCACCACCGGCTCATGCCGCTACTGCAAGATGGTGAAGGAGATAGCCGACCAGCTCGACCTCACCACGCTGCAGTTCAGCAAGCTGGAGACTTTAGTGGAGAGCATCGGCCTCCCCAAGGAACGCCTCTGCACCCACTGCTTCGACGGCACCGGACTCGACCCCGCGCAGACCTACGCCGAGGACCATATCGATAATGCGAATTAATCCGATTGAATTGTAAGCACTAATACCCTACAAACGCGACTTTTTTATAACAAAAATCAATCCCGACACTCATAAGAGCATCGGGATTTTTTAGTTGGGATGTCAGGGTTTTATCACTCTCCGGGAACATCTAAAAACCAAAGGATCCGGAAGCCTCCAGCATCAAGAGTAAAGGTCTCGCTATCTTCTTTGATTTCGGTAAAGTCAAAACCCGGCTGGGAATCCTCATAAGGTTTGGCCGAGATCCAACCCAAACGGAATCCATTTCGGTTGAAATTAACCGTCACTTCCTGTGATTCCAATGGCGTGTGATTGACAATGACAATGAACTGCTCGCAGTTTTTTGTCAGATATGATACAAGTACGCCGTACGTAGCAGGCTTTATACCTGTCAAGGGTCCGATGGGACCTTCAAACATTAGAAGAGCAGCATAGTCATAATTCGATTCTTGTGTTTTTATCGAGGGAACATAATCCGGATTAACCGCATGCACGGCATTCCGGACCTTGCAATCGACGAATATTTGCTCATATTTATCAATTTCCCGATTCACCTCCTTTACACTGTTCCATATAACCGTGTTTTTTGTATGACCATTTATTGGCCAACCCTTGTTACCATCAGTGCCTCTTTCATTCTTGTAGGGGCCGTCAAAGAAGCGTTCATTAGTTGTGTCACCGTTCCAGGCATTATACTTATAGAATGATATACCCTGCGCTCCGTAAGCAAGAGCTGAAAAAGCTTCCCACATCATGTATTCCTTTTTAGGGAATGGATAACATGTGCCGGGACTCACTTGGTATTTCGCGCACAAGCAGAATGCCCAGAATGGAATCTTGTAATCCGATTTTTTGCACGCACTCCAGAAAGCATGCAGCGCCTCATAAAAATGTCTGAATAACGCCTCAACAGGAGTATTCCAGTCATTGCAGTCCGCACTGGCATTCTCATTATTATTATACTGAATGACGGGATATAAATCGTAAGAGTTAAGGACTGGGTTCAAGACCTGATCATATTGGTCTATGTAATATGACAGAGACTTATCATCGGGATATAAAGCCTGTTTGTTACTTCCTCTTGGAATTGCAAGATTGCAATATATGACATGTTTGTCATCTAAAGCTACCGTTTTGTCGAAAGCAATTCTGACTTCGTCACATGCAGGGTCACGGTCTTTAGTATCAGAGTGCCATGACGCCCACATAGGCTCGTCAATAATCTCCCAACTGAACAGATATTTGTTGTCCTTGTAACGATTCAGAGCCGCTTCAATCCTCCTATTGACCAAATTTTTGTATATGAGATGCTGTTCGGACGGACTTTTATCGAGGTACTGATTTTTAATTTCATTCCATTCCTCTTTACATGCCTTCAGTAAAACACCCTGACATAAATTTAATTTTACGTGCTTGCTAAGAATCTCACTTGAATCAATCGCTTCTGTGATGTTGTCTATAATAGCGTCTCTACCATCGGGGTTAGGGACATCATATCTAATAAGATTAAGTCCACAACTGTAAAGCTCCTCAAGCTGAGCCTTAAGACAGGTAACGTCCGCCGAATAAACTACAGGTGCCCATACCAATCGCGCTATGTGACCAGTAAATGGCTGACGATAAATTTGCATAGAATCGCTACGCTCGGAATCAAAAAATTTTTCCATTTTTATAATTTTTATGTTAAATACTTAGCTAATAATTATTTATGATCACATTTGCAATTATTGAATTTTTTAGATTGCCTTGAAATATATATCGGTGAACTTCATAATCTTACAACCCCCCGGTGCGATATAGAACGAATCTATTGTAGTCCCAGACATACTGACTCCTTCAAGCACATTCACCTCCTGACCATTCTCAGCTCCGTAAACCCAGTGAAACTGGAATCCGTCGTACTGAAGTTCAACAGTTACTTTTTGCTCATGTGTTACCGAATGGTTTACAAACACCACATAGTCGGAGTTCCCGGAGCAAATATGTGAAACAAGCACACCGATACCCTCCGGACTCACATTCAGCACAGGGCCAATTGCTGTACTAAAAATAGGCAAGTCAGAATAGTCATATCCACAGTCTTCTGCCGTGGCATCAGAATCCAGATTTTCGATTTCGGACACGGAGTCTGTTACTGGATTTTTCAGCGCATGCACAATCTTGTTTACGCTGCAGCCTGCAAAGATGTTTTCAAATTTCTTAATTTCCGACAAAACCGCCCTTACATCACGTACCGATACCTCGGTAGTATTTTTATCCCCAGAAACCGATGTTCGGCATAGACTCGCATGGAAACTCAATCCCTGGGCGCCGTAAGCCAATGCGTTGAATGCACACCAGAGCATCTTCCTGTATGCTGAATCATCGGAATTATTACCATAGGTATCAGTCTCGTTCGTGCAGCAGGCCCAGAACGGGACTCTGTGAAAGGGCTTGTCTCGGTCAAGTTTCAGACTGGACTGCATGAAAAATTTTAACATACTGTATGTCTCTTCTTGACAGGATATCATTCGCTCGTATTTTGGAATTGTCACCGATTGTTTAGTGAGTTGAGGATTATATGCCAATAAAGAAGAGGGAAGGTGCGAATCAAACTTGCCAAAATATTCTTCATAGGACATTCTGTCTAGATAATACTGGTTTGTTCCACCCCCACTTCCTATATCCAATCCGGGGAAAGGGAGAGTCGTGAAAACAGGATGATCACTATCGGCATTTACCGTCAAACAATAGGCTTCCTCAATAAGGTTGTTTTTGTTTTCGCCAACCTTATCATCAGAGCTCCACTGGTGCCAGGAAGGAGAGTTCGCAATTTCCCATGCATAGACATAAGGACTGTTTTGATATTGCTCAATGCACTTACTAATATCGATATTATACAGCCAATCAATCGTATTTTTTACAATAAGGTCTTGACTTAAGATGACCTTTAATGAATTTGCAAGTTGGGAGCTTTTTTCAATGTGCTTGAGAATTGAGTCTACAGTACATGGCCGGATAAAAGTGATATTATCTTTTTCCTGTACAATCCCAAGAGGCGGTACTTCCTGCTTTATGAGATTGAATCCACACTCGTGCAACTCTGTAAGAACCACTTTGAACTCATTTACTGAAAAATCAGAAAATGGCATCAAAGCAATAATCGATAATTTGCCCGGAAACGGCGGACAGTATGCCGCGGGACTTTTTAAATTTGTTTTTTTCATTTTTTTAATTTTATTACAATCCATTTAGTCAGATTGTAACCTCAAGAGACCAAATCATGTACCAAAAAACTTAATTATGCTTATGAATGTAAAAATTTATTTAATCCAGACGGTATCATGCGATACATATACAACGATTGATTGGCATTTTGAAAAAAATTTGCTAAATTTGCATGTCGGACAATTCAAGTTTCTTTCTTGGTTAAGTTTTTGATACACTTGCCTATGGCTAAAAAAGTATGATATAACGTAATAATATTATGGAGGGGAAAAGAACAGAGAGGAGAACGAAACGCGGGGGTGTTGCCAAGACAATGCTGACGGTTTTGTCAGTTTTGCCGGTTTTGACGCTGCTGTCAGCCATGGTTGCGACAGCCGGAGCCGCAAGAGGAGAATATCTGGTTGTGCATCCCACTGCAGGCGGACAGCTCAAGGACCTGATCGGCGACAAGTTGATGACAATCGACTCCCTTGTGGTGGATGGGCCGATGGACCATACCGATTTCGCGACCATACATCCGGCCTCCGCCACGGGCAAACTGGCGGTGGTCAATCTGAGCCACGCAGACATTGACGGCGACTCAGTGCCGTCCGGGGCATTTGCAGCGGACACTAAGATAGAATACGATTCCAAGGGGCCATGCAGGATAGGATATTGTGAAACTGTCATAAGACGAGTCATCTTGCCGAATAATTTGAAAAAGATAGGGAATCGGGCATTCCACATGGCCCAGTTGCTTTGGAGTGTGAACCTTCCCGATTCTCTGGAGGAGATAGGATCGGAAGCGTTTGCCATGTTGGAGACGCACGAGATAGAGTGGCCAAACGCACTTAGAACGATCGGGCCGGTGCTTCCTTCGAAATTAAGGAAGATAGGATCCGGCGCATTCAAGTCGTGCCGGAACATAGAGGAAATCGAGATTCCGGAAGGGATGACGGAATTGGGTGACAGTGCCTTTTGGGCGTGCCGAGGCATCAAAACATTGAGATTGCCCTCTACGCTTGAATCTATTGGAGAGCAATGTTTCGCGAGACTGGTCAATCTAAAGCGGATAATATGCAAGGCGACGGTAGCGCCGACATGCCCAGTTCCTGTATTTAGCGATGAGTATTTCAGATATTATCCTATATGGGGATGGGGAGATGATATTATCAATCTGATATATGCGGATTATGATGACGATCGGACATACAGAGATGTAATGGTATATATACCTCGGGGATCTTCTTCTGATTATAAAAATACCTATCATCAGTGGGCTTATTTTTATTGGAGCAATTTCGTGGAAGTCGATGATTTTGACACTTTAAGTTTGGGTGTCGAAGATGTGCATGCGAATGCGGCGTTCAATGTGGGCTGTAGCTCCGGACAGATCACTGTAAACGGCCTTGCGTCTTCAGGGCCATACCAGATATATGACATGGCAGGGGCGTTACGCCGTTCCGGCACCCTTCACAGCGGCGACAACACCATCGGTATAACTCCCGGCATGTATATCCTTCGCGTCGGTACCACCGCTCGAAATATCCTGGTACCGTAACCCCGACTTGCGCGACTTTATAACAAGGGGCTGCGTCGTAAAACCTTAAATTACGACACAGCCCTTGACTGTCTTCTAAATTTTTGTCTTGTTTCGGGATTGGCTCAGTGAGCCTTCTTCACTGACACTTAGGGTCTGTTCAGAAGCGGAAGCCGCGGCACTTGTCGATATCGCCGTAGGCTTCGGCACAACATTCGAAGTAAGCCTTGATCAGATGTTTCAAACTTTTCATAATCTGTCTCCTTTCCTAATTAAGTCCTCCCTTGATCATCGCCTCAGGTGCCGGCACCTTCATGGGCCGATTCCCGCAGTCGGACGTTATTATTACAGGTTTAGTAGTTTAAACTACATCAATAAAACGCCTCAAATTATAAAAAGTTGTGAAAAATATGTTTTATAACATTGTTATTTAACATTTCTATGCGTCAATCGGCGCAACATCGGACTGATTTTCGGCACATCCTCGAACGTACAGACGATGCCTAAATAGACTATAAGCATCAGAATGCGAGTCATATATACCAGCCACATAGCGAATACCTGCTCCAGATAAGCGCCTGCTATGTAAAGGATGGCCGCCAACAGCGTGTACAGGGCCAGTCTCCCGGTCTGATAGGGTATGGGATAATATTTCCGGCCCACGAAGTAGCTTATCACCATCACCGAGAAGTAGGATATCAGCGCGGCGAATGCCGAGCCTATGTATCCGTTCGGTATGCCGATGGCCGGCACCAGCCACAGGTTGAGTCCCAACATCAGCACGAAACATATCAGCGACATATACATGCCCCACTCGGTGCGGTCGGTCACCTTATACCATACCGACAGATTGAAGAACACTCCGAAGCAGAGTTCGGCAATCATCATCACGGGCACCACCTCCAGACCGGGCCAGTAGGCCGGAGCCACAAAATGCTTGATGACAGGGAGGAAATACATCACGCCGAGGAAGATGAACAGTCCGAATATCACGAAAAACTTCATTGCGTCGGCATACGACTGCAGCTTAGACTCGCCGTCATTTTTGGCCTGGGCGAAGATAAACGGCTCGTAGGCATATCGGAATGCCTGTGTGAACATCACCATCACGATGGCAATCTTGATGTTGGCGCCGTAGATGCCGACCATGGACTGCGCGGCCGCCTCGTTGCCACGGAACAGGTAGGGTAGGATGAGCTGTCCCATGTTCTGGCTCAGGATTCCGGCGATGCCTAAAATAAGGAGCGGCCAGGAATAATGCAGCATCTTCTTCAGCAACGCGCTGTCGAAACGGAACTTATGCCGCATAATCTCAGGCATCAGCAACAGCAACACGGTCAACGTGGCTATCATGTTGGCCAGGAAAATCCAGCCTATTCCGAATGCCTCGCCACCCAACGGGGCGTAGAACCAGTTGACCAGCCACCCGGCGCCGCTGTCGGCAAGAGCGGGACAGCCCTTGAGGAACAACAGGTTGAGCGCGATGGTCAGCCCCACGTTCAGCAGCTTTATGCCCGCGAACCGGTATGCTTTCTTCTTATATCTAAGGTATGCGAACGGGATGTTGGTGAACGCGTCTATCGCGACAATCACGCCCATCATCCACACGAACAGCGTCTTGCCGGGCAAAAGCATGGCCCGCGACACCGGCTGCCCGAACAATGTGATGAGCACGATGAACAGCAGCGACGTGGTGCCTACGGATATCAGCGACGTGGTGTAGACCTTCTCCGGATCCTTCGCGCCGTTGGCAAACCGGAAGAAGCCGGTCTCCATGCCGTAGTTAAGAATCACCAGCGCCACGGCGGTGAAGGAATAGAGGTAGCTTACCACACCGTATTCCTCGGTGGGGAAGATATAGACGTACAGCGGGACGAGACACCAGTTCAGGAACCGTCCTATGATGCTTGACAGGCCGTAAACGGCCGTCTCTTTAGCCAGGGATTTTATACCAGCCATTATTCAGGTAATAAGTAGAGTGATGAGGTGTTAGTCGAAAAGTGAGGCCGCGCCCGGTTGGTTTGACACGCCGGGACGTGTGCGGTTCAGGTGTGTGTAAGCTAAGTCGGTAACCTCGCGGCCGCGCAGGGTGCGCTGCATGAAGCCCTCCTTGATAAGGAACGGCTCGTACACCTCCTCGATTGTACCCGGGTCCTCGCCGATGGCCGTGGCTATGGTGTTCAGCCCCACGGGACCTCCCTTGAACTTGTCGATTACCGTAGCCAGGATCTTGTTGTCAATCTCGTCCAGGCCGTAACGGTCTATGTGCAGGGCTTCAAGGGCATGGCGCGTGATGGGGAGGTCGATAACGCCCGAACCTTTCACCATGGCGAAGTCGCGCACACGGCGCAACAGCGAGTTGGCGATACGCGGCGTGCCACGGCTGCGCAACGCTATCTCGGTGGCCGCCTCCGAGTCGATGTCTATCTTCAGCAGGCGCGCCGAACGCTTCACGATGCTCTGCAGCATCTCGTGGCCGTAATACTCCAAGTGACAGTTTATGCCGAAACGCGCGCGCAACGGGGCCGTCAGGTTGCCGCTGCGGGTGGTTGCACCGATCAGGGTAAACGGTGAGATCTGCAGCTGCACGCTCTTGGCACCGGGGCCTTTGTCAAGCAGGATGTCTATGCGAAAATCCTCCATGGCCGAGTAGAGGTATTCCTCCACCACAGGGTGCAGACGGTGGATCTCGTCTATGAAAAGCACGTCGTGCGGTTCCAGCGACATAAGGATGCCCGCCAAGTCGCCCGGCTTGTCCAGTATGGGACCGGATGTGGTCTTGAATCCCACGTGCAGTTCGTTTGCTATGATGTTGGAAAGGGTGGTCTTGCCCAGTCCCGGAGGGCCGTGCAGCAGGGTGTGGTCGAGGCTGTCGCCGCGCATCCGCGCCGCCTGCACGAACACGCGCAGGTTCTCCACGATGTCGGGCTGTCCGCGGAAATCGTCGAAACGGAGCGGACGCAACGCCCGCTCTATGTCCTTTTCCACGCCCTGAGGCTCCATACTCTCCTCGCGTATGTCGAAATCTTCTTCCATACCGCAAATTTAGCTATTTTTTTTGGATGTAGCCTTATGTATGTTTCAGAAGTTTAAGAAACTGATTTTTGGGGTCAGAAAAAATTGATATTTGGGGAAATAACGGATTTTTTGTATTTTTGCAGATTGAAAAAACTTGGACATGAACATATCATATAAATGGCTGGAACGGTACATAGCCGTAGACCGTGAGCCGCGCGAGCTGGCGGCGACATTGACATCGACAGGACTGGAGTGCGACACAGTTGAGGAAGTGGAGAGCATCCGCGGCGGACTCCGCGGCATCGTCATAGGCAAAGTGCTTAGCTGCGAGGCACATCCGGATTCCGACCATCTTCATGTCACCCGCGTGGATCTGGGAGGCGAGGAACCCGTGACCATAGTGTGCGGCGCGCCGAACGTGGCGGCCGGCCAGACCGTGGTTGTGGCCACCGTGGGCGCCGTGCTGTATGACGGCGACAAGGAATTCAAGATCAAGAAATCGAAACTGCGCGGCGTGGAATCCAACGGAATGATCTGCGCCGAGGACGAGATAGGCATAGGCACGGACCATGCCGGCATCATCGTGCTGCCCGACGGCATCAAGCCGGGCACGCCGGCGGCCGAATACTACGGGCTGTCGAGCGACTGGTGCCTGGAGGTGGAGCTTACGCCCAACCGCGTGGACGCCGCCAGCCATTACGGCGTGGCCCGCGACCTTAAGGCAAAGCAATGGTGCGAGATAGCCTGCGGACAGAAAGAGGCCGAATATCCCGAAATATCGCTGCCGGACGTCAGCGCCTTCCGCACCGACCGTCCCGACGGCGCCGTCAAGGTCAGCGTCGAGGACCGTCAGGGATGCCCCCGCTATTCGGGCGTCACCATCCGCGGCGTCAAGGTGGCCGAGTCGCCCCAGTGGCTGAAGGACCTGCTCAACGCCGTGGGCCAGCGTCCCATCAACAACATAGTGGACATCACCAACTTCGTGCTGCTTGGCATAGGCCAGCCGCTGCACTGCTTCGACCTCAGCAAAGTCAAGGGCGAGGAGATAGTGGTGCGCACATGTCCCGCGGGAACCAAGTTCACCACCCTCGACGGCGTGGAGCGCACGCTGAACGAGGCCGACCTGATGATATGCGACGCCGAGAAGCCTATGTGCATCGCCGGCGTGTTCGGAGGTCTTGACAGCGGAGTGACGGACACCACGACCGACGTGTTCATCGAGAGCGCCTGGTTCAACTCCACGCGCATCCGCCGCACGGCACGCCGCCACGGTCTGAGCACCGATGCCTCTTTCCGCTACGAACGCGGCACCGACCCCAACATCACCCTATATGCCGCACGCTTAGCCGCAGTGCTGATCCAGCAAATGGCCGGCGGCGAAATCTGCGGCGACCTTACCGACATCTATCCCGAACCCGTCAGCCCCGTGCAGCTCGACTTCTCGCTGAAGTACTGCAACGGCCTGATAGGCTATGACATACCGCGCGACATCGTCATCACCATACTACGTGCGCTGGAGTTCGGCGTGACGGAGACCGCCGACGCCGACGTGCTGCAGCTCACGGTGCCCACCTACCGCGTGGACGTGACCCGTCCCTGCGACGTGGTGGAGGAAGTGCTGCGCATCTACGGCTACAACAACATCGCCATCCCCGAGCGCACCACCGTGGCCCTGTCGCAGCCCGGCGACCCCGACCTGTCCAACTCGCTGCAGCAGACCGTCAGCAACCAGCTCAGCGCCGAGGGTTTCAACGAGATACTGAACAACTCGCTGACCTCCCTGTCCTACTACGAGACGCTGGAGCAAATGAACGCCGACCGTTGCGTCAAGGTACTTAACCCGCTGAGCCGCGAGCTCTCCGTGATGCGCCAGACGTTGCTGTTCGGCGGCCTGGAGTCGATAGCGCACAATGTGAAGCGCCGCGCCTCCGGCCTGCGCTTCTACGAGTTCGGCAACGTCTACGCCAAGGATCCCGCCAAGGAATCGACCAAGGAGCGCCCGTTGGCACCATACAACGAGCGCATGGAGCTTGCTCTGTGGATCACCGGCAACAAGACTGACGCGACATGGAACGCACCGGCCATGGAGAATAGCGTGTACGAGATGCGCGGCGTGGTGGACGCATTGCTGCGCCGCCTGGGCATCGACCCGCAGACACTCACCGCCGTGCAGGGCGAGGACGAGATATTCAGCGCCAAGATAAACCTGATGAGCCGTCAGGGCAACTGCGTGGCCGCACTGGGACTGGTGCGCCGCAAGCTGCTGCACGCGTTCGACATCGATCAGCCCGTGGTGTACGCCTGCATGGACTGGAAGACGGTGTTCGGCATGGCGCGCAAGAACGTGGTGGAATTCGCCGAGCTGCCCAAGACGCAGGGCGTGGACCGAGACCTGGCGCTGTTGGTGGACCGCGCCGTGAAGTTCGCCGACATCGAGGCCGCCGCACGCAAGGCCGGCGGCAAGCTGCTTAAGAGCGTGCGCCTGTTCGACGTGTACGAAGGCGACAAACTCCCCGCCGGCAAGAAATCGTACGCCGTGTCGATGGTGCTGCAGGATCCCGAAAAGACCCTGAACGACAAGCAGATCGAAGCGATAATGAACAAGATTGTCGGCAGCCTGAAGCATACCGTAGGCGCCGAACTGAGATAAAATTAAGACAGAATAATATAGCAACATAAACCAAATGGGAAGAGCATTTGAATACCGCAAAGCGCGCAAGCTGAAACGCTGGGGCAACATGAGCCGCACCTTCACGCGCATAGGCAAGGAAATCACCATCGCCGCCAAGGCCGGAGGCCCGGATCCTAACATGAACCCGCGTCTGCGCGTGCTGATGCAGAACGCCAAGGCCGCCAACATGCCCAAGGACACTGTGGAGCGCGCCATCAAGAAAGCCACCGACAAGGACGCCGGCGACTACAAGGAGATAGTTTACGAAGGATACGGACCGCACGGTATCGCCATCGTGGTGGAGACAGCCACCGACAACAACCAGCGCACCGTGGCCAACGTGCGCAGCTACTTCAACAAGCATGGCGGCAACCTCGGCACCCAGGGCAGCCTCTCGTTCCTGTTCGACCACAAGAGCGTGTTCCACATCAAACCCGGCGACGTGGCACAGGATGAGTTCGAACTCGACCTGATGGACTACGAGGCCGAACTGGAGACCGACGACGAAGGCGAGGAGTGGATCGTTTACGGCGCCTTCGACCAGTTCGCCAACATCCAGAAATTCCTGGAGGAGAAAGGCCTGGAAATCGTATCGGCCGAGTTCGAGCGCATCCCCACCGACTACAAGGAGGTGACCCCCGAACAGCGCGAGGCAATCGAGAAGCTGCTGGAGCGTTTCGAGGACGACGAGGACGTGCAGAACGTGTTCCACAACATGAAGGAGGAAGACTGATTCTCCAATCAACCATCACAAGCGGACGGAGCCTAAGGTTTCGTCCGTTTTTTTGCACTAATTTCACACTTGTTGACGAACCAATGCCGAGCGTTGTAAGTTATAGAAATAGACGGGTTGGAAAGGTTACGAATCATTGACTCGATCAGAATCATTGAAGTTGTCCCGACAGCTTCATTATAAACATCACCTTTTCGTAACCTTGATGTTGCGGGAGAGAGGGAGCGATCCTGATCTCCCGCTTTTCATGTCCATCCCACAGGAATCGGGGACATCCATCCAGCAGGAATCGGGAACGCCGAAACGCAATATTTCGGAATTTGACAAAAAATTGGTAACTTTGCGGATTGGAAGCCGATAGGACAGCTTTGCAAACATTGAATCTATGAACAGGACATCAGAATACGAGTTGACGATAGTAGTGCCGGTCTATAACGAAGAGGACAACATGGAGCGGCTTGAGAAGGAGCTGTCGGCGTTCCTGCCGAAAGCCGCCGTAAAGAGCTGCGTGCTTTTCGTGAACGACGGCTCGAAGGACAGCAGCCTTGAGAAAATCAAGGCCATCTGCGAGCGTCAGCCCGATTTCTACTATATCAGCAGCAGTGCCAACCACGGGCTGAGCACTGCCATCAAGGCCGCCATAGACATGACCGAGAGCCGGCTGATAGGCTACATCGACGCCGACCTGCAGACCAATCCCGAGGACTTCAACAAGCTGTTGGCCAAATCGGGCGAATATCAGCTTGTGGCCGGCATCCGCGCCAACCGCAAGGACTCGGCGTTCAAGAACCTGCAGTCTAAGATAGCCAACGGCTTCCGCCGCAAGATGACCGGCGACACGGCCACCGACACCGGTTGCCCGCTGAAGGTGATGTGGACCGATTATGCGAAGCAGCTTCCCTTCTTCGACGGCATGCACCGCTTCCTGCCCGCGCTGATGATATTGGTGGACGGCAAGTTCTGCGAGATGCCCGTGCAGCATTTCCCCCGCATCGCCGGAGTGTCGAAGTATCACCTCTACAACCGTCTGGTGTCGCCCTTCATGGACTGCTTCGCCTACCGCTGGATGAAGAAGCGCTTCATCCGCTATGACATAGACCAGACCAACACCGGCTTAAACATCGTTCCTTAGCATGAGCCTCTCGCAGTTGCTGATATACGGCATCGGGTTCCTGGCGCAGGGTTTCTTCTCGGCACGCATCCTTGTGCAATGGATTCTGTCGGAGAAGGCCAAGAAAGTGCTGTCACCCTCCATATTCTGGGTCCTGAGCATCTGCGGCGCATACCTGCTGTGCATCTACGGCTGGCTGCGCAACGATTTCTCGATTGTATTAGGCCAGTTCATCAGCTACTACATATATCTGTGGAATCTGAACATGAAGGGTGTGTGGAAACGTATACACGTCATACTCCGCGTGCTGCTGCTGATCACCCCCGTCATAGCCATCTCGTATGTGGCCGGTGACGCCCAGAGGTTCATGGAGCATTTCTTTAACGTCCAGGGCATTCCGATGTGGCTCATCATCTACGGCAGCGCCGGGCAGGTGCTGTTCACGCTGCGATTCATATACCAATGGTTCGTGAGCCGCAAGGACGGCGAATCGGTGCTTCCTCCCGGCTTCTGGATCATCAGCATCATCGGCTCGTCCATCATCGTGTCGTACGGATTCATACGCCACGACCCGGTCCTGATTCTCGGCCAGTCGTTCGGCCTGATATCCTACGTGCGCAACCTCATAATCGGCCATAAAGCCGCCAAACGCGAAAAAGTAAAAGCCGAAACGCAAGAAGATCGACAACATTAAGGCACGGTCAATAAAGCATTTACGACGGGGCGCAATGTTAAAAATTTAATTTTTTTGTATAAAATTTTGTTACAACCGGAATTTTTGCTTACCTTTGGGCGTTGAAACCAATGCTAAAGGCTGGCGCAATATCAGTTACCCGGTTCTCAGGCAAGAAGTAACAACATAACGCTTAGTAATTTACATGCCACGGGCGACTATGGCATACCGATGCTTTTTTAACTAACACAATAACGCATGAAACAAACATTACTACTTGGCGCAGCCGTATTGATGACTGCACAGTACATGAACGGCGAACTGACACCCACCAAGATGGAGGACGCACAGTTCACGTGCATCTCCGCCGACGGCAAGATGGCAGGCTCCGACCTCATGAGACGGATCACATTGGTAAATCCTCAGAACGGCAAGGTTCTGTACAGCTACCCGGAGACGGTGGACGACATGACCGCCTATACCCTGAGCAATGGCAACGGTCAGGGCATCTCGGACACAGGTGTGGTTCTGTGCACACGAAATGACAACGACGTGTGCTGGTGGAAAGCCGGCGAGTTTCACTCTCTTGTACCCCTTGTCACCGATGATGCGGTCACTAACGGAGTTAACGGCATCACACCCGATGGTCTGACCATCTGCGGTTATTGCGGCCTCAAACCCATGTCGACCGACGACAGCCTCACCCCTATGACCGTGCCTGTGATATACAAGCTCAAAAGCGACGGCACGTACACCGAAGCCATACAGCTTCCCTATCCCGAGAGAGATTTCACGGGCCGTGTCCCCCAGTATGTGATAGCCACGAACATTTCGAATGACGGCCGCGTCATCGCGGGTCAGGTTCTGGATTACGGGGGAGCCATGCCGCAGCCGATTCTGTGGAAACTGAACAGCAACAACGTCTGGACCTACGAGACATTAGGCATCGACCAGCTCAACCCGGACCATGTAGTGTTCCCGCCGTTCCCCGACATCGAGCCCAAAATGCCTCAGGCAGAGAATTTCATGAGCCCAGAGGGATTAGCGGATTACAACGAGGCTTATCAGGCCTGGGCAGCAAGCGGATACACCGGTGAAATGCCGGAATACACCGACTATATGACGGATGAGGAACTTGCCGCCTACAATGCCGCAATGGCCAAGTACAATGAGGAAATGGCGGTATACCAGCCTCTGGCAGACGCTTTCAACGAGGTATGGTATTCCTTCCTGGACTCGGGCAAGGGTACGATTTTCGTATTCAATTCCACTTCACTGAGTCCCGACGGCAAGCTGTTGATGCAGATGGAGCAGAAGGAGATTCCGACCGATGACCCGATGTCCTGGTTCCCCACCGTCACCAAGTACGGCACTGCCGTGTTCAATCTGGAGAACGGGAAGTACAAATCGTATGGGGTGGGCCTGAACAGCCAGCCGTCGCGGATTATGGCCGACGGCACCGTCATAGGTTCGGTGCAGGACGAAATGCTGGGCACACGCCGCGCCACCATCTACAAACCCGCCGACTGGGCTACTGACAATGCCCCCGAATTCGGCTGGCTTGACGAGTATGTCAAGACCAAGAACTCCGAGATATACGACTGGATGAAGGCCAACATGTGCGCGGATTTCGAAGTAGAAGACTGGGATGGAAATGTCACTACCTATAAAAACGTATGGTTCACCGGCTTCCCATTGGCCACTCCCGACATGAACACCATCATCTCCACACAGGAGAACACGTTCGACTGGAGCACGGAGGCAATGGCATTCGGATTCTGCATGCCGTTCCAGGAGACATCGGGCATCCGTGACGTAGCCGGCGAGGGCAACATGACCGTCAAGGCACAACGAGGCGGCATGATCGAGCTGCAGGGTGTCCGGAACGTTAAGGTCTATGACGCACAAGGCCGTCTCGTTTACGACGCCGAGAACGTCAACGGTTCGGTCAGCACTGGCCTGAAAGGTGTCTGCATAGTACGCGCCACGGGCATGGACGGCGACGTCAAGACCATTAAGGTGAATTTCTGATTCGATTCGAACTAATCAGACATAACTGGGATGCGCCGGGTGTAAGGATTCCGGCGCATCCTTTTCTTTTTACATGAAAACAGCTCCAAGGGAGGTCCGAAATATGTTGAAAAACACTGAAACACCGCACATTTTTGGTAAATTGACAAAAAAATTGTAATTTTGCAGTTGCTATTTGCATAAGGGCGCCTCGGAGCAACGCAAATCAGCATCAAGATGGAATACAAGCCTCTGTAGTTCAACGGATAGAATAGAAGTTTCCTAAACTTTAGATAGGGGTTCGATTCCCCTCGGAGGTACCCGATATAAACAGGACCAAGAATCGACGACAGCGTGGGAAAGTTTAGCGCATACAAGGTTGATCTCGCCGGCAAGGCCGACGGACACTACGAGCAGGATTTCGTGATCGACAAGACGTTCTTCGAGAATATGGAGAACAACGACATCCTGTGGTCGGACGTGCATGTCCATCTGGACATGGACAAGCGCAACGACGCGTATCATTGCGTGTTCCACTGCAAGGGAAAGCTTCAGATACCGTGCGACCGCTGCCTCGACCCTATGGACCACGAGATCGACACAGAGTATAAGGTGACCGTTAAATACGGCGACGACTTCGACGACGGCGCCGACAACCTGCTGGTGATACCCTACAGCAACAAGTACCTGAACGTGGCGTACATGCTGTACGACACCATCGTGCTGACCATCCCCATCCGCCATGTGCACGCCCCCGGCAAGTGCAACCGCGCCATGCTGGACGCCCTGCGCAAGCACCGCGGCGCCGGCGCCGACGACACCGACGACGAGGAGGTGGAGGAAGTGCGCGACCAGGCACGAAGCGAGGCCGAAGCCGATATGAACGAAGACTGACCCCCTCCCCTCACGATTAGATAACATAATAAAAAACTAAATAGAACAATGGCACATCCTAAACGCAGACAATCGCATACCCGTACGGCGAAACGCCGCACCCACGACAAGGCATTGATCCCCACCATCGCACTGTGTCCCAACTGTGGCGCATGGCACGTGTTCCACACTATATGCCCCGAGTGCGGATATTACCGCGGCCGTCAGATCATCGAGAAATAATTCCTCTCCCAACGGCAACACACCTCAAAGCATAAAGCAGAAACCCAGACAGAGACATGACACACGCAAAGATCAGCGGCATAGCATCGTATGTACCTGAGGACATACTCGACAACGAGATGTTGTCGAAAATGGTGGATACCAACGACGAGTGGATCACCACCCGCGTGGGCATCAAGCAGCGTCGCATCCTTAAGGACGAAACCAAAGGCTCGAGCTATATGGGCACCGAAGCCGTCAGGAAACTGTTGGCACGTACCGGCGCTCAACCCGAAGACATCGAATTGCTGATATGCGCCACCTCCAATCCGGACTACCGTTTCCCATCGACAGGATCGATCATAGCGCATGACTCTGGCCTCGTGAACGCATACGCCTACGACATACAGGCCGCCTGCGCCGGATTCATCGTCTCCATGCAGGCCGCACGCGCCTATATCCAGGCCGGCCTCTACAAGAAGGTGATAGTGGTATGCGCCGAGAAGATGTCGAGCATGACCGACTATCAGGACCGCGCCACCTGTCCGCTGTTCGGCGACGCGGCAGCCGCCGTGCTGGTGGAACCCACCGACGAGAACGTCGGCGTGATGGACGGTGAATTCCATGTGGACGGCGAGGGCCTGCCCCACCTGCTGATGAAGGCCGGCGGTTCGGCCAAGCCCGCTACCGAACAGACCGTCAGGGACCGCGAGCATTACGTTTACCAGGAAGGCCGCATCGTCTACAAGAACGCCGTGCGCGACATGCTCAGCTCGTCGCAGTCCGTAATGAAGCGCAACAACCTGTCGGTAGACGACGTGGACTGGTTCGTGCCCCATCAGGCCAACCTCCGCATCATCGAGGCCGTGGGCGGTCGCATCGAAATCCCCGAGGAGAAGACCCTGGTCAACATCCAGCATTACGGCAACACTTCGGCCGCTTCGATACCCTTGTGTCTCGATGAATTCCGTCACAAGCTCAAGAAGGGCGACCGCATCGTGATGACCGCTTTCGGTGCAGGTTTCACATGGGGCGCGATGTATCTGGTCTGGGCATTCGATACGCCCGAGGACTGATCCGACGGAGTTCACTCTCAGCATAAGCATCAGGAGGGTGTGTCAAAATTACATGTTTTGACACACCCTCTATCGCATATTTTGATTCCGGCGCGCGAACATTGCGGCCGCGCCTTGGGTTTTATCTATGAGTATGTTCCGTGACCGTGCGGCCCGAAACACATCCCCGATATAAAAACCCATACGACTATGAATACAGAAGAAACAACACGGGAAGAAGCCATGATCAACGCCGACGGCACTCCCGCAGCGATAGAAGTTACGACAGAACCCGCGGCACAGACCGCCGACGTGGCCGAAGGACACCGCGCCGGTTTCGTCAACATCGTGGGCAACCCCAACGTAGGCAAATCCACGCTGATGAACAAGCTGGTGGGCGAACGCCTCAGCATCATCACCAGCAAGGCCCAGACCACGCGCCACCGCATCATGGGCATCGTCAACACGCCGGAATACCAGATAGTGTATTCCGACACTCCCGGCGTGCTTAAGCCCAAGTACAAGCTGCAGCAGTCCATGCTGGAATTCTCGGAAGGCGCCCTCACGGACGCCGACGTACTGGTATATGTGACCGATGTGGTGGAGGATCCGGAGAAGAACAAGGATTTCCTGGACCGCGTGGCCAAGGAGAAGGTACCGGTGCTGTTGGTGATCAACAAGATCGACCTGATCAAGAACCAGGCCGACCTTGAGGTCCTGGTGGACAAATGGAAGGCCCGTCTGCCAAAGGCCGAGATATTCCCCACATCGGCCACCGAGGACTTCAACGTCAACAACCTGCAGAAACGCATCGTGGAACTGCTGCCGCCGTCGCCGCCGTTCTTCGGCAAGGACGCGCTGACCGACAAGCCGGCCCGCTTCTTCGTAACCGAAACCATCCGCGAAAAACTACTGCAGGACTACGACAAGGAAATTCCATACAGCGCCGAGGTTATTGTGGAGAAATTCGAGGAGAAGGAGAATTCAATCCACATCATGGCCGTGATATACGTGGAGCGCGACTCGCAGAAGGGCATCATCATCGGCAAGGGTGGCGCCAAGATCAAGAAGGTAGGCATCCAGGCCCGCGAGGACATAGAGAAATTCTTCGGCAAGAAGGTATATCTGGAACTTTTCGTCAAGGTGGAGAAAGACTGGCGCAACAAGGAGAAGAAGCTGCGCGAGTTCGGATATATGGAATAATGCGACTCTTAAGGAGTGTTTTTCACAAGGACTGTAACTCACAAGGATTACGATGAGTAAGTTAATAGCAATAGTAGGGCGGCCGAACGTGGGCAAATCGACCCTGTTCAACCGTTTGACGCAGACCCGCAAGGCCATCGTGGACGACACGGCGGGCACCACCCGCGACCGTCAGTACGGCAAGGTGGACTGGTGCGGCCAGGAGTTTTCCATCGTGGACACGGGCGGCTGGGTCGTGAACTCGGACGACGTGTTCGAGGAGGAGATCAACAAGCAGGTACACATCGCCATCGAGGAGGCGGACGTGATACTGTTCGTGGTTGACTGCACCACGGGCGTCACCGACCTTGACGACAAGGTGGCTCAGATACTGCGCCGGTCCAAGAAACCGGTGATTGTGGTGGCCAACAAGGAGGACGTGGGACAGGCCCGCTACAACGTGGCTGAATTCTACAGCTTCGGCCTTGGCGATCCCATCGAGGTGTCGTCGGCCAACGGCTCGGGCACAGGCGACCTGTTGGACGAGATTGTCAAGGACATGCCCGAAAAGGAGGACGAGGAGGAAACCGACGAGAATGTGGCCAAGTTCGCCATCGTGGGACGCCCCAACGCCGGCAAGTCGAGCCTGATAAACGCCTTCATCGGCGAGGAGCGGCACATCGTCACGGACATAGCCGGAACCACCCGCGACTCGATATATCACAAGTACAATAAATTCGGCTTCGACTTCTACTTAGTGGATACCGCCGGCATCCGCAAGAAGCAGAAGGTGAACGAGGACATCGAGTATTACTCGGTGATCCGGTCCATCCGCGCCATCGAGGGTTCGGACGTGTGCATCCTGCTGATTGACGCCACGCGTGGCATCGAGGCGCAGGACGGCAACATCTTCGGCCTGATACAGCGCAACAAGAAGGGGCTGGTGGTGTGCGTCAACAAATGGGACCTTGTGGAAGACCGCAGCCTGGAGGCGCAGAAGCGTTACGAGGACGCCATCCGCGGCAAGTTCGCGCCTTTCACCGACTTCCCCATCCTGTTCACCTCGGCGCTGACCAAACAGCGCATCTACAAGGTGCTGGAGACCGCCGTGCAGGTTTACGAGAACCGCCGCCGCGTCATCCCGACCGCCAAGCTGAACGAATACATGCTGGAGGTAGTGGCCGAGACGCCGCCGCCCGCCAACAAGGGCAAATACGTGAAGATAAAGTACGTGACCATGCTGAAGGAAGCGATAATACCCACGTTCGTATTCTTCTGCAACCTGCCGCAATGGGTGAAGGAGCCCTACCGCCGCTTCCTGGAGAACCGCATCCGCGATCACTGGGACTTCCACGGCACCCCCATCTCCATCTTCATGCGCGAGAAATAACTACGGATTCGGTGCGTTCAGGATTTCGATCTGCTGGCGCACCGATTCTTCGTGTATGGCCGAGAGGATGACGCGCATGAACTCGGGGTCGAGGCCCATCGTCTCGCCGGCCTGGATGCGCGTGTCCATGATGTCGCCGTAACGGGCCGGTTGCACAGCAAGCATCCGGTGCTCTTTCTTGTACCGCCCTATCTCGCGACTCACCTCCATGCGGCGGTTCAACACGTCCAGTAGCTCGCTGTCGATCTTGTCTATCTGTCGGCGCAGCATGTCGAGGCTTTCGGTGGTACCGTTGGACTCGCGCACCACAAGGCCGTCCAGTATTCGCTTCAGCTCCGCCGGCGTTACCTGCTGGCGCGCGTCGCTCAACGCCACATCAGGGTTGCAGTGACTCTCGATGATGAGTCCGTCGAAGCCCATGTCGAGGGCTTTCTGCGACAGCGGGGCAATCAGCTCCCGCTTGCCGCCTATATGGCTCGGATCGCAGATGATGGGCAGCTGCGGATAGCGGCGGCGCAGCTCCAGAGGAATCTGCCACTGAGGCATGTTGCGGTACAGATGCGCGCCGTATGCGGTGAAGCCGCGATGAATGGCGCCTAACCGCCGCACTCCGGCGTTATACATACGCTGTAGCGCGCCTATCCATAGCTCCAGGTCGGGATTGACAGGATTCTTTACCAGCACCGGACCCCGGAACTTGCGCTCGGCAAGAGCGTCGGCAATTTCCTGCACTGCGAAAGGATTGGCCGATGTGCGGGCGCCTATCCACAGAACGTCGATACCGCCGTCAAGAGCACATTCCACATGATGACGTGTGGCTACTTCCGTGGCCGTCAGCATCCCGGTCGCATCCTTGACGCGGCGCATCCACGGGATGGCCGCCTCGCCGACACCCTCGAAACCGCCCGGGCGCGTACGGGGCTTCCACAGTCCCGCGCGGAATATCCCGATGCCGTCGGCTGCAAGTTCCCGCGCCGTGGCAAGCATCTGCTCCTCGCTCTCGGCGCTGCACGGGCCAGCTATCACCAGCGGACGCCTCCCTTCCAATGCTTTTCCGGTAAACAACGGCTCCAATTCTTTCATTTCGCTATCTGCCATACCCCAAAATTACTGCTTTTCCCGATTTTTTCCAACAAAGTTCCTGTTTTTGCCACGTCACTGCAAGTTTATTGCAGTCGTTTATAAAAAATTAAGAATAAAAAAGTGCTGAAAATTAGCATTGAGCCGCATTTTATTGTAACTTTGTGAATGCAAAAATTAGATAACTAAATAATACGAAATATATGGCAGTAAAGAAGAAAACATCCAAGGAAGCGGCGGGCGGTCCGTTGAACGACCGCGCGCAGAAGCTGAAGGCTTTGGGCGTGACCATGGAGCATCTTGAGAAGGATTTCGGCTCGGGCGCGGTGATGTGCCTGGGCGACGACAAGATACAGAATGTGGAGGCCATCTCCACGGGTTCATTGGGCCTTGACTATGCCCTTGGCGTAGGCGGTGTGCCACGCGGCCGAATCACCGAGATATACGGTCCGGAATCGTCGGGTAAGACCACCCTGGCCATCCACGTGATAGCCGAAGCCCAGAAGGCGGGCGGCATCTGCGCCATCATCGACGCCGAGCACGCCTTCGACCGCTTCTATGCCGAGCAGCTCGGCGTGGACGTGAACAGTCTGTGGATAGCGCAGCCCGACAACGGCGAGCAGGCCCTGGACATCGCCGAGCAGCTGATAAACTCGGGCGCCATCGACGTACTGGTGGTAGACTCCGTGGCCGCGCTGACGCCCAAGGCCGAGATCGAGGGCGAGATGGGCGACAAGAACGTGGGTCTGCACGCCCGCCTCATGTCCCAGGCCATGCGCAAGCTGACCGGCGTAATCTCCAAGACGCGCACCTGCTGCATCTTCATCAACCAGATACGCGAGAAGATTGGCGTGACGTTCGGCAACCCCGAGGTGACCACCGGCGGCAACGCGCTGAAGTTCTACAGCTCGGTGCGCATCGAGATACGCCCCAGCAGCGTCATCAAGAAGGACGACACCCCCATAGGCCGTCTGGCCAAGGTGAAGGTGGTGAAGAACAAGGTGGCGCCACCCTTCATGAAGGCCGAGTTCGACATCATGTTCGGCGAGGGCATCAGCCGCTCGGGCGAGATTGTGGACCTTGGCGTGGAATACGGCGTGCTCAAGAAATCGGGCGCATGGTTCAGCTATAACGGCACCAAGTTAGGACAGGGCCGCGACGCGGTGAAGAACGTGATAGCCGAGAATCCCGAACTGGCCGAGGAGCTGTCGAAGCTCATCATAGCCAAGATGAACGAGGCGCGCGACTCGAAGCGCAAGCCGGGCAATCCGTTCCTGCCCAATCCCGACGCCAAGCTCGTTGAGGAAGACATGGAGCGCGAGGACGAATCGCTGCTTGACCGCGAGGCAGCCGATTCCGACGCGCCGGAAGACCTGTTCGGCGACGACTTCGACGACATCGACATCGGGAAGTAATAGTTTAAAAAGTTGAAAGAGTTGAAAAAGTTAAGAGGAATGTGAAGACTACACTATTCTCTTAACTTTTTTAACTTTCTAAACTTTCTCAACTTTTTAACTCTCTACACTTTCTTAACTAAAACGCGCTTCCGTCAATATGGCGGAAACGCGTTTTGCACATTTAAGAAAAAAAGATTAATTTTGTAACTGAGAAGCAACGACTTGCGGCGCGGAGGGAGTCCTTAGCGCTCCAATCGTGATATAAAGGCATGAAGATTAAGCAGATATACAACCCCAAGAAGGTATACGACGGATGGTTTGAGAGTTACTTCATCAAGCCGTGGATACGTCACTACGCCGACTTTGTGCACGGAGAGAGTGCGGGCGACTGCCTGCGTTCGCTTCTGGCGTGGCTGGTGATGACGCTTGGTCTGGCCGGTCTGCTTATGGGACTTGTGGGCCTGATGGGTCCGGAGGTAGGCTTCGCGTGCCTGAAATGGATAGGCATCGCCTGGCTCGCGGCCTCGGCGATTCCCTTCATCGCGTTGCTGGCGCGCACGTTCAACGGTGCCGAGGCGCAGCCCCGACATCCCAAGTTCTTAGGCATCGACTCGCTGACCGTGCTCAGCGCGCTGCTGTTCTTCATATTCGGCGTGCTGCTGATGTACACCACCCTTCATTCCGAGACACTTCATGCCCCCGCCGGCACCCCCGAGGACGACGGGAAGGTGCCGACAGACACAGTCTACGAGGAGGCCCTGTTCACATACCAGAACCCGGTGATAGACACGGCCGCGACCGTGACGGACACGATGACCGACCTGTCCGACCCCGACCTTGTGACGCCCGACGAGAGCTTCGATCCAACCATCGAGCCCGACCCGTCGAACCCGGCCCCGCAGGATACGGTCAATTACTTCTGACTAATGAATATAAACGAAAACAAAGGAGATAAGATATAATGGCAAACCATGAACTGAGCGAGCAAGAGATAGTTCGCCGCAACAGTCTGAAAGCACTGCGCGACATGGGCGTCGAGCCCTATCCGGCCGCGGAATTCCCGGTGACGGGCCACAGCGCTGAAATCAAAGAGAACTACAATGACGACGCGGAGGCGCGTCAGGTCAGCATAGCGGGCCGCGTGATGTCGCGCCGCATCATGGGCAAGGCTTCGTTCATGGAGCTGCAGGATTCCGAAGGCCGCATCCAGGTGTATGTGAGCCGCGACGACCTCTGTCCCGGCGAGGACAAGGAATTGTACAACACGGTGTTCAAGAAACTGCTGGACATAGGCGACTTCGTGGGCATCACCGGCGAGGTGTTCCGCACCAAGACGGGCGAGATTTCGGTACACGCCCGCTCGCTGACGCTGCTCAGCAAGAGCCTGCGCCCGCTGCCCATCGTCAAGATGAAGGACGGCGTGGCATACGACGCCTTCACCGATCCGGAGCTGCGCTACCGCCAGCGCTACGTGGACCTGGTGGTGAACCCCGGCGTGCGCGACATTTTCATCAAGCGCACCAGGATGTTCAACTCGATGCGCCAGTACTTCAACGAACACGGATTCTTAGAGGTGGAGACTCCCGTGCTTCAGGCCATCCCTGGCGGTGCGGCGGCACGTCCGTTCATCACGCACCACAACGCGCTGGACATCCCCTTGTACCTGCGCATCGCCAACGAGCTGTATCTGAAGCGCCTTATCGTGGGCGGCTTCGAAGGTGTGTACGAGTTCAGCCGCAACTTCCGCAACGAGGGAATGGACCGCACGCACAATCCCGAGTTCACCTGCATGGAGATATACGTGTCGTACAAGGACTATAAGTGGATGATGAACTTCACGGAGAAGATGCTGGAGAAGATAGCGCTGGACGTGAACGGCACCACCAAGGTACAGTTCGGCGACCATGAGATAGACTTCAAGCCCCCGTATCCCCGCGTCACCATGCGCGACGCCATTCTGGAGCACACGGGCTTCGACATCGACGGCAAGAGCGAGGACGAGCTTCGCGACTTTGCCCGCAACAACGGCATCGAGGTGGACAACACCATGGGCAAGGGCAAGCTCATAGACGAGATTTTCGGCGAGAAGTGCGAGGGCAAGTATATCCAGCCCACATTCATCATCGACTATCCGGTGGAGATGTCGCCTCTGACAAAGCGTCACCGCGAGAATCCGGAGCTGACCGAGCGTTTCGAGCTGATGGTGAACGGCAAGGAGCTGGCCAACGCCTACTCCGAGCTTAACGACCCGATCGACCAGTACGAGCGCTTCGTGGAGCAGATGAAACTTGCCGACAAGGGCGACGACGAGGCCATGGTGATAGACGCCGACTTCATCCGCGCGCTGGAATACGGCATGCCTCCAACATCGGGAATGGGCATCGGCATGGACCGTCTGGCCATGCTGATCACCGGCCAGTCCACCA
>ENA-OYYR01000238-OYYR01000238.1-human-gut-metagenome-genome-assembly--contig:-NODE-238-length-28913-cov-5.441645_pt1 | contig 28913 bp, 20 predicted proteins | sample MGYA00244066_ERZ653454 | MGnify/ENA primary metagenome ERZ653454 (study PRJEB26926, sample SAMN06165163) | human gut metagenome | biome: ENVO:00009003; feature: ENVO:2100002; material: ENVO:00002003...
TCTACACGCGTAAGATCGTCGGCAGCGTCAGATGTGTATAAGAGACAGCTGCGGACTCTGCGCAAAGCAACATGCGCCCACAGTAATAACAAGCAACAGTGATATACAGATCCTTCTCATTTCTTTCCCCCCGTAGCTGCAGCCGCCGGCGCGGGCGTGCCGGTATTAAGCAGACGCGTTATGCCGTCAGTCTCATACTGGATGAAGGCGTTGATGGCCGGCTCGGCCAGAACAGTAACCCATTTGGAATCCTTATACTGCGACGACACTACTCCCAGCAGCTGCTTCCATACCGACGGCTGCTTCTTACGCTTCTTTATCAACCGCCATTCATCCTTCCATTTCTTATTGTCCCTGCCGTCGGCCGTCATGTAATATTTCTCGTTGATCTTACACACCTCCGACACCTTCATCTCCACCTTATACTGTCCCGTGCCCCAGGAATCCTGAATGTTCCTCATGTCGGAAGACCCCACATAAGATCGGGGCACCAGGAAACAGTCTCCCGAAACGCGCACGTCCTTGCCGGAATTCCTGTCTCGGTCGGCATAGTAACGGAACACGCCGTCGCCGTCGATATATTTCGGGTCAATGGACGCCACGATGTCGAACGAGCCGAGCGGCTGGTCGTTGAACACCATCAAGGCCTGGTTGATCCATGAGGACGTTATGGTGGCGTTCACCACGAATTTGAGGTCCTTGCGGCTGTCGAACGAGAAACCGATCCTGTTGTCGGTGGCCATGCCCAGCGAATCGTTGGGAAGATCGCACAACGCGTAATTGAAACGCAACGTATCCACTTCCATCTCGAATTTGGAATGGTTCAGCATCCGAGCCTTGCCCTCGGGGCCTGACTTCACCTTGCATGTCACATAGAACACTTCCTCTTCCCTGACGTTACCGTCCGGGTCGGTGTATTCTATGACCTGCCGGCATCCGAACCCGTTGAAATTCATGTCGGTCGGATCCAGAGGTCCATTGGTGGACGGATGCCGGTAAAAGTCGAGGATCTCCATCTGCATGGGGAGTCGCCTGACAAACGTGCATTCGCCGCGCACGGCCTTTTCCCATTCCGGCTTCTTGCTTTTAGTGGCGGCGATTATGGCGTTCAATCCGAAGTTGAGCAGGCTGCTTGTCACGGACACCGCCTGTCCGGCGGCCGATTTCTTGTACAGGCCTGTCAGATTGTCGAGGAACCCGCGGTTCGACAGATTGCCCCGCATGGACGCGAGCCCACGGTTGAACTCGGCTACGGTCGAGTCGTTACCCTCGTTCACCACAAGCTTATACTTACGCTGTCCCTTTACGGTGCGCTGCTTCTGCGGTCCGGCATCCTGAGTGACGGGCTCGGGCTGTTGCGCGTACATGCCGCTTGCCCACAGCACGACGGCAAGCATTACGGCCATTAATGATTTGCAATTCATATATCGAAGTCGTTATTATTGTAGTTGTTATTCGGCGACTTAAATGTCGTCTATCAATATGAAGGGTGCCCAGTAATACGGGGCATCGTATTTCGTGGTGTTGTAATATGTCTTGCGTTCCCTTGACAGCGTTGCGGGCGAGAACCTGCGGTAAGGGATACTCGACATATACGCCTTCAGATGATTCTGCGCGCCGACATAAGCCTCGTGTTTGGAGGCGCCCTGTCCCGACAGCCGATAGAATTCCTGCATGAACATCATCGTCGACCTGTCGTCGACCGACCAGAGCGTGGCCATCACGGTCTTGACACCGGCGTTTTTCAGTCCGCGCACCAGTCCCGCTGCCCCCTCGTCGGTCAGGTCGCCCTGAGCCGTCTGACACGCAGACAGAATGACAAAGTCCACGTTACTCAGGTCGAGGTCGCATATCTCGCGGGCCGACAACAATCCATCCTCACGATCGGGGTATCGACATGCTATGTTGGCGCCGGTGAGCGCCAGACCCGCGGCATTCAGCGACTGGTCGATCGCGATGCTGTCGTTCAGCCATTCCGGCCGCTTGCGGATACCCAAATCCAACGCATACCCGTGTGTGGCGATATGCACCAGATTGAATTTCGGCATCATCGCCTTCAGGTCTGCTTCGCCGACGGAATGCTTTAGATTTGCCTCATCAAGTCTGGAACTGATGCTGTCCACCTCCGACCGGGTGCCCGGCAGGTAATTGAATATGTCGTTGACGCCGACACGGTCCGCTATCATTTCCGCAGCATCGTGATTGGGAGCGGCCACTGTTGAATCCTGTGGCAATGACGAATAATTCAGGCCTCCTATCACAAGCGACGACCGCGCCGCCCTGTTGACCGGCTCGGTCCGCACCGCCAGCGAGGCCGTCGATGTGACCCGATGCAATTCGTATTTATCCTTCTCGCCGAACGGCATGTTCTCGATTCCCCAGAAATGGAAGATTCCCTCGGGGGCGAAGTAAACGGTCGATACATCGCGCGGCAACACCGACACGATCGGTCGCCACACCATGTCGGCCAGACCCGTATCCGTATAGAGGGCGTTCTTGTCGTCAGGGTCCTCGCGGTTTATCACATCGAAAATGGAACTCACGCCGACTGCATCGGGCCGGTAAATCATGTCGACGTCGAACAGCCGTACGAACCGTGCGTTTCCTTTCTTCGGCAACACTATGGCGGCATACCGCTCGTTGCCGTCGGCGCCCGCATGGCTTATAAATTCCACGGCGGCCTCCCCGGTCTTGAGCGACCGGCGGATGTCATCGGTTCCGACGGCGAGCAGCGTCTTCAGCTTGTCGAGATCGCGCATGCCCAGAAGCGACGTGAGCCTGCGGAACATAGCGACTTCATACAGGAATTCCGGCGCATATCCCTCCAGCATGAAACACTTTGACAGCAACGTCTTCTCGCTCATCCACAAATTCAGTCTGTCGGTCACAGACATGCCCGACAGATTGGCCATAAGCCAGTCCTTCTCCAGATTAAAGTATGTCCTGAAACCGGACAGAGCCTTTGCGCGGTCATTCTGCAGATAGTGTATCTCGGCCGATTTCCTCAAGGCCCTTATATAATCGCGTGCCTTGGCCTTGCCTCCGGCCTTCAGCCCTTTCAGGGCACGGGCCATGCAGGCGTTTGCCTCGGCAAACCTGCCGAGCCGCGCCAGACATAACGCCATATTGGACTCGACGATATTCCGCTCATATCCCTTGAAGGAGGGCAATGACTCCCTGAAGCGGTCGACGGCCGACCTGTAGTCGCCGGACTCCATGTATATGAATCCCGCATTCTGCAGCATCCTCCCCTTGAAATCCCCTGCGTCATCCCTGCGGACCAGCCGGTCGAGCATCGATGTCGCCTCGTCGTATTTCCCCTGATAGCCCAAGGCCGCGGCAAGGTTGATCTGAAGGGTGATATATCTTGAATATGCCGGATCGCCCAGCAGTTCCTCCACATCCTCATATCCTCCTGTCAGCAGCAGCAGGTCGGTGTACGGCCGCAGATAGAACGCCCGGTCGTCGGCATATTCGGCGTCGCCGGGCAACAGGTCCAGAATCTGTCTGTAGCTTTTCAAGGACCGGGCATAATCTCCCGTTGCATACCACTCCCTTGCCTGACGGTACAGCTGCCTGACACTCTGCGCGGATGCCGACAGAGAGCCCAGCAGCAACAGGATGGCGAATATGCGGTATGTCCTCATCAGTTTATGGCTATTACGAACGACGCCGGGGTTTCGCCCTCGTTGACGATGGTGAATTTAAATTCGGAGGGATCCGACGGCATTGCCCAGGAGGCCAGCCATGCCGAACCGTCGTTCAGGGGATTCCAGCATTCAGCCTCACCGGCCGGTGTCTTCACCTTGAGTCTGAGCTTAGCGTCAGACAGGGAGAAAAGCAGCATCCGGCAGTCGTCCACACCCATCGACATGAACGACGCCGAGCTTTTGGGCTTGATCGATGCGTGCCATAACATCAGGTCGCCCGAGGTCTCGCGCATCAGGTGGGCGTCGCGGACATCCTCCTTTATCGTGATGATTCCCTTTTTAATCAGTTCGTTCGCGAATTGGGGCGTGAACATGAACTTAGGCGCTCCGATGTTCGATTCGGACGCTGCGTCCGCCGGCCAAAAGTCGTCCTTCGAATATTCGGACAGTTCCACCTTCGACAACAGCAGCTTGGCGTCGGTCAATGCCGGCACGTCATTGTTCTCTATCGCTTCCCTCAATGCGACGCAGCCGTCCAGATACTTCTTCATCGGACCCGTCACCGTCTGGCCGCACGCCACCCCGGCAACCGCCATGATGACTGAAGTCAGAAGTGCGATTCTCTTAAATACACTGATATTGTTCACGTTTCATCAATTAAAAAAATCCAACAATATGAAACCGGCCCAATACTTCGGATCCTCCCAACCGGGCGTATGCCGAATCGCATCCTGAGCCTTTGCCAAGGCATCACGGGCATTGCCGCCGTCGAGCCAGTGTTTATAAAATTCAGTCATAAGTCTTTCGGTGGCGTTGTCGTCCACCTTCCAAAGCGTCATCATCACGGATTTGACGCCGGCCAGTTTAAAGCCCCGCTGCAAACCGAACACGCCATCGCCTGATATAGCCCCGACGCCGGTCTCGCAGGCCGACAGCACGGCCAGATCCGTATTGCCCAGATCCAGGGCCGCTATCTCTTTGGCAGTCAGCAGACCGTCCTCACACTCCGTTGGCTTGACCCTGCCGTGAATGGTCTCGTTCACACCGGCCATCATCAGTCCGGAACGCCGCAGGGCAGCCTCATAGGTGTCATATTCGCCGTCTATTCCAAGTATGCGCAACAGACGGTTACCTTCGGTCGCCGACGCGATGTAGAAACCGTGAGTGGAAATATGTAGTATGTTGCCCGCTTTGCCCGCATAGGCCTTAAAACACGACTCCGTACCTTTCCTTCCCGAGTATTCGAGATATGGCGTACGGTTAGCCGAGAGCATACCGGCTATTTGCGATATCTCGCGTTTGGAGCCAGGCAGAACGGCGACCGACGCAAGGGCCCCGCGCAAGTCGCCGGCATCCATGCCAAGCGACCTGTAACGCGACGTATTGGCCTTGTAGTCCGATATCAGTTCGTTCTTATCCACGGTATAGTCGAGACCTCCGAACAATTCCACCTTACCGTCCCGGCTCACGGGCCTGCGCTGTATCAGCTGACGGGTCGAGGACACGCGATACAGGTCCCATCTGTCGCCTATCATGCTGCCGGGGGCCTCATAGTCCGGCAGATTCTCGATCGGCAAGGAATGAAGCTGTTGATCAGGCGAAAAATATACCGTCGACCCTGTCGGTATGATTCCATCCAGTCCACTCCACACCGTCCTGCTCAGAGCGGAATAATCCCATTCCCGGCCGTCTTCCGGCTTATTCAGGTCCGTTTCCTTGCAGACCTCCACGCATTTAGGCGACGGGTACGACGCTCCCACGACGAAAGCAAGATAGCTGCGGGTTCCATACGAATCGGATGCACGAAACTCTATGGCATACTCATTCTCCTTCAGATTCTTTCTGACGTCCGTCCAAGACGTATTGAACAATTCGCTGTCGAAGTCCTTGCCGAGAGTACGCAGCAGCTCGCGTTCCGTTTTGGCCGCCTCTTCAGGATCGGTTTCTGTCTGATCAACCCATAAATTGTATCTGTCGATCAGCGCCCCGTCATTCGTCTTCAAAATCCTGGAAGCGAAATCCGCTTCCGACTGAAGCAACAACCCTTTGGACAATAGAATCGCATTGTAGGCAATCTCGCTCATGCGCGAGTCGTCGCGTGCCAGCCGGGCATATTCCACATAACCGGACATATTACCGTAAAACTGACGCCACATCTCCGCCCTGCGACCGGACGACATACCGCCCAGCATCTCTTTCAGATATTTCTTGTCCTTCTCATATTTCTCCTTAATGAAATCGATATGCATCGAAGGGCCATCCTTTCTGAGCTGCATGATGTCGCGCAGTTCGGCGAGCGTAGCGTACATTCCGCAAGCGGGCGGAATTTCGGATAGCACCCGGTTGATATACTCGATGCCCTCATCATATTCCTCCAGGCAATTATATATCAAGGCGCAGTTATGATAAAGCGCGCCGAGCCTATCGGGGTTGTTGGCCCTGAGCCATGACATCACGTCTTCGTTCAGCGTGGCCACCATCCCCAGCGACTGGCTTTGCGCGTCCTTAAGCATCCTGCGGGCTTCTTCCTTTTGCCCGGCACTTACATCGGCATTGTCCACGTCCGACCGGAAGTAATAATTCGCCATACCGAACGCCGTAGACATCGCGCTATGTACCATCGCCAGCAGATACGTCACCGAGTCATAGTCGTCACTGCCTGCCACCGCTTTCTTCAATCCTTCGGCATCGGAATTTAATTGCCGCACGGCGGCCATAAACGTTTCCGGGTTCCCGACCATGGCACTCAGCATGGCTTTTTGACTTAATGCCGTATAATATGGTATCGTGTTGACGTCTCCCCTCATTTCAAACAGCCGGAGCGCCTTGTCGAGCAAAACCAAAGCGCTCTCGTTCTGCTGGAATTCAGCATATCTTTGCGCAAATACCACAAATGTCTCGGCATATTTGGGATCCTCATGGCCCATGTGTCCGTACGCGTTGACCGAATCCTCTATAAAACTTAATTCAAGTTTATTTTGACCGTGGTTGGCGATAGCGGCCAGTACCCAATAGATTCCCGCCAAAATGGAACCCTGCGGGTTCCCTTTCTGTAATATCTCCCTGCACAATGCCTCCGACTCACGGTCCCTTCCCAGACCCATCAAGGAGTATGCTATCTCAAACTGAATGAAGCTCGTATCCGTATCGGCCAGTTTCTCGGAATATGTTCCCGTATAAATGCTCCTAAGCATGTCCAGGGCTTCCTGATATTCCTCAAGCGTGTTGTAACACCGCCCGATATTGTATCTGGCAGCGGACAGGAGCGGAAAGTTTATCGCATCCTCCTCGGTCTCCGACAGGATCCTCTCCCCTATGGCAATACACCGGCCACAGCTTTCGGAATCCTCCATATTGGCCAGCGCGTACATCTTCCCCACCTCCAGATCCACCGAATAGAATCCGGGGGTGATGCGTTCAAGCTCATGGTTCGCCTCCTCAAGCATGTCGAGACTCTCTTTGTTCAGACTACGGTCCTGCATGTTTCTTGACAGCAGCAGCGCGCTTTCAAGCAACTCGCCGCTTATTTCCGCCTTCGGCAACCCGCACTCGGTCCTGAAGTATCGGTACTCCGCCTCCAGCAGAGGACCCGCGGCCTTGATGTCCGCAGATCTTGCCGCCGTGATATAATTCAGTTTATGAGACAAGGCTTCCCAGTATGGCGCACGCTGCGGGTCCCGATCCCTGGACCGGCCACGCGTCATACACGATTTCGCGTACTCCAGATCCTGATTCGTAGCCTCCTGCCATATCAGGCCTCGCGATATTTCATAACACAGAAACGATTCGGGCAATTCCTCCTCATAACCTATTGCCCCACCGATACGGTCAATACGTTTCAGACATTCCAGATAGAGGTCGTATTCATCCGTGAACTGGCAGCACGTGGCCATGCTGCCGAGTATATACCTCATATCCCGGCAATACTCTCCCTGCGAATCGAGGCATTTATTCTCCGCCTCTTTAAACATCCTGATGGCGCGGCTGTATTCACCTATATTCTGCAGCGAATCGGCCGACGTGACAAGACCGCTATACGATGACTGGCCATGACATGGCATTTTCATCCCGCATAGCATCATTATGAATAATATCGCGGTGATTATTGAAGCACACCGGCTTTCGCTGCCATTTCTTGTGACATAATCGTTCATGGTCGAATTCTTATTTGTTAGGTCAGATGAATATTCAATGCGTAAATTTACAGAATTTCCTTAATTTTGGCAACGTTCCTCAAACAAATTAGACACTACCGCCGCACCGTAATTCGCCTCCGCTAATCCGTTTTCTTTGAATTTGACCTAGCCCATTCCCTTGCATTCAGGATTTCGAGGGCATTTCTGGTAGCCACGAGGCAGCAGTTCAGGCAATGGTCGCGGCCGCGGTTCTGTTTGCCGCAAGACACCGTGCCGAAATGATCCTTAAACCTCCCGTACATTTCCTTTGCAGCCCTCGTGGCGCCCTTGCGGTCGGAGCCCATCGCGAGCCCCGAGGCCATTATCGCGCCGCTCAGGGCGCCGCATGTACCCTCGTCGAACGTGGCGCCTATGCCGCCCCTGAAGCCCACGGCCAACGACCGTAACGTCTCGTCATCCAGCACACATCCGGCCGCATGGCTCACCGCCAATACCGTAGTCTCCGAACACGACGTCCCAGCCAGTCTCAGCGCCCTGGCTTCCTCTTCCCCCTTCTGTACATCAATACTCATCTCCGTTCTGTTTTTCTTAGTTTGTTACTGTTGTCCTGTAAACAATCGATCATGCATCTGCGAACAAATCACAAGTCTACTACCAATTTAACAATTCGGGCTTTAGGAGAAAGTCAATCAATCCTAATGTAACTATGCCCGCCTCATTCCTCTTGGGTTGAATATAGTCATTGACAATGATGATTTTTTTGAAAGAATCATCAATGTTAAGCAGCGATGCGGATTCCTGACGCTCTTTAGCATCCGTAGGCATGATAAAGGCTGACTGGATATAATAACGTTGACTTCCTTTATTAGCCACGAAATCCACTTCATATTGCTTGCGAATGGTCTTCCCATACTTGTCCGTGGTTCGACATTCCACCATCCCGACATCGACTTGGAAGCCACGTATTTTTAATTCATTATAAATGACATTCTCCATAATGTGGTTTTCCTCCTGCTGTCTGAAATCAAGAATTGCATTACGCACACCCACATCTGTAAAATAATACTTGGACAGAGTATTTATATATTTCTTTCCTTTGATATCATATCGAATTGCTTTCTCGGTCAAGAAAGACTCACAAAGATATGTCAGATAATTATCAATAGTCTTATTAGACAGAGATACGTTTTTGAGGCTTTTGAAAGTGTTTGCCAACTTGTTGGGATTTGTCGGCGACCCGATGGCAGAGGCAATTATCTGAATCAACTCTTTCAATTTAGATTCACCTTTAATGTTGTACCTCTCGACTATATCGCTGATATAGACTGTCGAATATAATCTTTTTATATAGTCGATTTTCCTCTTTGGTGTTTCCAAGGTCAAGACATGAGGAAGTCCACCGTAAGTGTAATAATCAGTCCAGGCATCTATGGGATGCCTGTTGTCAACTGACATAAATTCGCGGAAAGATAGCGGATACACATGAATCTGATCGCCTCTGCCTCTGAACTCTGTGATAATATCCGTTGATAAGAAACGGGAGTTGCTTCCCGTGACATACACATCGGCATTCGCTATCTTAAGGTAACTGTTAAGCACGTCCTCAAACTCCGGCACATGTTGAACTTCATCAAGCAGTATGTAATACATCTTGTCATCCGCCATCTTGGAGTCGATGTGAGCAAGCAACGCATCAGGATTCCTAAGTGGCGCATTTCGTCGATCCTCTAAATCCACTTTTATGATATGGTCTTCAGAAATTCCTTGCTCCCTCAAATAGTCATAGAACAGATGGAATAACAGATATGACTTACCGGACCGCCTCAACCCGGTGACAATCTTTATAAGCCCGTTATGCCGGCTTTCAATTAACTGATTTAAATAATAGTCGCGTTTTACAATCATGGCCTATTCCCCAAAAATGGCATTTATGTCAACTTTTGGGAATGCAAATATAGGTAATTATTTTGTAATGCACTATTCCTATTCCCCAAAAATGACATTTATGCCAACTTTTTGGAATGTTTTATTGATTGGTGGAGCACAGTGAAAATGAGACTGTCAGTAAACCCAAGCCGAAAAAACCAACATAACGGCAACCGTTTGGAATTGTGGCCGAAATGGGTTAACTTTGTGGGAAATACAAAGGACCCTTTCGATATGACACAGATGCCGGTAAAATACCCGATCGGAATTCAAAGCTTCGAGATGCTTCGTAAGCTGGCTTACCTGTATATTGATAAGACTGAGCTTATCTACAATCTTGCCATGACCAGTAAGTGCATTTTTCTGGCAAGACCGCGCCGCTTCGGCAAGAGCCTGCTGTTATCAACCGTTCAGGCATATTTCGAAGGGAAAAAGGATTTGTTCAAAGGTCTTGCCATCGAGCAGCTGGAGACGGATTGGCAGCCTCATGCCGTGCTGAAACTCAGCCTTGCCAGCTATAATCCAAGCGGCAACGGGGATCTTGAGGAAATTCTTGACAACCAATTCCAAATATGGGAACAACAGTATGATGTGGAAATCAAAGCCTCCAGTCTTTCCTCTCGCTTCGGCAACATCATACGGGCTGCTCATGGTGCCTCAGGCCGACCCGTCGTAATCCTTATCGACGAGTATGACCATCCCCTCATATCGAACATGCACGATGCCGATAAACTCGAGGCCCATCGTCTGCTGCTTAAGTCCATATACGTCAACATCAAGGACCTGGACCAATACATCCGCTTCACCATGCTTACAGGCGTGAGCCGGTTCAGCAAGATGACCATCTTCAGCGGGCTGAACAACCTGGAAGATATATCGTTCGACGACGAATATGCCGCCATCTGCGGCATAACAGAAGATGAACTGCATTCCAACTTCCGGGAAGGAATTTCCAATCTGTCTGACAAATACTCCATAAGCGCGGAGGGAGCAATCACCCTGCTTAAGACTCATTACGACGGCTATCATTTTTCCGAAGTCAGTCCGGACATCTATAACCCTTTCAGCCTGCTGAACGCCCTCAAAAAGAAAAAGATAGATGCCTATTGGTTCCAGAGCGGCACCCCGGAGTTCCTGATACGCCGCATTCAGAACAGCAATGAATTCCTGCCTGACATGTTCGATGAATCGGTGGAGGGCCGAATTCTCTCGTCGAGCGATATCCTGGACTCGCGCCCCACATCCCTCCTGTATCAGACAGGATACCTCACCATCAAGCGCTTCGAGATGCCGGACGTTTATCATCTCGGCATACCCAACCTGGAGGTGCGCAAAGGCTTGTTCCAAAACCTGGCCAAGTATTATTTCGACAAGGACGACACAGTGATCTTCAACCATGTACGCGAAGTCAGGAAGCTGCTTGAGGCTAAGCAAATCGGCGAGGCGATGGAGCGTCTGCGCACGTTCATGGCCGGCATACCTTACGAATTCGCCGACAAGGCCACCGAGCTGCATTACGAAAACAACCTGTTCATCATATTCATGCTGATAGGTGTGGATGCCCGCCCGGAGTGGCATACGTCCGACGGTCGCATTGACCTGCTGCTGAGCATGCGCAATTACATCTACATCATCGAGCTGAAGCGCGACGGCACACCCGACGAAGCCTTAGCCCAGATCAAAAAGAAAGATTACGCCCGTCAGTTTGCCGCCGACCCTCGTCCAATTGTGAATCTCGGCATCACTTTCAGCACCCAGGCCCGTAACATCACCGCCTGGAAGGCAGAGGAATTATGAATAGGTTTCACATCCTTGTCTGGACTATCTGCATAACGCTGTTGGCTACGGCAGCCGGGACGGCGTTAGCCGATAATGTGCCTGAGCCGGTCGATACGGCGGCTCCTGCACAAAAGAAGAAGGATGTGCCGCAGGTAATGCACAGCGCCGTCGGCGACCGCTCACAAAACGGCTCCGATTCCTTACGCCTGGAGGTTATCGGAATACGCCAGCAGTATTCCGGTATGGACAGGTCAACGTACGACAATACAATCTTTTCTCCGAAGTCGGCGCTGTTCAGTCGGGACGGCTCAAAACTGTACGTAAACTCTCTGGAGGGATGCCATACCACTGTATTCATCGTTCCGTCACTCCAGCGGCAATCATTGATCAGCTATTCATTTCCGTCGGGCGTCGGCCCCCAATGGAGCAAGTCTTCAGGTTACTATACTTTTACCCATTATGACGACGGTGACCGACGGAAATTTGTCGGCAAACCGGTGGAAGGCACTCTGAGTCACAACGGACGATACCTATGGGTCACGTTTTATCGGCGCTCTTTCGACATCAACGCCCAGGATCCGTCGGCCGTGGCCGTCATAGACACCCGCACCGATTCCATAATACGCATGTTCGAGACCGGCCCGTTGCCGAAAATGATTGCCGCATCGCCCGACAACAGACGGATAGCCGTGACGCATTGGGGCGACAACACCGTCGGACTGATCGACATATCGGCTCCGGACATCAAGGACTGGCACCATCTGCGGCCCATCGTGATCGGCCAGAAGCTGAAACTTGACCATCCTCTTGACAAGTCTGTAAACCGTGACGCCAATTCCGGCAACCTGCTCCGCGGCACGGTCTTTACGCCCGACGGCAAATGGCTTCTTGTGTCGGGCATGCACGGCCCTCTGCAGGTTATAGACGTCACGAACGGCCAGCTTGTCGGCCATGCCAATGAAATATACGGCCTGCGGCATCTGGCCATATACGACGGATACGTATACGGCTCGCACAATGTGGGAGGCATGGTGTATCGGTTCCCGCTCGATGCCCTTATCTCCGATGCTGTAAAGGCGCGGAGCGAGGGGCGTAAATCGCTCCGGGTCGGCAAGGTCGAGTCGTGCAAGGTAGGCAAAGGAGCCCGTACCCTTGTCATATCGCCCGATGGCCGATACCTGTTCGTGGCCTGTAACACGGAAAGTGCCCTTTACGTGGTGGATACCCGCACCATGAAGGTCGTGGACTCACTGACCATCGATTCCTACCCTGTCGGACTGGCCATCTCGCCCGACGGCTCGCTTCTTGCCGTCACCTCGCAGGGCCGCGAAGGCCACGGCGGCAACGCCCTGAATCTTGTCAAGGTGATCCGCCATTATTACGAAGCCCCCTCCATGATGTCGGATTCCATTGCGGATGACCCGGACGACAGTCTCGCGCCTCAGGAACCATCCATCACCATCGACTATCACCGCAAATCCAGACTCGCTTATTTACTCCAGAACAAACTTATCTTAATCGGGATCGTCATTCTGCTACTTGCCGGCTTATCAATCCTGCTTTACTTCTTATTCAGAAATCGCAAGTCCCAGGACTCGGAGCAATAAATATGTCCGTAAATTGAAAGTTTTTCACTGCCGGGGTTGGGAAACGACATCCGGCAGTGTAAAGTTAGTGTATGGCGACGACAAAAGAGATAGAACGGCTGTTTAGGGCCAATTACCCGGCGATGCTTCGGCTGGCCGTAGCCATTGTACACGACCGCGATGCAGCAAACGATGTGGTTCATGGCGTCTTTGAATCGTTGCTCGCAGCCGACCCTGAAACCACACCCGATACCGCTTATTTGATGCGCGCCACGCGCAACAGGTCGATGAATTACCTTCGCGACCTGAATGTGAGGCAACGCATCATAGGCCTCTATACGCTGGAGATTGAAAACGACGATGTCGTTGACCCCGCTGGCATCCCCGATTACGAGCGTATGAACAGGTTGATAAACGAACACCTCACGCCGCAGACTTCCCGGGTGCTTCGCCTCCGGTTCTATCAAGGCATGAAATATGCCGAAATCGCTGCTACACTCAGCATCAGTGAGGCCGCCGTGTATAAGCACCTACGGCAAGCCATCGAAATCCTTCGCCCGTTAATAACCGATTAAAACTGAAGAATATGGATAAATTTCGCAAAGTCCTCGAACTTATCGATAATCCCGGGGAATATTCTCCAGAGGAAATCAACAGCATTTTGGCCGACCCTGAAATGCGCGGTCTCTATGATACGCTATGCAATGTATCGGGATCATTTCATGCCTCCGAACTACAGATTGACAATGATGCCATAGACAAAGATTGGCAGGATTTCAGCAATCGTCATCGCCGGTCGGTATGGCGTATCCTTTGGAGACAGCGACGCACCGCCATCATCAGCGCCGTAGTCGTTACATCTCTTGTTGCTGGGGGTATGGGGATTGGCCTTACCTTGCACAACCAACAGCCCGCACGTTCATACTCTGCCATGCCGCAAGTTGCCGCCATCAACCAGGCAATGACTACAGAAAGCACCGATTCCGTGGCAGATGCCTCAACTACGGTGGCTGAAATCCCTGCCTCAATAAAATTTGAAGACGAAACACTGGAATCCATCATGACAAGAATCGCTTCGCGGTATGGCCTTGAGGTCAGATTCCAGTCCGATAGCCCCAAATCGCTGCGCCTGTACTTTGTCTGGGACACATCTCAGACTGCGGAGGAGACTGTAGCCTCGCTCGACAACTTCGAGCGTTTCAGCATCACCCTTGAAGATTCCACCATAATTATTAAGTAATGTCCATTACTTACGTTAATACTATGCACACATGAACAGATATATTACTCTGATCGTATGCATCATATCATACCTTGCCGCATACGCAGCCACATACGAATACAGATTCTCCGACACGCCGCTCGCTACGGCCCTGGCCCGAATCTCGCGCGACCATCCTGAACTGAAGCTCAGCTTCATATACGATGAGCTTGACAAATATCACACATCCGCCCATATAGACACAGACGACGGGCTGAAAGCCGTGCGCCAACTCACATTCGGCATCCCAGTACGCGTGTATAAGTCGCGCAACGGAATATATGTGGAAGCCATGCAACGTGGATATTACCGTTACACCGGCTGGGTTACCGGTGAAGGAGACGAAAGGGTGTCGCATGCCACGGTCATGATTCTCGCACCTAAGGATTCCACTGTACTGACCTACGCCTTCACCGACAATAGCGGACGTTTCTCCATTCCATGCGACGCACGTAACGTGATACTGAAACTCAGCAGCGTGGGATATCTGTCCACATATCTCAAGGCATCGAAGTTCAATGTGGGCGAAGTCCGGATGGTTCAGGCGCCTGTCACATTAAGCAACCTGACCGTCAAGACCGAACATGTGCGCATTGAAAACGATAAGACTGTGTTCATGCCCGGCAAGCGTGAGAAAAACGCCGCGCATGGAGGCGCCGACCTGTTGCTGGCCATGGGTTTGCCTACGGTGCGCGTCAATCCTGCCGACTTGTCCATCACCACAAACATAGGCGAGGAGGTGCAGACATTCATAGATTTTCTGCCGGCTGATAAAAGCGAGTTATCCGGCATGCGTCCACAGGATGTGCGCTATGTCGAGGTGTACGAGAATCCACAGGATCCTCGCTTCAACGGCGCCCGTTATGCGGTCAATTTCATTATGGTAAAATATGAATACGGAGGCTACACCAAACTGGATGCATACCAAAGCATCCCCGACCCGTCAGGGGATTTCTCGGTCAACTCGAAGTTCAGCTATAAAAAAATGACATACGATGTCGCCGCAGGATATTTCTATGAGATAGACCATCATTCGCGCAACGAATCGGAATCCCTATATGAATTCCCTGACCAGAATGTAAGCTGGCTGAGCAGTACCTACGACCGCCATTACCGACATGCCCGGGAATATGCCACATTGCGGGCCATATATTCCGACTCCCTTAGAGTGGTTTCCAACACGATAGGATATCAGGGCAACGGAAGCCACTTCCAGCGCAAGGACAACAATATATACACACCCGAAATTTATCCGGATGACATTTCGACATCGGGTATTGACTTCCGGTCAAATTCTGCAAACTGGCGTGGAAACTGGCAGTTTTTCTTTCCCCGCGACATATCCCTGATAATTGAACCGACGTTGAGATATTCGCACCATTCCACCTCAAATTCCTACAACGCGGCCGGCACAGATATCATTACGAACGCTAAGGAAAATGCATGGTATGGACATATTTCCATAAACGGCAGCAAGAAATGGGGCAAACAGTCGCTTAAAGCTTCATTGTTTGGAGAATTCTCCGACAATAAGCTGCATTACGAAGGTTCAGACCTCACAAAAGTACACAATTTCACCGAAGCCATTGGCATCGGATTGTCGTCACGCCTCTATTTCGGCAAATTCTGGATGTCACCGTCAGCAATACTTTATTATCAGCATAGACGATTTGATGACATAAAGGACAATCTGTGGCTTCCAAAGTATTTTATATCATTAGGATATAAGTTCAATCAGCGTCATGAGTTGAGCATTCACTCCGAGATGTCGCACTGGACTATCGGTGTGGCACAAAGGAGTCCGAATATAGTGATACGCAACCTTTTCGATGCCATCACCGGAAATCCCTCGTTACGTCCGTCATTGTTCAATTCGGTATCCGCATCGTATTCATGGAATGTGTGCGACAATCTGTTTCTTAATCCATTCTGCAATTATCGGCACTGGACCAATCCCATAACCGAAGTCTACACGCCTACTGTAATAAATGGACGCCAGATGATGCTGAGATCTCTTGAGAACGACGGCTATTATAGCGAATTGAAATATGGCGTCAGTGTATCCGCCAATTATTTTAACCGCAGCCTAAATTTCTGGCTCTCGGTATATGGCGACTACGATCGCCGGGGCGGCAAATACAAATATGATGGCAATTCCCTGAGATTGTCGGCTGGAATCAATTATTACCTCAAGAACGTTTATTTCTCCGCCTATTACAAGGCTTCCGAACGGGGAGTAACGAAAGATTACAGAGTATTGCGCAAGCCATCATACTATCAGCTTGGCGCAGGCTGGGCGGCTCATGGACTTAATGTCTCGGTCAACGCCTCCAACTTCATGCGATCGTCCACCAAGGGAATTTACGTGGAAGGAGCGTACGATAATTTCTCGGAATGGTCGCAGGACTATAGCCGGTTCAATGCGTGGGGATTGGATATAAGGCTCTCATATTCCTTCTCCTACGGACGTAAGGTGAAGCAGACCAATAGTCCCGGAAGTACAGGAGAGATCAGTTCCGGAATTCTGCAGTAATCATCGCATCGGCTTGTGGATGTCGGGCGGATGCATTATCTTTGCGGTTAATAACCGTATAAACGGATAATACGAACCTCCACAACATCCGATATCATGAACCGCATTGCAACCATTCTGCTTTCCGCGCTGCTGACGGCAGCGTCATTCCTTCCGGCCCGCGCCGAGTATGTTCCTGACACCGGCGCAGAATATGTACCTTCCGAACAGGTGCGGGAGTCGCAGCGCGAATTCGCCGCCGACCGTTTCGGCATCTTCATCCACTGGGGCATATACAGCATGTTCGGCCAAGGCGAATGGTATCTCAACTACGGTCCCCGTGCGGACGAGTACGCCAAGGCGGCGCGCGGTTTCTACCCTGCCGACTTCAACGCCGACGAATGGGCCAAGGCCATCAAAGGATCCGGCGCCCGTTACATTTGCTTCACCACGCGACATCACGACGGTTTCTCGATGTGGCATACGGGCCAGAACAAATATAACATCGTGGACGGCACTCCCTTCCGCCGCGACGTGCTGCGCGAACTCTCGCAGGCTTGTCAGGACAACGGCCTGAAGCTGCATCTGTATTACTCGCACCTCGACTGGACGCGCGACGATTACCCGCAGGGACGCACCGGCCACACCACGGGGCGCGACAGCCTCCGCGCCGATTGGCAGTCGTACCGCCGATTCATGGACAACCAGCTCACAGAGCTGCTGACAGGCTACGGTCCCATCCGCGCCATCTGGTTCGACGGCTGGTGGGATCATGACGAGGACAAGACGCCTTTCGACTGGCAGCTTGACGAGCAGTATGCCCTGATACATCGTCTGCAGCCGGGCTGCCTAATCGGCAACAACCATCACCAGACGCCCTTCCCCGGCGAGGACATACAGATCTTCGAACGCGACCTGCCGGGCGAGAACACGGCCGGACTCTCGGGCCAGGCCATCAGCCGTCTCCCACTCGAGACCTGCAACACCATGAACGGCATGTGGGGATATAAGGTGGTGGATACAAATTACAAGGACACCAAAACCCTGATCCACTATCTGGTCAAGACCGCCGGACTCGGGGCCAACCTGCTGCTCAACATCGGCCCGCAGCCGAACGGCGAGTTGCCGGCCGTGGCTCTGCAGCGGCTCCGTGAGATAGGCGAATGGATGCGGACATACGGCGAGACCATCTACGGCACCGAGGGAAGCGCGTTCAAGGCCGACTGGGGCACCTCCACAACCAAGGGCAACCGTACGTTCGTGCATATACTCACTCCCGATAGCAAGGATATCTTCGTACCTGTAAGCGGCAAGGTAAAGAAAGCTGTCATGTTCACCGACCGCAGCCGCAAGGTGAAATACAGCAAGTCGAAAGAAGGCATTACCCTGCACCTTGACAAGATTCCTCAGGACATCGACTTAGTAGTGGAACTTGAAACGGCTTGAGCATGAGCAAAAGCATTAGCATGGTCAGGACTCTTGAGATATGCACGGGCGATCCCGTGGGAATCGAGGCGGCGATAGCCGGTGGCGCGGACCGCATAGAACTGTGCAGCGGTCTCGCCGAAGGTGGCCTGACTCCGTCCATCGGAGCGATACGCTATGCCGCGAGCCGGCCAGTAACCGTGAACGTGCTGATTCGGCCCCGCCCGGGCGATTTCGTATATAGTTCTCAGGAAATCGGTCTGATGGTCGCCGACATAGAGGAGGCCGTGCATTGCGGTGCCGACGGCATAGTGGTCGGCGCGCTTACACCCGAAGGCGACGTGGATATGGATGCCTGCCGTCGGTTTATCGATGCGACCCAAGGTCGCAATGCCACATTCCACCGCGCGTTCGATGTATGCCGCGATCCGTTCAAGGCTCTTGAGGATGTCATATCGCTGGGCTTCGATAGGATTCTGACTTCAGGCCAGTCGTCTGACGCATTGCAGGGCAGCGATATGATTCGCCGGTTGCACGACAAGGCAACCGGTCGCATCCGCATCATGGCAGGTGCCGGCGTAAAACCTGAAAATGCCGCCGAGATTATTGCCCTCTCCCGGTGTGACGACCTGCACGCATCGGCGCGCTCGCTGATGCCTTCAGGAATGGCGCAAAACTCCGGCGAGGCGTCCATGGGAAGCGCCGACGCTTCCGACGGCAGCCGCATGGCTACAGACCGGAATATCGTAGCTCAACTCAAATCCATCCTCTCAAAATCCCTATTATGAACAAGACGATAATAGCAACAACCATATTGGCACTGCTGTACGGCGCCTCATATACCAACGCCCGCGAAATACTCACTCCGAAAGCCAATCAGGACTACGCCACGAGATCAACTGCGCAAAAGGGCATTTTCAAGCACCTCGACTTTTCCAAGTGCGCCAATGCCGCCGAGCGCGACGTGCTGAAATTCCTGTACACCTACATGGCCACTCCCGACGCGCTGGATTATGACGCCGATTTCTATTTAGCCAACATCCGCGCGTCGCTTCAGGCTGCCCGGGAAATGCCGTGGGGAGCGACAGTGCCGGACCGAGAATGGCGTCACTTCGTTCTTCCGGTACGCGTCAACAACGAGGATCTGGACCTCTCGCGCCCCGCTTTCTATGCCGAACTGAAAGATCGTGTCAAAAACCTTTCGATGAAAGACGCGATACTTGAGGTAAATCACTGGTGCCACGAGAAGGTGACCTATCAGCCGTCCGACGCACGCACTTCGTCGCCGTTGGTTACTGTCAGCAACGCTTTGGGTCGCTGCGGCGAGGAGTCCACATTCACCGTGGCGGCGTTGCGCAGCGTCGGTATTCCGGCGCGCCAGGTCTACACTCCGCGCTGGGCGCACACCGACGACAACCACGCATGGGTCGAGGCATGGGCCGACGGCCAGTGGTACTTCCTCGGCGCCTGTGAGCCGGAAGCGGTGCTGGACCTTGCCTGGTTCAACGCTCCGGCTTCGCGCGGCATGCTTATGAACACCAAGGTTACGGGGGCTTACGACGGTCCGGAGGAGCAGTTGGAATCCAACCCTACCTCCACCGTAATCAACGTAACTTCCAAATATGCGCCTGTACGCCCTTCATGCGTCATCGTTACCGACTTGAACGGCCAGCCTGTTAAGGATGCGACCGTCAATTTCTCTCTTTACAACTACGCCGAGTTCTATCCCGTGGCTGTCAGGCACACGGATGCGCGCGGCTTTGCCGAGCTGACTACAGGCGAGGGCGATATGGTGATATGGGCCGGCGACGGCAGCCGTTTCGGACTTGGCAAAAGCATCCCGGGCGACACGCTGAGACTCACGCTCGATAAGAACGCAAACTTTACCGGCACCATAGACCTTGACCTTGTGCCACCTCGCGCCGGAGCGCAACTTCCATCGGTCAGTGCGGAGGCAGCCGCGCTCAACGATATGCGCAAGGCTCGCGAGGATTCCATCCGCAACGCGTATGTGGCCACATTCCCCGACATCGACTCGGCCCGTGCACTGTGCCGTAGGCTCGGCATTCCGGAGGAGGCCGCGCAACTTATAGTAAATTCCCGTGGACATCATGCCGTCATCACGGCTTTCCTTGATTCGGTGTCACCGCGCGACCGCGCCAAGGCAGTGGCGTTGCTTTCGGCCATCAGCGAAAAGGACCTGCACGATGTCACCCCTGCCGTACTGGCCGACCATCTCGCCACTTCTGACAGCAGCAAATGGCCCGCGCAGATTTTCAATCAATACATCATGAATCCGCGCGTCCAGACGGAACGGCTCACCCCATACAAGGCCTATTTCGCCGCAAAACTGACTCCCGCAGAGAAAAAGAAATTTGCCGCTTCGCCGCGCGCGCTGGAGAAGTGGATGCAGACACACATCGCGCTCGACACGGTGTATAATCCGCTGCGCTACCGCATGTCGCCGCGTGCCGTATGGGAAAATCGTATCGCCGACCCGTTGTCGCGCTCCATCGCTTTCGTGGCCGTATGCCGCAGCCTCGGCGTGCCGGCCCGCATCGACCCGGTCAGCGAACAGACACAATATTATGATGCTTCCGGCATCTGGCACGACGTTCGTTTCGGCGAAACGACTCCGACTTCCGGCACAGCCAAGGGTCATGTCTCCATAGTTCCTGTCAGCGACATGAACCGCGAACCGAAGTATTTCTCGCAGTTCACCATCGCAAAGGTGGAACAGGGGATGCCGAAGCTGTTGGGATTCGGCGATTTCGAACCTGTCAGCGACATCAACGCCCGTAATGAACCGTTCGAGGCAGGGCAGTACGTCTTGGTCAGCGGCCAGCGCCTTGCCGACGGCTCGGTATTGACCCGCGCCAATTTCTTCCGCGTCAATCCGGGCGCGGACACCAAGGTAGATCTGGCCGTGCGTCAGGACACGACACAGCTGCAGGTAATCGGCAGTCTGAATTCGGAACTGCTTTACCGGCCATTGGAAGGTGGCGAACCTAAATCGCTGCTATCCACCACCGGACGCGGTTATTACGTGCTGACACTCGTAAAGCCGCAGCATGAACCGAGCGCGCACGTGCTGAACGACATTGCGGAGGCGGCCAAGGAACTGGAAAAGACGGGTCGCAAAATCATGGTGATATTCCCCGACTCAGAAAGCGCCTCTCGTTTCCGTGCCGAAGATTACGGCCAGTTGCCATCGAATGCCGTATTGGGCGTTGACATAGACGGCAGCATAGCCGCCGACCTGAAGGCCGGCCTTGAACTGACTTCCGACGAGTTACCCATCACCGTTGTTGCCGACACGTTCAACCGCATTGTCTTCGCGCGTCAGGGCTACGGCATCCGCACGGGCGAAAAATTGCACGACATACTCACCCGCCTCGCCGAGTGAGTATGCCGTGCCTTTACCTCATCACTTGTCACTCTGACTTATCTCGTAGATAAGTTTCGGAAGGTCGGTGTTGTCGTGCAGGCCCTGGAAGCGTGACGAATCCACGCCGATGGCAAACACTGGCACGAAGTCACCGGTGTGACGCTCTGTGGTGAAGCCGATGCCGGCTATGTCGTTGAAGGTGTCGAACACAGCCTCCACGAAGTTGTTGCTGGAATTGTACATCGTCTCGTGCGTACTGGCATCCCCCTGAACGAAAGTACGGTCAAACTCGCGCCTTATGTATTCCTCCTGGTCCTTGGTCAGCGGCACGGCTGTCCAGTAACCGAATTTTTCCGTCAACTCCTTCTTCATGTCGTCCCAGCTGACGGGCGTCTTGTCCTTCAGCAGCTTGCGGCACCAATCGGAGAAGCGGTCCTTCGATATGCGCTGGTAGGGTATGGTCTTGAGGTTGGCCATATAGCTGCAGAACATATTGCCCAACGCCATGCCGCCGGTATTATGGTCGGCCGACACCACTATCAGCGTCTCGTCGGGATGTTGCAGGTAGAAGTCGTATGCCACACGGATGGCATTCTGCAGCGTCAGCACCTCATGCACCACGCCACCGCCGTCGTTGCTGTGGGCGGAATGGTCGATGTCGCCCTCCTCCACCATCATGAAGAACCGGTCGGGCGATACCTTCTGCAGATGCTTGAGACATGCCTTGGTCATGCCGGGCAACGTCAGTACGCCGGGTATCGAATCTACGGTATATCCGATTGTCGAGGAATGAACGCTGTCGGTGTTGAGCAGCACCACGCGCTTGGAGTCAACGCCACGCAATGCGTCGAGACCGCGCACCGTCACCACATCGTTGTCTGCAAACATCTTGGCCAGTCCGGTGTCGTTGCCCTTCTTATCCTTGAGGCCTCGCCAGTTGGAACCGGCGATAAAATGATAGCCTGACTTGGCTGCTTCGGCACCAATTTCGTAGTACATTCCGCGGTCAGGCTGATGGGCATAGAACGATGCCGGTGTGGCGTCGTCCGGAGCGCCTGTCGTAACGAGTCCCACGCCCCACCCCTGATTGAACAGTTTGGAAGCTATGCTCTGGACCGGCACGCTATCGGCATCCATGCCGACCATGCCGTTACGCGTCTTGTGGCCAGTGGCCAACGCCGTTCCGCCGGCAGCCGAATCCGTCACGTCCGACGATGCGGAGTGCGAGGTGGCGTAGCTGGTTACCGGAAACTGCAGCATCAGCAACGGCGTGTCGTTGCCTAATACTGACCGGTTGAACGCCTCGCCCGCCAGTACGGGATTGAGTCCCATGCCGTCTCCGATGAAATAGAATATGTATTTCAGTTCCTGTTTCTTCTCCGGCTTTACGAATTTCGCGGTTTCTATGCTCCTCTCCGTCTTCGCCTTCTTAGATGTCTTTACGTTTTTGGCCGGCAACGGCATTGCGCCGCCTAATGTCACTGCCGTAATCGCAACGGCACACATCGCGCGCCGCCAGTTCCTGATGTTGTTATGTTCCATGGTGTTGTTTTTTCGTATCCTTGCGACGGAATCCCTCTCCCGCCCTTTTCCACTCCAAAATTACTAATTTTATCTCATTTTGACAAACTCGATGATTTTCAGAGGGTTTGGAGAGATATGACCAATAATAGTTTACTTTTGTGGAAGTTGACGGAAAGCCGAGGAAATTGAATTTTAGATTTTTGGTTTGCGTTAAGTACTTTTAACCCTATTAGCAACGTGTAAAAAAATACACAAATGAGTGTAAAAAATCTCACGCAGAGTACTCTGCGTGAGATTTTATAAGGAACGATGCCTAAATTGAATCCTTGGGTTTTTATTTTATGGGACGTCCTTTTTTATCAAGTCCGACGGATTGGTAGAACATCTCACGCGCTTTTTTCTCGGCGCGTTTCTTCTCATAATGTCTTACGCCGGCTTCAACAGCCTTGCCGGCAAAGAACTCTATAAGGTCGGTCTTGTTGCCCTGTTTGCTTACACTTTTACCTTTCTTGTAGCTGGGCGTGATAGCCTTATAGCCACGTTTATTAATCTCATCCTGAATGTAGGTGAGTTCATAAGGAACGGCGTAGATACCGTTTTCGGTTACAGAGCGGTGTACCTTGGGGAAATAAGCGCTTGCTTCTTTCCAGCGTCCGAGCCCGCAGAGGGCAGCCAGCTGCATGGCATGATGGTACGGATCCAGGTTGTTGCCCGAAATTTGAAGCAGACGTTCGTTAAGCTTGAGCAGACGTTCGTAATCTTCTTTGTGCTGGGGGCTGTCGGCATCGCGGTTGAGTATGTCGGCTTTCGCCCACTTATTAAGTGTCATATTCGGGACACCGTAGTCACCACCGATAAACATCAGGCAGTTATTGATGAATCCTTTAAGATTTTCTTTTTCCGGCGAGGTGAATTCGGGTTTATGCATATATACACTGTCGCAGAGAATGTATACTGTCTTTCTCATGTAGGAGTTGTATTTCACTCCTTCCTCGGGGGTAATTTTGCTGTAACAGGTCGGAACACCGATAGGGTTGTTAATTGCGGTTTCTACAAAATCAGTCAGTTTGGCAATGAATTTTTCTTTTCCCCAATTTTCATTGGCTGCTTCGATCGCCTCGTATGCTCCATAGGGTGTATCCTGTGACACTTTCATGCCCTCGTCAGTAGTTTCAAGTCCGAAATAGACATGGCATTTCGGTTCCATTCCGCGATAGCTTGTAAATGCCATATACTCGCCCAACGATTTTGCATTATCGTCGTCACCGTTAAGATAACTTGTAATACTCCACCATGCGTTGTATGCATTAGGTGCTGGCGGCACCGTTACTTCGATGAGTTTCTCCATAACATCCATCGCCTGCTTGCCGGCTTCCTTGTCCTGGAAAATCAACACCGGAGGCGTGCTTGTGAATTGAAGCACATTTACTTTCTCCATGTTGACACCCGAAGGAATCACCAGCGGAACAGAGGTAGGTGCGGATTCGCCTTTGGGGTAAATTCCATACATGGTTCTGACATTATTGTCGCCGATGTAATAACGTATTGCAGGTTCCACTGAGCCTAATGCAGCTAAGTAGAAAGCGTTAGGACCGACATTTTCGATATAGCTGAGGTTGCCTTTCAGCTCCTTCAGACTCAGGCAGCCGTAAAAACACTCCTGAGGAATGTCGGTCACGGATGACGGAAACTCTACCGAAACAAGCTGAGTACACTCCTTGAACGCGCTTCTACCGATATAAGATACTGACGAAGGGATTTTGACCGAGGTCACCAATGAGCCTTTGAAAGCATTTTGGGCGATTTGAGTCACCGGATATACCTTTCCGGTTTTGGGATGGGTGACTGTTTCGGGAATGACAATGTCCCCGAAAGCTTTCTTGTAGTCCTTGAGTTCTGCCGTACCGTTGGTTTGAAGCTTGTACTTCGCATCGCCGATCTTGATGTCTTCGGCCCGGACGCCGAGACTGCAGAGCGCGATGAACAGAAGTAAAATTACTTTTTTCATTGAGTTTGTTATTGTATGGTTATTGAAATGTGGATTTGCTTGTGTGTGAAGGTGTCAGTAGGCGCAACCCGTCTGTTTCCACTGTGGCGACGGTTCGACCGTGCGCCAGAACAGCCTGAAAGAGTTCATCGCTTAGTCTGCGTCATAGTTTTCGATGATTTCGTTCGCTTCATCCTTGGCCTCGGTATCGTAAAACCAGATATAATCATGATTATCTACTTTGAATGACAGGCCGTCTCTGATTAACCGCGCTATCTTTTTTGCCAGAGCGGGATTGTTTTTTACCAAGGCCTTACGGATAACCGAGATCAGATAATCGTTATAGATAGTGACAGCTTCCTGATAGTTTTCATTCGCATGATTTTCGTCAGTATATTTTTCGAATATTCCGATATTTACTTTATTCACTCCTAAATCGAAATCGGCAAGGTGTTCCAGAAACAGACTTTCGGCTTCTGCATTATTAGTTGAAAGAAGAACGTCGCTTTCGGCCTTGAGTACCGAGACAGCCTTTCGGCAATATTGTGTGGATGTATATCTTTCCTTAATACCTTCGCTGCTGTCATAATCACCAATTTCTCCGGTATTAGGATTATAATAAAATCGCGACAAATGGTCGAAGTGCGACGGAATTGAATTAAGCACAGCAAAAGCAAAGGCAAAATCGCCCTTGGCAACTGCTTTGTCGAGCTGCTTGTTTATTTTGTTGAAGTTGTCAGAAGCTATGATCTCGTTAAGCGACGCAGCGGAAGTGTCGCCCGAGCCTGAGCCTGAGCCTGAGCAACCGAACATACTTAGGCCCACTGCGAGGCACAGCACAGCCGCCAAGGCTGAATTGATTATTTTTTTCATTAATATTTTTATTTTAAGACTTTTACAATCGTGAATCACATACCTGTGATTACAAGATGTATGTTGGCCAGGCCTTGTGTACGGTTGCTGACTTTAACGCCGAGTTGTTTGCGCATGGCTTTGGCAATTTCACGGCCCCATTGATAGCCCGAATATTGTGTGCCGTCGTCGTTGAGTGTGGGTATGCGGGCTGTGAACGACAGCTCGTATTTAGTGTTTGTTTTCAGTTTGAACGACCCTTTGACAGTATGCGTGTCAAGATAGTCTTCAATCCAGTCGGCATAAGTGTCGCCTTCGACGGTTTCGTCCTGAAGATTAACGCCTGCGCCGTCTTCCACCGTCACACGCAGCGAAATCTCACGGCCTTTGGTAAGTATTTCAGAGAAGTATTTACGGAGGTCTTTGTTGATACCATCCATGTTTTCTACCAGCGAAGCCTTGAAGGCCTCGGCAAAAGAGTCGCCTTCGATATTGTCAATCGCTTTAGTGGCAAAAACTTTGTTTGTATAGGGGTCGATCAGCGACAGTACGTAGTTGTACGTCGACTTATAAGTCTTGCGGTCGAAATTACTGCCATAGTCCAGCTCTACGACAATGTCGGGAGAGGCGGTTTCCAGCAGTAGTGTTTTGGCATCCTTTGCCAGATCATCGGCTTCATCGGTCGCCGACCGGGTAGCAAGCTGCTTGAGAGTCTGTTCAAAGTCGTTGAGAGGATAATTGTTGGCGATAAACTGCTCCTGGAGAGCCGATATGGCTGCTCTATTGTTTTTGTCGGCAAGCAGGTACTTCTGGTAGTCGCGGACTACGCCATCGGAGGTCTGGTCGGCGGCACCGAATTTCTGAAGCACGCCGTCGGAAGGGAGAACCATAATCTCGGGTTTTGCCTGCTCGATAGCATTGACGTCGGAATTGAGATATTCAGCAGAGTTGTCTTCAAGGTTGTCGGTAAGACCATTCTTTGACGATTTATTTCCACACCCCGACATTATAAGTCCCAGTGCAAGATTGAGGCATATTAAAATTTTACGGTTCATATTGCTACATTTTAATCATCATCTGAATCATTTCCCGATATTCTGTTGGATGGGTTAAGGAATGATGTCCAGGAGCTGTTGCGTCCGAACGTCACCCCGATGTCGCGTACACAGTCGATTCCTTGTCCTACAAGATTGAAGCCGCGGTCCCAGCGGCCGTCAACAGCCGCCTCGTGGGCGAGTTTTGCATCAAGTGTCAGTATTTCCATTTGTCTGCGGTGAGTGGCATCGGCTTTCTCGGCTTCAATTTTGGCGCGTTTTTCGGCCTTGATGTCGAGTTCGGAGAGATATTTGCCAAAAGCCGCCTTAGCCTCGGCATACTGAGGTGTGTTTACCGGTATGAGCGCCATTATGTCGCCCACAACATCGGCATAATTCCCGGAGTTGGCCGCGATAGCCGCCTGCATGTGCGCCAGGGTGGCGGCGGCATCGCGTACAAGAATATGTTGCGAAATTGCAGGCAGACACTTCGACGAGAATTCAAATAGTGCCGTGCATTGTTCGGGGACACCGCGCAGCAGCGTATAGGCTCGTTCGTAGTCGTTCTTAGCCATCAGAGCCTTTGCCTCTGCCTGAATCGAAGCCGCATTTGAATTGTAATATTCCACAATGTTTTCAGTGGCTTTTTTCAGCATCTGCCGGATTTTGTCGTTATTGTCGAGTTGGGAAAACGCATTTTTATAAGCCTGATCTTCGTTGTTGCCCACTCCGGTAACGCGGTCGGAAAGCGAGCCGAATACAGTGCCGTCGGCTACGTTGGCGACATAGTACTGTACGCCCAATGTCACTTGGGTTTTCTGCGGAGCGGTTCCGGTCAATTTCTTGTCGGTATCGCTGATGCCACAGGCAAACACCATTGCCGGGTCTCCCCCTATGCCGCCTATGCCGTTGGCTGTAACCATATCGAGCATACGCTGTGCGACAAGTTCCGACATTTGCTCGGTAACTTTTCCTTGCGGCTTGGGCTTCAGTATTGTCAATTTGATGGTGTTACCGAATATCAGGGCAGTATCTGTGGCGGTTAAACTGTTGCGCTTTGCCGCTATTGCGGATTCGCGTTCCGAGTCGGTCATCGATGACTGCTTCCCGGCAGGAGCGAATTTTTTACCTTCCGAACCTTGGCCGCCGCACGATGCAAGCAGTATGCCAAGAGTCAGCGCAATAATCGGATATTTTTTCATTTTGTATATGTGTTTCCTTTCTGCGGTCAGGCTTTCACATTCAATTCTTCAAGAGTGTTGTCGTAATTGACGCGATACACCTTCAGCAGAGCTCCGAACTGAGTGTCATAATTGATCAAGTCGAACCAGACGATATTGTCATCGGATTTTGACTCTGCAATGCTGTCGACGCGGTCGAGGATTCCTTTGTCGGCCGAAGGATTAACCCAGTCGTCGATTACTCGGTCAAAAAATGACATCCCCCGTTGACGTCTGTTGCGTTGTTCGTCGTTGATTTCTCTTTGTTCTTGCTGCTCCCTGCGATATTCCGCCATCTGGGCATTGTTGCTTACCATCTGGCGCGACAGGTTGGCACAGAGTTCGTCGTCATCAGGAACACTTTTCCCTTTAAATGAGAAAAACGAAAGTTTTCCTACATTAAAATCTACGGAATCGAGCTTGATTTGATATTCCAGCAGAAGTCCTTGTGCGTCGAGATTCTCGAGAGTCGCGATTTCGTAACGGCTCCTAAAAAATCCATCCTCGGGATCTTCGCGGTCCGACATGAAATTATGGACTGTTCTTACTCCACTGGTAACATCGTAAATATTTCCATTTACAAGGCTGTCTCTTATACACATCTCCGAGCCCACGAGACTGCAGCTAATCTCG
>ENA-OYYR01000273-OYYR01000273.1-human-gut-metagenome-genome-assembly--contig:-NODE-273-length-26691-cov-7.504693_pt1 | contig 26691 bp, 16 predicted proteins | sample MGYA00244066_ERZ653454 | MGnify/ENA primary metagenome ERZ653454 (study PRJEB26926, sample SAMN06165163) | human gut metagenome | biome: ENVO:00009003; feature: ENVO:2100002; material: ENVO:00002003...
TTCTATCTTGCAAGAGGTTGGGCCATGCTTGCTACGGTTTAGCGGACAGTAATAAAATTGTATAGTATTAGTTAATAGTCAGTATCAAGTCCATGGTCTCCCCGGAGTCAAAAAGCAATCCGGAGCAGTAAACAACTCATGCTTACTGCTCCGAATACGTTTGAAATTTCGTTAACGCTTAATGCTTTCCTCAGTTTTTCAAACTTATCTTCATCATTCCGTCCTGACGCTGCGGATTGACGCTGCTGCCGTTCACCTTCAGGGCGGGCAGCGAGCTACGGTACTTCATGTTGACGCGCGGCTGTCCGTTGACCCACAGGTTCATGCACTTTCCTTCAGGCTCGGCTATCACGTTCAGCTTGGCCAGCGACGAGAATATCACCTCGTTGCCACGGCGCAGCGAACTGCCGTGGTTGATGAACACCTCATCGGGCTTCGTGGGGTCGCCGCCCTCCTTGTATGTCACCGCAAGCATATAGGCGTCGGTGGTCCATCCGTCGGCATCGATCCACGAATTGAGATGCATCAGCCGTCCGTCGGCCAGCTGATTGATGTACAGGTCGGTCACCTTACCCTTGTACGTGACGCGCACGCCGATCCAGTCCTTGCCCTCGCGTGTCTCGAACTGCGGCACGTCCTTCTGCCCGGGCGAATCCTTGAGCGTGATGGCCGTCAGACCCTTCACGCGGTCGGTGTCGCCGGGCAGCATGAAGGCGTAATATTCTTCGGTGTCCTTCAGGTCCTCGGTCGGCCCCTGACGCACCTCCCAACGCAGATCCTCGGGATAATCGTGTACGAAATTACTGTAAGCCAGGGGGCGCGGATAGATCGGACGTATCGAGGCGGCCGACTCGCCGTTGGTGATGTTCAGGTCGAAGCCTTTCTTCTCTGCGTTGCCGCCGGGATGCCACAGCCATTCGAACCGGCCCGGTTTGTGCGAATGTATGTCGTCTATCACATAGATTATGTCGTCTATCCACAGGAACGAGCGGAAGTTTCGGTCGAAGGCGTGCGACATCGGGCCGGTGCCGTCGGCCAACACATACTTGATGTTGCCTGCGTCCAGGAGTCCGCTCACCGATCCGGGGAGCATCGAGCCGTGGTACTGCTGATACGTAGGCTGTCCCTCGCCGTTGAATTTCACCACATTGTGGGCGTCGGACTGGAAGAAATAGTTACGGTATTCCGGTTTGCCGTAGCTGCAATTGCCGGCGTCCTTGATGATGTCGGCGCCGTTGTGGAACACTATCAGCGAGTTGGCGTCGGCGTGCGAGTGGTTCCAGGTCATGCCCGACTTAACGGCTAACATCGTGGCGTCCTTGTCCCACGAGTCGCGTATGGTGGCCCAGCCGAAGTCCTTCCACAGGTGCGACTTGGCAAGTGCCGGCTCGGCCGGGGCGTTGCTCAGGTCGGGTGTATATAGGAAGCCCATGGGGAAATGACGCGGGAAGCCCTCGCGGAACTGGGTGGACTCCACCTGGTTGATGTACCATAGCGTGGCGGGATCCTTCGCACCCTGGTTGTAGGCAAGTATCATGGAACTTTCGCCGGTCACGTTCTTATGGCTGTCGCCGAAGTTGATGCTGTACAGCATTCCGTCGCGCGGATAGGCCACGTTGCAGAAGAAGGACGCCAGCTTAGCCATCTGCGGAATCTCCTCCAGCTTGGCGCCGGGATGCGAGTTGAGCCATGCCTGACGGAACAGCAGCGCCTCCGTTATGCCGAAGCTGGCATAGTTGATGCTCTCGTACATGCCTCCGTCGCGGTCGAATGTCTTGGGCTTGTGCTGTATCACGTCGCCGGCGAAGTCAAACCATTGCGGCATGGCTTCCATCACGGCCTCCGCGCCCTTGGCGGCCTCGGGCATCTCGTTGCTGATGGCCAGCGCAAGGATACCGCCCATGCCGGCGCACGACGTCCACCAGTTGTGGCCCATCGAGTTGAGCGAGTGTATGCGCGTAGGCTCGTTCACCCAATCGCCCAGCAACGGCTCCACGGCCAGGCGGTACAGTCCGCCGGCTATCTTCTTGCGCTCGGATGCCGAAAGGCGGTCATAGATGGCGTCGTAGGCCACGGCGAGCTGGTATGCCTTGTGGGCCATCTGCAACTCGCTGCGCCATGCCGGTTTGCGGGCCATCATCTCCCTGTCGCCCCATGACTTGATCTCGGCGGTCTTGAGCAGTTCGCGCTTCACCGTGTTGGCATACGCCGTGTCGCCCGTCATCAGCCACGCCAGGGCAGGATACTCTAATTTGCGCACGTTGGCTCCTTTCTTCACCTGCCTGTCGGCTTCCTCCTTGATCAGCTTCCAGCCGTTGGCCTGAACGGTGTCGTGCGCCATCCGCTGCTTGGCCGCCGCCACCTTCGCGGGCGTGAACAGCAGCGACGGATGCTTTATGTCCCCCGCATTCACGGTCATGGCCGCCACCGCCAGCATCACCGCCAATATACCTGTCTTTTTCATATCGTCTGTTATGATGGTATGTGAGTTCTTATTATTTAAATACGACGTTGCGGACGTGATTGCCTATATAGATGTCGCACATATCGCCGGCCTTGTACCATTTCGGTTTGCCAGGCATGTCGTCGGTTATCTTCACGCCGTTCACGGTCAGGTTCTCGAACGTAAGTCCGGCCACCTGACGGTTGTCGTCATATCCGCATATTATCGATGTCGAGGCGTTCCGGCCGGTGTAGGTCACATCCTTGAACAGGACGTTATCGACGCTCTTGCCCGGTGCCTTGCAGTATTTCTCGTTCATGAATATGCGTACGTTCACCAATTGACCGCAGCGGAAGTCCTCCACCCTTATATTGTCGAACGTCACGTCGCGCACTATGTTGTTGTCGCCGCACGATATGGCGAACACTCCCTGATAGTCCTTCTGCAGCTCCATCTGATCCAGGATGTCGAGGTTGCGGTACGTCAGGTTCTGAATCGTGTCGGAAGGGGCGTCCACGCCGATCTCGGTGGCGGCGCCATGCAGTCCGATCATGATGGGATGCGCCACGTCGGCCCAGAGGGTGGAATTCTCCATCAGTATATTGCTGCAGCCTCCCACAAACCCTTTGCGTGTGGCATAGACCGTGTTGCAGTCATCGCTGTTGCGGCAGAACACGCCGTCGTAATGCACGTTGCTGCTGGCAAACACATTCATGCCGTCGCCCCAGCCGTAATGGGTCATGGACTTTACGTTGGTTATCTTCACGCCGTCCGACTGGCCGGTGGGTATCTGCGACAGCACTATGCCGTCGGCCTCGACGTTGCGCGAGCGCCTGATTTCTACGCCTGCTCCACGTCCCGTGGGACGGACCGTACCTCGGCCATATACGCGCACGTTCTCAACGCCGTCGGCTATAAGCGTGGCCTGTACCCACGCACCGCCGTCTACATATACCGTCGTACCTGATTTCAGGCGAAGGGTGTCGCCGGGAAACTTGTGCACGCCGGGGCCGAAATAAAGCAGGTTCCCCTTCTTGTTCTTAAGGGCTTTCCTTATCTCCTTGTCAGTAGGACGGTGCGAGTCGAGAGGATTGGCAAACAGGTGCAGGTTATGGAATATGTCGCCGTTCACCTCCACCGACAGGTTGCGCGCCCGGTCCAGAGTGAAGCAGATGGTGTCGCCCTTCACTTCTGGTTTGATGCCGTACGACAGCGGCCTTACGCGCACGCTCCGCACCGGCTTGGCCGACACTACGCGCACCTGCACCTTGCCGTCGAAGTCGAAGTATGCGTACGACGCTGTCCGGTTCTTTCCTTTCGCCACACCATCCTCTAATTTCATTTCCTGAAACGTAACGGGATACGCGTCCACGCTCTCCCACTTCCCGGCGGCATCGTCCTGACGCACCTCGATTGCGAAATCATGGATAGTAGGCAGCACATCCTTTCCTACCGGATATGTCACCACCTTGGCGTTGGCCGTCATGCACCCCACTGTCAGCAGCGCAGCCGCAACTGCCGTTCTTGTCATGTTTCCTCTCTGATTCATTGTAATTGTCGTTTCTTTATTATAAATCCGTATTATACTATGGGGCGGACGGTCGCGAGACTGTCCGCCCCATGCATTATCTGATACGGAAATCCGGTATTATTCGCGGTAATACATCAGTGTGGAGAATCCCAGCTGGTCGAAACCGCCGGAGTTGGGACCGTAATGTCCGCCGCCGCCATCGGCGCGGAAGTGCTCGGCCATCTCCTTGATGTAAGTGGCCTTGATGCCCTTCTTCACACAATAGCCGTACCACAGGTCCCATCCCGGACGGATGGTGCCTCGGCCGTCGGCGCTGATCTTGTCCATCTGCGTGTCGCCCCACTTGTAGGGCTTGAAGGGCATGGAGCTTTCGGGATACTTGAAGTCGGCGTCCGACAGGGTGCCGCTGTAGTTGGTGCCCAGCGAAGGCTTCACCAGGTTGTACTTGCAGATATACTGTGCGAAGGCGATGGCACGGTTGTCGCCGAGGGCGAACAGGTCGTCGCCGATGTTGTATGCCATCTGGCAGAAATAGCCGGCCAAGACGCCGGTCAGGGTGTTGTGACCCTGGTCACGTCCCGACTCCTGGCCCTGTGCCAGTTTCTCGCCTGTGCCGGAGGGATCGTCAAACACCTCTACCACCGAGCCGCGCAGCATACATCCGGGGCCGGCGCCCATCTTGTAGGCCAAGATTGCCTCGTTTATCATGTCCTGGTCGTCGGTAAGGATGCCGATGGAGAGCAGACCCGTCATCGACGCGAGGTCCCAGTTCAGCCACCAGTGCTGGTTGGCGGCGTTGGTGGCGATGAACTTCGAGCAGAAGGGCGCGAAGTATGTCTTGAGCCATACACACACGTTATTGAACTGCTCTGACTCGCCCCAGCCGTTGTAGTCGCGCAGCAATTCGGCGGCGTTGGCTACCTGGTGTATCTGAAACATGATCAGATACTCGTTGGAGTCAATCACGTCGTCCTTCCATTTGTTGCGGCCCAACAGCAGGCCCTGGTTCACGGCGGCCCAGTCCTCGATGATCTTCACGGCCGTGGCAGCTGCCTGCAGGTTGCCCGTCAGCTGATACTCCAGCGCCAGCTGATATGCGGCGTGACAGTCGCGGAAGAACTGCGTGTAGTTGTTGTGTATGCCGGGATAGTACTCGTCGCGCAGGCCGGCATCGTCCCAGCGGCCGCCGCCGTCGCCCCAGTTGCCGGCGTCAAGACGCGCCAGATACTTCACCGGGCTGGCCTTGTATGTCTCGTTGCAGAATCCGCTGGTCTTCAGCTTCTGATAGCCGTCCGACCAGGGTTTCTGTCCGAGGTGCGCCTTCACGTAGTCCAGGTCCTCCCGGCTGTGAAGCATACAGGGATGGTTCAGTGTGTAGGTCTGGGGCTCGAACTTCTCGAAGGTGTCGCCCCAGCTGTCGATGTCGGTGGTGCCGTGCTCTATCTCCGAACAGGAAGCAAAGCCGAATCCTACCGTGGCTAAGGCCAGACTGTATATATATTTGTTGATTTTCATGTTTCTTACAGTTTTCTGTCCGCGGGAGTGACGCGCGGTCACTCCCATGGACGTATTGGATTTACTTCTTGTTCTTTATTTCATTCTCGGCGAAGTCGATGGCCTCCTGCTTGTTCTTGAACGAACCGATCCAAAATATGTCGTAGTAGGGCTGCGACTTGTCCACGTTTTCGTTCGGGATGTCGGCTATCTTGACCTGGAACAGGTTGAACTCATGGAATCCGGTCCATTTGCCTGTGGGATCCCACATGATGAGGCGCGTGCCGTCGCTCAGTTCCGTACCGTTGTTGTCCTTGGGGCTGCCTGCGTCGCGGATGTCGAATGTGTTGTTGCCGCCCTTCTGCAGGTTGGTCTTGATGGCGTAAACGGGATAGTCGCTGTGCCATACGTGGTTGCCTTTGGACAGGTCGAGCTTGATGTCGCGGCGCCACTTGCCTGTGCCGGGATCGGGGAAGAATACACGCCAGTAGTCGGCGGTGCGTTCCTCATCGGCCTGGTCGTTGGAGCAAACCCAGCCTCTATATGCGTTGGCTCCGTTCCAGAAATACTTGCCGTTTGCCACGGTCACCTCGATGGTGGCTGTCTGGCCCGTGGCGGCACATGTGGCGGTGATCACTGCCGAGCCGAAGCCTACAGGCGTAACCACGCCGCGGTTTACTGTGGCAACGGATTCGTTGTTAGACTCCCACTGCACCGATCCGGCGGTACCGTTGCTAGGAGTGTAGGTCACGTCAAGCTTGATGCCGTCCGACGGCAGCGACAGATCCTGCAGCTGGCTGTTGATGGTCAGGCTCTGGACCTCGATGTAGGGATCCACGTGCACCTTGAATTCGCCGCGCACACCCGAACGGTCCTGTGCCACGCAGTATATCTCCACGTCGCCCTCCTTCAGCAGTGTCACCTTGCCGGCCTCGTCCACGCTGGCTATCTCGGGATTGGACGATACCCATGCCACGCGATGGTAGGTCACATCTTCAGGATAGATGGTGTTGCTGAGCTGGATCTCGTCGGTCACGTAGTACTTGCCCTCGTCGCTGGGAGGAGTCTGGCTCTCCACCTCGATGGAGGTGGCTTTGGTTATCTCGGGAATCACCTGCACGAAGATGGATGCGGTGGTTCCGGCGCCAAGGCGCTTGGGCACTGCCGAAACAGTGGTCTCGCCCACGGCCACGGCATGTACCAGGCCGTTCTCGTCCACTGTGGCTATGCTCTCGTCGCCGCTGCGGAACAGCAGGGTCTTGTCCTCGGCCTCCTCCGGGCCTACGGTGTACACCAGCAGCGAGTCCATGCCCACTGCCAAGGGCAGCGTCTCGGTACACTCGAATGTGATGGACGTCGGGATGATTACCTCCGTGCCGTCAAGTGTCATTTGCTTGTCGTCACTGCATCCGGCCAGCCCGGCCATCATGCCGCAGACTGCCAGCGATGCGATGACGCCTGTATATCTCTTGTTCATGTTATCTTTCTTTAATCGGATTAATGTTGGTGATCCGGATTACCAGCCGGGATTCTGGCCCAGGTTGGGGTTGAGCTGAAGCTGGTCGGTGGGCAACGGCAGCAGATAGTTGCGCTCGGCCCACTTGCGGCCTGTCTCCCATACCACGCGGCCCTGTGCGTCCTTGCGCAAGGCGGGGAAGTTGCGGCGGCCATACTCGGTGCCGTCCACGTGTACGCCGGCGAAGTCCATTGGCATTTCAACCTCGGCCGTCTTCCAGCGCTTCAGGTCGTCGAGGCGGAAGCCCTCCGACACGAATTCCACGCTGCGCTCGCGGCGTATCTCGGTGCGCATGTCCAGTCCGTTGGCGCTCACGAATGCGTTGCTCAGCTTAGGCATCGCGGGGTTGACGCGGCGGCGAACCAGGTTGAGCGACATGTCAAGGTCTTCGTCCGAAATCTTGCCGTCACGCTCAAACACTGCCTCGGCGTAAGCCAGCAGCACCTCTGCGTAGCGGAGGATAGGCATGTCGTAGCTCTCCTCGGTTGAGGTTACGCGGCGCTCGCACGCCCACTTCTGCGGGAAATAACCCGTACCGCTGCCCGGCATATAGTCGGCATACTGCGCGCGGTTGGCGTCGGCGTCGGTGAAGTCGCGGAAATAGTTCGGGTTCGTGCCGTTCCAGTATTTTCCGTGAGGCTTCATCAGTGTGTTGTACATACGGTTGTCGCGGTTCTGCCACTCGGAGTCGGCGTTGGCGTAGCCCTGGAACATCGGCGACTTGTCGATGGGGAGGCCGTCGGAGCACAGATACTGATCGGCCACCTTGGCCGACATCAGCTGCGCGTTGTTCAGCACGCCTACGGTCACGTTGTCGCCTATCTGCTTGTTGGTCATGTCATAGCAGCGCTTGATGATGTATTCCTTGTTGGCGCTCTTGGTCAGGCCGGCGGGATTGCACTTCGTGTCCTCCAGGATAAAGAGATACTTGTAGGATTCCGTACCTAAGGCCGACGACGAGAAAAGCTGGAACTTCTTGGAATCGATCACTGCCTTGGCGGCCTGTGCGGCCTGGTCCAGCAGGGGCTTTGCCGCAGCCTCGTTGCCACGGAATTTCTGCCACGTGCCCTCGAACAGTGCGGCGCGTGCCTTGAACGCCAGGGCGCCTTCCTTGCCTACATATCCGTTCTCCACGTCGGTGGTGCTGGGCAGCAGCTCGGCGGCCTTGTCCAGATCCTCGAGTATCAGCTTGATCACCTCCGAACGGTCGTTGCGCTTGGCCTGCATGGCGGGGTCGTCCACGTCGATGGGTGTGGTGACGATGATGGCGTCGCCGTAACGCGTCAGCAGCGTGTAATAGCTGTATGCGCGGAAGAAGTATGCCTCCCCTTCGGGCTTGGCTATGTCCTCGCGGGTGCCGCTGTATTTGTCGGCACGCTCTATCAGGATGTTGCAGCGACGTATGTGGTTGTAGCAGCCTCCGTAGGTGCCGTCGCTCGCCGGCACGGCGTTCGTACCGTTGGAAATGGTGTTGAAACCGCTCTTGTCCACCATGAAGTCACTCTCCTTGTCGCCGTTGTACATGCTCTGTATCGACGGGAACCAGTCGTAGAACCTGTTGGCAAAGAGCTGGAAGTCGCTCGATGTGGCCCACATGTTGGTGTCGGCCATCTGGTCCTTCGGCTCCAGGTCCAGACAGGACGTGAAGAGCAACGCCACCGCTGCGGCCGATATGGTCTTTATTATCTTGTTCATTGCTGTATTCATGATGTGGTTAGAATGTTAGGTGCAGGCCCACTGTAAGGCTGCGGAGGAAAGGATAACGGTTGGCGTTGCTGACTTTACCCGACGACTCGGGATCCCAGCCGTCCTTGATCTTGGAAGTCTCCCAGAGGTCGGTGCCGGTCAGGTAGACGCGCACACCCGACAGCACTTTCTGACGGTTCAGGATATTCTGAGGCAGCGTGTAGCCGATGGTCACGTTCTTGAGACGCAGATAGGAGCCGTCCTCGACCGACCACGACGAGCACTGGTAGTTGTAGTTGTTGATCTCGCTCTGGTGGGTCAGCGGGGTGTAGTATCCGTCGGGATTGCTTTCGCTCCATACGTTGCCGATGAAGTGGTTCGAGCCATTCATGTAGGCCGTACGGGTCGGGATACGCCATATATCGGCGTTGTTGTTGCCGTCGCGGCGCCATACGGTGCGGCGTCCCGCGCCCTGGAACACGAAGTCGATGTCAAGTCCCTTCCAGGTGGCGCCGAAGTTGAACGAGAACTGGATCTTCGGATCCTCGGAACCGAGGTAAACCAGGTCCTCGAAGGTCAGCTTGCCGTCCTTGTTCACGTCCTCGAACATGTTGTCGCCCACGCGGAGCTTGGAGATGTTGCCGGCCACAGTCGACGTGCCGTTATAACGGTCGATGTATTTCTTCAGCTGTTCCTCGTTCTGGATCTTGCCGCAGTAGCGGTAGCCCCATACGGAGTTCAGGGGATAGCCCTCGCGGTCGGAGCGCACACCTGCCTGGATGGCACCGGAACCGCCGTTGTCCAGCAGTTTGTTGTCGGCGTATGTGAATGTACCGCCGATGTGGTATGTCACGTTGCCCACGGTGTGGTTCCAGTTGATGTTGGCGTCGTAACCCCATGCCTTGAACTTACCCTTGTTGGCCGTCGGCGCGTTGTCACCTAAGATTGCGGGATAGATCACGTCGATCAGCATGTTGTCTACGCGCTTCCAGTATGCCTCGACCGATCCGGTCAGGCGGTTGTTGAAGAAGCCGAAGTCAAGGGCCACGTTATAGTTGTGCACACGCTCCCAGGTGCGGTCCAGACTCACCAGCTTGCCGTTGGTGTCGATCCAGGACACCTTGCCGTTGCCGATTATCAGGTTCTGGTTGGGCTTGAAGTTATAGAGGGCCACGCCCGAGTAACGGTCGATACCGTTCTGGTTACCCACGTTGCCGTACGATGCGCGGAGCTTCAGTTCGCTCAGCCAGCTGCGTGTGGCCTCCATGAATTTCTCCTGGCCGATGCGCCAGCCTGCCGATACGCCCCAGAAGAACGCCCAGCGGTTCTCGGCCTGGAACTTCGACGAGCCGTCGTAACGTGCCTGGCCTTCCAGCAGGTATCTTGAATCGAAGTCGTAGTTGACACGTCCGTAGTAGCTCAGCAGGGCCTCCTGCCATTTGGAGCCGGTCGTGGTGATGGTTCCCGTACCGTTCACAACCTCTAACGGAGCGTTGATGTCCATCGCGGTGTTGGTGTTCGACTCATAGTCGGTGAACGAGTACTGCACACCGAGCATGGCCTTGAAGTTGTGCACGTCCTTCCATGTCTTGGTATAGTCCAGATAGCCCTGACCCATGAAGAGTTCGCGGCGGTCCCACCATTTCTCGTACTTGGTGTCGTCCTGGCTCGGGTTGGAGAATACTTTCGTGTCGCCCTTGTAGTTGTAATAGTCCACGGAGAGGGTCTTTGCGTCGCGGGTGTTGCCACGATAGTTGTAACCGAACACGGCGTTGAGGCTCAGTCCGTCGATGATGTCATAGCGGAATGCCTCGCTCACGTTTACTGACAGCGCTTTGTAGCGGTTGTCGCCGCCAAGCTCGGCGGCCCAGTTGGGCGCGCGCCATGTTCCCCAGCCGTAAGGCTTGCCGTCGATCGTCGAGGTCGGGAAGCCGGGCTGTGCGGTGCTGGTGCTCAGGCAGGCGCCGATCTGTGTGGGCGATACCTGGTCCTGACGGTTCAGCGCTATCGACGAGGTCAGCGAGAAACGTTTGTGGAACTTGAACGTATTGTTCAGTCGGATGTTGAAACGGTTGTTGTGGTTGTTGCCCCATTTCAATGGAGAGTCATCGTACATGTAAGCGGCCGACACGCGGTATGTGTTGCCGTTCTTGCCGCCGGACACGGCCAAGTCGTGGTTGGTGCTCCAGGAGTCGCCCCAGATCACGTCGTTCCAGTCGGTGTCGAAGAATGTCAGGTCCTGCGTATCGGAGAACATGCCGTTCAGCGGGTTGCCGTTGCGCATGTCGATGAACTGGCCCTTGTATTCCTTCATCATCTTGGCGTAGGTGATCCAGCCGTTGGTGGGATCGCCATCGTTCAGATATGCCTCGATCTGGGCGTCGGCCCATTCGTCGATACTCATGGTCTTCGGGGTGTTGCCCACGAACTTGTGGGTGTACGATCCGTTGTATTCCACGCGCACCTGGTCGTCCTTACCCTTCTTGGTGGTGATCAGCACGACGCCGCCGGCAGCCTTCGAACCGTAGATGGAGGCGGCGGCATCCTTCAGGATGTTCATCGACTCAATATCCGAGGGGTTCAGCTGGTTCAGCGCGCCCACGCCTTCATACTCGATACCGTCTATGATCACGAGGGGTGCGGAGTTGTTCTTCGATACGGAACCACGGATCTTCATGTCCCAGTTCTCCTCGCCGGGAGCCGAAGACGAACGTGTGATGATCACACCGGGCACCTGGCCCTGCAATGCCTCGACGGGGCTGGCCAAGGCTCCTTTGTCCTTCAGCTTCTCGTCGTTCACCACCGTTACGGATCCGGTCATGGATGCCTTCTTCTGCACGCCGTAACCTACCACCACCAGTTCGTCAAGCACCTGGTCGTTGGGTTTCAGCTTGATGTTCATGTTGCCGGAAGTGGCCTTCACTTCCTGGGTGGTGTATCCCACGTACGACACAACGAGTGTGGCGCCCTTAGATGCCTTGATCGAGAAGTTGCCGTCAAGGTCGGTGGTCGCACCGTTAGTAGTTCCCTTCACCAGGACGGTGGCACCGATCAGAGGCTCTCCGGTCTCGTCAAGTACCACGCCGGAGACCTGCCCGGGTACGGCTGCCGACGACGATGCGTGCTGCGCGTACGCCACCAATGGCGTGGCGGCTGTCACCATCACGGCAATCAGACCCATACGCAGTATGCTCTTCCATGGCATAGTGTTTTTAAGTCGAATGCTCATAAATGTTAGGTATTGTATTATGGTATTTAGTTAATAATTTCGTATATCTGGCATGACCGAACCGGATCATTCACACTACGGCGGCAATGCAGTTGCGCACATCGCGGCGCCCAAGGCGGAGGTGGTTCTCCACGGTGCGTTTGGACAGCGACAGCATGCCGGCTATCTCCTCGGGTGTTTTTTCCTGGTATCTGCTCATTTCATATATGATACGGCGCTGTGTCGGCAGGCACTCAACGCGCTCGCGCTCTATGCGCGCTATCTCGAATGCCGAAATCAGATTCTCGGGCGACATCTCGTAACGCTCCTCGCCGCTTTCCAGCACCTCCTCGCTGTACGCACGGCTATGGCACAGGCGACGCAGATAGTCGTTGACGAGGTTGCGCGCTATCACGTAGATCAGGGACGTCAGCGTCTCCTCCTCCACCGGACGGGTCAGCGTCAGCACGCGCACCCATACGTCCTGCGCCAGGTTCTCGGCATCCTCTACGTTGTTGATGCGCGAAACGATGAAGTGAAGGACTCGCTCGAAGTTCTCATGGTAGGATTTGATGATGACAGCCCGGCTGTCGGTTGGTTCGTTCATGGCCTTTGTAGTGTTGTTGGTTCATGTCCAGTGCGGACACTGCAAAATTACCACGCGAATTTGCTGAAAAAAACTTTTTTGACCCCGTTTATATCTCTCTTAATAAATTTGGATGAAGTTTAGTCGCAATAGTTGATACCCAATTACTTAAGAGATTGAGATTCTTAGTTGCATAAGAATGTGAGACTCATTTTGTCTCATTCTGTTGCAGAATCAGCGCAAATTGTTCTTGATATATTCCGACGGCGTAATGCCCGTGGACGCCTTGAAATGGCGGAAGAAACTGGCTCGCGACGAGAACCCGCACTTTTCGGACAATGCCGTGAGCGTGTAGCGGGATATGTCCGTTTCGTTCACCAGCCGTTTGAATTCCTCAACACGGTATTCGTTCACATAGTCGTAGAAGGTTTTCTTCATGTACTGGTTGAACAGGAACGAGAGCGAATGGCTCTTGGTGCCTATCAACGCAGCCAGGTCAGAGCTTTTTAGATTAGGATTGGTGTAAGGCTTTTCGTTGTTCATGACATTAGTTAGAAGTTTCAACAGTCGTTTGCATTCCTCGTCACTCAGGCGCGTTGTCTTATAGCTGATGTGCTCCGGCTCCCTTACGGCCGGAATTTCGTTAGTTGCGTCTTCCGCGTCAATATATTCTTCCTCGTCCTTGGAGTGACGGTAAAATTTCCTGTACAATATATACAATGTGTAGCAGAGTCCGCCGGTCAGCGCCACGATTATGAATATCATGGCCCAGCTGATGTTGGACGACTTGCGTATGGTCAGCACGGTCTGGGTGTGCGCGTTGTCCTGCACGCGCATCTTGAGCGTGTATTTGCCGCTGGGCAGGTCGTACAGATGTATCGGTTCCGATCCCTCTGCCCGGTGCCATTTGCCGTCGGTGCCTTCCAGCATGTATTCCGTAACGAAATATTCCGACGGCTTGTAGCTGAAGTCCGACAGGTATATCACTAAGTCGTCCTCCTTGCCGGTAAGCGAGATGGAGAGGTTGTCGTTGTCGTCGCGCATTCGCGATATGATGCTCTTGCCACGTGATTTCAGGTCGGTGATGGTTACAGGCCGGTGATTGTCGATGGATGTCTTCTTGAACCGGTTGAAGTCCAGCTCTATCAATCCGGACGAATTGCCCATCCACAGGTTGCCGGCGGCATCGCGGATCGGGGCGCACAGCGTGAACACCTGGTTGGGGAGTCCGTCGGCGTTGTTGAAGTGGTGGAAATTCTCCTTGCGGTCGTAGCGTATCAGTCCCTTGTCGGTGCCGAGCCACAGCCAGCGGTCGCGGTCCTCGATCACAAACATGGTGTTCACGTTCTCGTCGGCGCCGAATTCCACCGGTCCGTACTTCGACATCTGCAGGTCGGAGCGGTACACGCTGCCGCGGTCGGGCACGAAGTACAGCTGATGACTGCTGTCCTCGTATATGTCGCGTATCTTCTGCTTGTGGATGAAGTCTTTCGGAAACATTTCCGTGTCAAGGCTCTCGCCGTTCCACAGCGCCATGCCGTTCTCGGTGCATATCCAGCCCCGTCCGGCACTGTCAAAAAATATCTCGTACACGTTTCCGGCGGGCAAGCGGGAGTTACGGCTGGTCCACACGTCGGCATGGCCGTCTTCATGGAAACGCACAAGTCCTTCGGACGTTCCTGCCCATATCTCGCCATGATCATCCTGCGCTATGTTGAACACCGATGCGTTGCCGGGAATGGCCCCGTTGCTGTCGAAGTCGCTGATGTCGCCGGTCTGCGAGTCGAGACGGTACATCCCGCCGTTGTAGGTGCCGATCAGGTATCGGTGGTTGCCCACAGGTACAATGCAGAATATGATGTTGGAGCGCAGTTGCGGGTATGCGTGATGCCGGAACGTGCCGCGCGTGTCGTCCACCACAAAGAGTCCGTCGCGCGTGCCTATTATCTTGGTAGTACCGTCAAAGGCTATGGCGCGCACGGCATAGCGGTTGCTGTCGAATCCCGCCGCCGGATACGTGTAGGTGTTGAAATAATTGTGGCTGTTGGGCGTATAGTCCAGACCCATCTGGTAATATCCCACCCATAACAGCCCGAGATTGTCTACCATGACGGAATACACTGAATTCGACTTCAATCTGACCGGACCTTCGGACGTGGACAGCCTCTCCTCCACTCTTCCTGTTACGGGCGAATAGCGGAACACGCCCTCGCCGTCGGTCGAGATCCACAGGTCCTTGTTGCCGTCTACAGCTATGTCGGTAATAAGGTTATTGCCTGTCTGCACCGGCACGCCCATGCGCTGGCTTTCGATGTCGAAAGGCACTAAGCCCACGTTGCGCATACCGATGTATATCCGGTTGCCGGCCATGGCTATGTGCGTGCACTCTCCGCCGCCGGGCATCGGGAACGAACGTATCTGCTGCGTGTCGATCACATAGCGGTACAGCGTGTGCGTCGTGGCGGCCCACAGGATGCGGTCGTCCTGAACCAGCACGTCCATGAACTTAGTGTCGGGACGGCGAAGGTCTGCCTCGGTCGATATCTTGTCCAGTTGCTTCTGCCGGGTGTTGTACTTGAACAGACCCTGGTCAGTGGCGATATATATGTTGCCTGAGCGGTCGTGGTCCAGGGCGTTGACCGGCATGCTTATCCTGTCGGCCTGCATGCGTTTGGGCAGCACACTGCCGGCCGGCATGACGCTCAGGCCCGACGTGGTGCCGATATACAGGTCTCCCTGCTTGGTGTGCAGTATGGCGTTGACACGCCCCAGGCCCTTGGACTTGTCTGTCAGAGGGTACGACACTATCGAGTTGCCGTCGTATCGGTCTATGGCCGACTCGGTGCCCAGCCAGATATAGCCCTGATAGTCTTTATATATCGTATTGACCAATATGTCGCTCAGACCGTCGCGACCGGTCAGTGTCTTGAACTGACGCACCTCGCCCCGGCTCCCGGTCACTCCGAAAGCCAACATCATTATTATGGCGGTCAAAATACATCTGATCAATCGCATAAGCATAGACAATGCCTAAAGGGCGTATATTGCAAAATTAAAAAATATTTTGCACTTTTTCAAAATCAGATATTATTTTTAACAGCCTGCCCGTTGAGTGTCTGTTTTATCATGCTCGTATTATAGGGCAAATGGTGATTTATAGATGGTGTGACTTAAGCATCGTTCCTTAAACTACAGAGTTGTTATTACATTGGGACACCCGTGAGGGCAAACATTAGTTATTCAAGTTATTAAGGTATAAAGTTGTTATTGTCAAACGCTTCCGAAGCCAGGCTCCGGAAGCGTTACTTTTTTATCACATTAAGGGTATGTTCCTTAATTCAAACAGTTATTTCACCTGCAGCTTGCAGTTATTTCACCTGCAGCTTGCAGTTATTTCACCTGCAGCTTGTTGCCGTCCACGATGTATATGCCCTTGTCCAGACCCTCTACTGTCGTGATGCCTTCGGTAAAGTGTACTTTCCTGACTTCGCGGCCGTCCATGGCGTATACAGTCAGTTCTCCGGATTCCTCAGACTCTATCACGAAGCCGCCGGGACGGGCGTTGACAGTCAGTTCCGACATATCGACATCCTCTATGCCCGATCCCTTCACCTCCTTGCCGATGACACGCGACCAGATGGATTCCGTACCCTTGTACGACACGGCCTTCATGCGGTATTCCATAAAGCCTCCGACCACATCCTTGTCGGCGAAGAAAGTGGTCTGTCCCATCTTGTAGCCGTTGCCGGGTGTGATGAAGGCTATCTCCTTCCATTCGCCGCCGTTGATGCGGCGTTCCACCTTATACCCTTCTGCCGTCTCGCCGTTATGGTCGTAGAAGTCGATGCGCACACGGGTGCGGTTCGACTTGATGGCCATGATGCGCGGTGGCGCTATCTTCCATGTATGCACATACTCCGTGGCGCGGTTGAACGCCGGGCGTGAGTTGAATTCCGTGAACACTTTGCCGGCAGGCGTCAGCTTGCCGTTTATTTCCACCGCGCGGGCATCCTCCACCCAGTTATAGAACGAGTGGCGCTCCAGCCAGTCGCATTTGTCGAATGCGTCCAGGGCTTTGCCCAACCATTCTTTCTGCACAGCCGAGTTGGCTTCGGTGTGCGGTCGGCTCACCTCCGTCTGCTTGCCATTCTCGTCAAGCACTATGTTGAATTCCGCATCACGCTTCGGACCCTTGGCGTCCGGCCACCATTCGTTAGTCCAGTTGGCGCCGTTGTTCCATTCCGTTATCCACATCGGGCGTCCGCCGTATGTGTTTTTACACAGTTTTGCGATGTCGTCGGCCAGCCTGTACGGATCCTGCGAGTTCCAGTACATGTGCGTGGCCACGAAGTCCACGCGGTAGTTGAGCGAATCGGCCTTTGCCAGAAATTCCTTGAGCCACGCCTTATTGATGCAGTCGGGCGCCGGCGATCCCACGCGCAGGCCCGACTTCATGTATTCGGGCCACATATCGATGGCCACTTCCGTGCCGAGGTCCGACTGGTCGGCGTGGTCTGGCTCGTTGAAGCCGAGCATATTGGCGCCGTCCACGCGCGAGTTTATCTTATCCCAGCCATCCCACCAGCGGTTGTGGCGCATGGGCACATACTCGCAATCCATGTCGCTGACCGCGCTGGCGCCCCAGTCATAAAACCATGACGAGCGGGTCAGCTTCCAGATGTCGCCACCGGCGATGCCGCGCTTGCCCACCCAGTCGTGACGGCACACGCGCACGAACGACACGAAGTCAAGTCCTTCGGGCATGGCGTTGACTGTCAGATCCTCGTTGTCGGCTATGAACACCCGCGAATATCCCGTGCCGTCGGGGTTGTTGGCCAGCGTGCACATAAAGCCTTTCTTCAGCCGGAACGACCGCACCCGGTTGTCGAAATCGCCCAATTCCTCCTCAGGCAGAAAGGATGCTTCACCCTGAAGCTCACCGCGATAGTAGCGGTCGCGCTCCAGCACTTTTGCCGTACCGCCACAATCCGGCTCGCTGTATATTGTCAAAGGGTCCTTCCACCCGTCGGCTATCACGATCGAGCCGTTGCCATAGATGGAAAGTCGGTCGCGCGTCGCATCGAACGCACGCCCGGCTATGGTTATTTCGGCTGTGTTCACTTCGGAACACAACTGGTTCTCAAATACATGCGAGTCGCCGGGACCGATCAGTTCCACCGGCGCGGCTACGGCCACTGCGCTCGCCAGCGAGCATAGGCCGAGAATCATTCCACGGTTCATGGTACCTGGTTTAGATTATTTAGATATAGTTCGTAATGCTTTTTTGGTTAACGTATCTTATTGTGGATTTAGTTTAAAGTTAAAATATCGGTCTAAAAAAGACTAAAAATTGAACCTGAAGCCGGCCATTACTGTGGCGCGGGGCATGGGATAGCCGTCGTTGATCTCATATTTCTGCGCCAGTAGGTTGTCGCCCCTCACCCACACTTCCACCCATCTGGCTATGCGATACGATCCGCGCAGGTTCCACAGCACGAAACTCTCCTTCTTCGGGTTGTCACCTACTGCCGTGTACAGGTCGGCCACATACTGCACGCCCGTGGCGGCATACCAGCGGCCTTTCATGAACTCGGCGCCCACGTACAGCTTGTGCTCCGGAGCGGCTATCACGGGATTCTTCATGTGAAGGTAGCTGTAGTTGGCGTTCACGCGCCATGCGGAGCTGATGCGGTAGCCTCCCTGCAGCTCCACGCCGGCATTCTTCACCTTGCCGGTGTTCTGGTTCAGCATACCCGTTCCGTTGGGATTCCTTAGCGTCACTATCAGGTTCTTGCCGTCGATATAGAACAGGTTCACACCATACCTGAGCCGGCCGCCAAGTAACTGCTGCGACATCGCGATCTCATAATTCCACATCGACTCGGGCTTCAGGTCGGGATTCTGCGGCGGAAACATATACATCTCACGCAGGATCGGATAACGGAATCCCTTGGACGCCGATGCCTTCAGCTCGATAGTTCGGGGCAGATGGAAAGCGAGTCCGGCCTGAGGCACCCATTCGGTGCCGACGCGTGTGTGATGGTCCACACGCACACCGGCGTTCAGCGACAGCCATTGCCACAGATCCTGACGGAAATCCATATAACCGGCGTATTCGTCCTCATGCTTGTTCACCAGGTCGCGGCGGGTACCTTCCTGCTGACCGGCAACATAGTCAGTCCAGGCCTTGCCGCCGTAACGGAACCAGTCGAAGCCCAACGTTATGCGGTTGCCCTGCCAGAATCGGGTGCTCTGATAGGCCGACACGCCGATCATGTCGTCGTACGACTTGAAGCGGCCGTCCTGCCCGGTCTGGCCGTTGCTCGGCGTGTAGCCGTCGTTGATCCAGTGGTTGCCCCAGTTGTAGAAGAAGCTGACGGCACCCGAGGTGCGGTCGTATTCGTTCGACACCACCATCGACGCCACGCCGCGCGTGATACGCTGGTAGCCGTCGACCAACGGCGCATAGTCCGGGCCGGGACAGTGGGCGTTGTAATGCGTCACGTTCACGTCGGCGAAGGCCTGCCAATGGCTGCTGAAGTCATAGCCAATCTTGGCGTAGCCGCCGTACTGTTCGAAGCCCATGTCCTTGCGGTGGCCGTCGGTACGGTTGTACGACGCGCTCACCACGCTGTTGAAGCCGCGCTTGCGGACGGTGTTGGTCACTTCCGTCTCAAGCGTGTTGTACGATCCGTAGCCCACGCCTACATGAGTGCGCACGCCATCGCCGTGCATACGGCGCGTTACTATATTGACCACGCCGCCCATGGCGTTGGAGCCGTACAGCACCGATGCGGGACCGCGAAGCACCTCCACCTTGTCGGCCAGCAGCGACTGGTACGAGTCGGATATGGGATGGCCGAATATGCCGGCATACTGCGGATGGCCGTCTATCAGCACCATCATGCGGGCGTTGCCGCCGCTCAGGCCGCGTATGGAGATTCCCCCTGCCGAGCCTCCCGACGAGCCGTAACCCAACACGCCGCGCTCGGTGACGAACAGTCCCGGCACCTCGGCCGAAAGCAACGGCAGAAGCGACGGCTCCATGCTGTGCTCTATGGTCTCGCGGCCCACTATCGACACCGTCTGCGAAAGATGGCGCACGTCGGTGCGGTCGCGCGTGCCCGTCACCACCAGGTCGGGGATGGACTGCACGCTGTCAAGTCCCGACGCCGGCGAGGCGGCCATGAGGCCGCCTGCCGGTATCGTCATTGCCGCCATTATCACAATGGCGGGCAACAATCTGCCTGCTATGTTATTTGTCATCCTATGTTATTTACCGTCTATGTTCACGATCTTGTACTGCTTCGAGCCGAGGCCTATCTTTTCGGCCCAGTCGATGGTGTGTGTGCCGTGCTGTTTGTCGATGCGCTGTATCAGGTCGGTGGGGTCGTTATGCGCCGTCACCTTCTGCTGGTTGATGATGTCCACACAGGCCTGATCCAGAGCCACCGGGTCGGTCGATGCGAGGATGCCATAATCCTCCAGTTTGACGGGTGCGGGATGGGCCACGCAGTCGCAGTCCACGGTCATGTTGTTCATCACCGAAATATAGATTATGCCATTCTCGCGGTTGAAGTAATCGGCCACGCCCTGCGCCGCGGAGGCCATCGACTCTAAGAAATCGTCCTGCTTTGCGATTTTGCTCCAGAGCTCGTCGGTGTCGGAAGTGGCGCCGGCGGTATGGATGTAGGCTTTGCCGTCACGGCTTGCGCAACCGATGCTCATGTTCTTCAGCGCGCCGCCGTAGCCGCCCATCGGGTGACCTTTGAAATGGTTCAGCATCACCATGAAGTCGTAGTTGGCCAAATGACCGCCCACGAGGTCGTATTTCAGGTGCTTCTTGTCGCGCACCGGTATGCGGATCTGGTCGTATTCGTCCATCAGATCTACGGGAGCGATGCTGTCGAAGCCGTGCTCGTGTATCACCTTCCAGTGGTCGGCCGTCTCCATGCGGTCGCCCTTGTAAGCCGTGCGGCATTCCACGATGGTGCCACCCACTTCGTCCACCAACGGACCTATCAGCGTAGGCTTCAGGTAATTGGGATTCGTGCCCTCGCCGGTCGAGATTTTGACGGCCACGCGCCCCTTGGCCGGAACGCCGAGGGCCTTATATATCTTTATCAGGGCCTCAGGACTGATTTCGCGGGTCAGATACACCGTGCTCTGAGCCATTGCCGAGGCGCCGACCATCAGCGCCATGCCTAAGAATGCTACAATCTTTTTCATCTTCATAATGCGGTTAATTATTTCAAATTACAAAGTTATAATCTTTTCCCAATATTCCAATTATCCAAAATACTTGTCTCCTTACCCAAATTACCGAAAAGCATTTTTAAGATGTTGCTCCATAAAAAGTAGACACTGAATGGCAGAAAAATAGTCGATAGTTGTTATCTTTGCACAGACAACCTCGAATATAATTCTGCCGGAAAGGAGTTTACTTTATGGCAAAACATCTAAATCCACTTGAGAAGGAGTTCTTGATAAGGAAGTTCAAGAACAATGCCGGTGTCAGCCTCAGAGAGTTCTGTACGGTCAACGGTGTCTCTGATGCCGCATTCAGGAAATGGCTCAGACAGTACGATGAAGGCGGTCTTGAAGGTCTGGCACGGACAGACGCGGACATCAAGGAGATACTTCCTGACGGCGTCGACCGTACAGAGGAAACATACAAGCGCGAGATCATACGTCTCCGTATCGAGAACGAGCGGTTAAAAAAAAACTATACTGCCCGCAGGACGGCGGATGGGAGAATGGTGTACTGTCGTTTAAAGCCGAAGAGTTTGAAATAGTGGAACTTCTCTCAAGAGACTATCCTATAAAGGATGTGTGTGCCATCATGGGCGTAAGCCGCGCCGGCTACTACAAATGGAAGAAGCGCGGCAAGTCGACACGCGCGATTGATCGCGAGAAGCTGCTGGCCGATGTCAGACGTGTTCATGCGGATCATTCCACACATGGCTACCGGTGGGTCGCCGCCTATTTGCGTATCAACGAGAACGGCACGGCATGTGACAGTGTGGTCTACAAATGCTTCCGTTGTCTGGGCATAACATCCAGTACCAGACACCGTGTGAAATACAAACCCCGCAAGGTGAAGGACCGCTATCCCAATCTCATCTTCTCCACATGGGACACTGTCGATCGCCCCCGGCAGGTCATTGTCTCGGACATGACAGCATTCAGGATCCTGTGGATGTATGTGGAGGTGACGTTCTACTTCGACGTCTTCACGAAGGAGATTGTAACGTGCCGCTGCGGCGATCGTCGCGGCGACAGGAATCAATACATAGACGGTCTTGAGGATGTCAAGAGCCTTCTCAAAGGCCAGACGGAGCCTTGCGTCCTCCACACCGACCAGGGAAGCGTCTATGCCTCCATAGCCTACAACGACATTATCAGGGATACAGTCATCGTGCGTTCCATGTCTCGCGCCGGCAAGCCTACAGACAATCCTGTCAACGAGGCTCTTAACGGCTGGATAAAGGAAGAACTCATCATCGACTTCAATCTGGAGAGATGTCGCAGCGTGGAGGAAATGAAGGCGATTATCGCCCGCTATGTGAAGTTCTATAATGAACAGCGTCCATGCTATGCGATCGGATATGACACTCCGGCCAACTACCGCCGCCGATTCAACAACGGAGAAATCCCCCGAAAGGACACCTTCTCCAGACGGCAGCCTTCTCCACTGCCCAAATTCATCAAAAGACGCAAGGGAAAAGGTTCCGACAAAACATTCCTCTCTCCTTCTGGAGGGGGATGCCCGAGCGGCGGGGGCGGCCTAAACCGCACCCAAGAGCGAACCCCGGACGACGATAACACTGCTGTTTTTGTCGACGGCACCTCCCCATGGCCCGGGAATAGCCTGGATAAGGATACGTCACTCACTGAGTATGAGGAAAATGACTGTCCATGTCCACTTTCAGAAAATAAATCTTGTAAAAAAGGCTGAGAATGTCTACTTTTGCAAATGAAAAATCAGTAAAAAATAGCTTATTGTCTATTTTCAAAAATAATAACCACTAAAAAATTTTTTAAGTGTCTACTTTTTAGGTCCGGTACAGTCCGGTACAAAAAATGTTGCAACTCCTGATTATTCCCTTGAAAAAGTGTAGTAATTCACAATTATTCCCTTGAAAAAGTGTAACAATATATTGATTATTCCCTTTAAAAAGTGTATCTTTGCCATTAATTTGAATTATACGGTATAGATATGTTAAAAAGAAAGATTGAAGCCGAGCTGATTGACTGGAAGAATAGCAAAAACAAGAAACCGTTGGTGATTAAGGGAATACGCCAATGCGGAAAGACTTATATCGTGCAAAATTTCGCTCAAAAAAATTATGCGAGCGTTGTGTACATGAACTTCATCCTGGAACCCGACAAGAAAGTCGCTTTCGCCGGGAATCTGGATGTAGATACTATTATCCTAAATCTTTCAGCAATGATTCCCAATTCTCGCTTCATAAATGGGAAAACATGCATAATTCTTGATGAAATCCAAGATTGTCCCGAAGCAAGAACTGCCCTGAAATCATTTCATCTCGACGGTCGTTTTGATGTAATAGCCACGGGGTCGCTGTTGGGAGTGGAGGGTTATGGCGATAAAAACAAGAAACTGAAAAATAAGGACAAAGAATCATCTGTTCCCGTTGGTTTTGAAACCGTAATCAATATGTATCCCCTGGATTTTGAGGAATTCCTGTGGGCCAACGGAATAAATGACAGCGTCATAGACACCATAAAGTCTTGTTTCAAGCATGAAAAGCCGGTACCCGAAGGAGTTCATCAAGCCATGATGAATCTACTATACCGATATGTGATTACCGGCGGCCTGCCCGAAGTGGTGAACTGTTATCTGGAAACCAAGAACATCGAACTCATCTATAAATTGCAACGTACTCTTTTAGCCGGATATGAGGAGGACATGGTGAAATACGCCGACGATTCTGACAAGCCCAATATTCGCGAGTGTTTTGATTCCATTCCTCGGCAATTGGCAAAAGAGAATAAAAAGTTTCAGTATTCTATCGTAAAAAAGGGAGGGCGTGCCTCACAATTCATAGGCAGTCTGCAATGGCTGGAAGATGCCGGAATTATTCGCATATGTTATAACACAACACTCCCTCAGTTGCCATTGGAAGGTAATGCCATCACCGATTGTTTCAAGGTTTACACCACCGATATTGGAATCTTGATTTCAATGCTGGATTATGGAACCCAGCAGGATATCTTAAGAGGCAATCTGATGGGATACAAAGGTGCCATATACGAGAATCTGATGGCTGATTGTCTATGCAAATCCGGTCAGAAACTGTATTATTTCAGAAAAGACAGCGGTCTTGAAATTGACTTTCTTGTCCGATATGACGGAGAATGTGTGTTGGTCGAAGTAAAGGCCAATACCGGCAGAGCAAAAAGCATGAATACTGTGCTTAAAAACAAGGACACTTACCATGTCAACCATGCATTCAAGTTGGGCAACTACAACATTGGGCGCGAGGGAGCGGTTTTGACGATACCCTTGTATATGGGGTTCCTACTCAAAGACAGAATAGCCTCCCCCATTATCCCGGACGTAGTCATCGATATGAAAGGCATCGTTCCTTAAAATAAACGGCAGCGCAGCAGATAAGCCTCAAATCAGCTTCTATTCAGTAGCTGAGCAAAAGATTATTCTTCCGAATCAGAAGAAAAAAATGCAGCTGTCAAGGATTCCTTGACAACTGCATTTGTATTGTTATTTGATAATGTGTTCCGACTTACCGATTTATCTTGAGCGATGATGGACGCATTGTGATTCCATATTTATCCTTTGCCAACTTACATATCTTATTTGCCGCGCGAGTCTCGATATAAGGCGACAGCAGTACATCCTCAATGAGTGCTGAAAGATTTACCTTTATGCGAACAGACTTAGGCTTCTCAGAGTCAGAGTCCTGATCCGTGGCTTTCGGTATGAAATAAAACCGAAACTCGTCTTCGCCACCATACCCCTTATCCTTAGAGAAAAGGAAGTCGTCATTGTAATAGTTATATACGGTATAGTTCATCCGACCGCACAGAATATCATAAGCATCTGTATTGAGGGCAGACACAAATCGACGTACTGTAGATTTTATACGTACACCGATTTTTGAAGCATAGCAGTTCCACATCAGCAAGTTTTCGCACGTTTGCAAACACCAACATGATGTGAGGAGTTTGCCGTTCTCCCTATTGGCCTCCAGTTTCTCTGACATTTTTTTCATTTCATCTTCCCGAACTTCAGATGGAACTGTTTTTCCGGCCTCATGAGCGGGAAACATTTTGGGCAGCGGCAAATTGGCTTCGAAGGCATCTTCGAATTCACATCGCGGACGCACAAAGTATTCTCCTGTTGCGAGCAACGATATGAAATAGTCCAGCCGCATATATTGACATATCGGCACGTCCAACGGGATTTCCGCTTTCACGAACACATTATTAGGTTCCATGTCACAGGTTATAAGGATTATATCCTTTTATTTGTTTGAATTTACCCCAATATTTATGCTTTTTGTAATCATACAGAGCATATTCAGGGACATTCAAGGTAGCTTGACTTATTATGTCGTCAGAAAACAAACCATTCATATCATCATCAATGGGCAACCCATTCATATACACATTCTTTATGGTATTGCTACTGAAGATGCATCCATAATATGTATTACTGGGTTTTATACGAAATTTATTTGGTAACTTTAAATCTTCCAAAGGCACTTCACTAAAGCAGCCCCATTCAAGACAAATATTATTTGGTAAGTCAATCGACTTTAGATTAATGCACTCAGCAAATGCATCATATTCTATAGTCTCAAGATTTTCATTCAATTTTACTTCTTCAAGCGCAGTACATCCACAGAATGCTTTATACCCGATAACCTTTACGTTCTCCGGGATAACAATTGATTTCAATGATTTAGCTCTAGTAAAGGCTGCAGGAGAAATTTCGGTAATTGTATTCGGTAAAATAATTTCTTTGATGTTAGAATCATAAAAGCAACCTATTTCTCTCGTGAAATATTTAGTTCCATCTATCACGATTGCCGGCACTATTGTTACTTTCCCATTTAATGATGCAGACACTTCTACCTTATCATAACCATTTACTTGAAGATGGCCGAGATTGAGACGATATGCCACATAGTTCAGCATAAATTGTGTTTCATTAATGCGTCGGAATGGCATACCGTTTGAAGTTGTTCCATCTGCATTGACTATTACAGTACCATCATCTGCAGGATCATCCTTGGGGTCATCTGTTGGATCATCAGCAGGATCATCCTTAGGGTCATCTACAGGATTCTCTATAGGATCCTTACCTCCATTGTTTGGCTCATCCTTGGAACAGGATATAAATCCTGTTACCGAGATTAGAATGGCCAACGTTAAAAACAATTGTTTTAACATACATCATTCATAGGCCGCGGTCATCCCCTCGTTGGCGTTAGGTTAGTATACGGAAAAAGCGCAGGAATCTGTATCGGTTGCCGTCCTACACTCTGAGGCTTCTCGCATTGCCCTATCTAAGTCGGACGGCAACGCCAGAAGCCCACGCCAGTTTATGCAACCATAGCATCCGGCCATATTTCATCACGAAATACCATGCCGAATGAGATTAATTACACACCCTCGGGCATCTACCGTTGCTCAACCCTTGACTTAGATAGAAAAGTTTGCGAGACATTTCAGAGTGTCAAGAATCAGCGCGGATAAACGCTTTCTATTATGTATATGTGCCGGACGCATTAGGCGTCCTTCTTCACATCCCGCCCCGCTTCACCCTTGACCTGAAGTCGGTTTTGGAGAACCAACTGTAACTGGCATGGGAATCGTAACGGTCTGCGCTTGCAAACTTAGTAATTTATTTTGATTCAGACAAGAAAATATTGGAAATAAATTTTTATAAGGATTGTGTCGTTGCCATGCGCGACTCGGAAAGTCTGCGCCTCTATCGGCGCGTCGGCGACTGGAATGACGACGTTCACGTCGTCAACCTATGGATGTGAATATGTGGGCGATGAACCTGTGGGCGGGGACACCGCCCCTCCAGTCAGAGTCCACATCTTAAGACTCTTGGATGACAACCGTCGGGGTGCGTGGATTGTTATTCTAAAAAAAAGGAGGATAACTATGAAACACACGATACTAAGGGGGCTGATGATGGCCTGTCTCTTATACACATCTGACGCTGCCG